>ERZ834769.1010-NODE-1010-length-26710-cov-3.334609_pt1 | contig 26710 bp, 24 predicted proteins | sample MGYA00519690_ERZ834769 | MGnify/ENA primary metagenome ERZ834769 (study PRJEB31850, sample SAMEA3708760) | human gut metagenome | biome: human gut; feature: human-associated habitat; material: faeces | place: China | collected 2014 ... | reverse complement strand
CTGTAACAGGAGCATTTACCTATGGTTCTGTGATCCCGATCATTATGGGACAGAATATCGGTACCTGTGTGACGGCGATGATCTCAGCGGTCGGCGCAAACAGAGGTGCAAAGAGAACGGCATTCGTGCATCTTTATTTTAATGTGATCGGTACGATCCTGTTTCTGGTATTGTTTTATACAGGAAATGCGCTGATCGGATTTGAATTTACCAATGAAGTCGTTGGGGCAGCGGGAATCGCAATGATCCACACCATATTTAATGTGTTCGCAACCCTGGTTTTACTTCCATTTACAAAGGGATTGGAGAAACTGGCATACTTAACGATCCCGAAAACTGCAGAGGAACAGAATCAGAAAGAGGATGTATTTGTTATTTTAGACGACCGTTTCTTAAACAGCCCTGCATTTGCAATTGAGCAGTGCCATTCTCTTGCCAATCAGATGGCGAAGATCACACACGAAGGATTTTTAGAGGCGATGACCGTACTGGATGAGTACTCCGAAGAAAAAATCGAGGATGTCATTGCAAAAGAAAATATCGTAGATACTTATGATGATAAACTCAGCGCATACTTAACAAAGTTAAGCAGCCAGAATTTATCTTACAAAGACAGTCTGAAGGTGACATCTCTGCTTCACTGTCTGACAGATTTTGAGCGTATTTCCGACCATTCCATCAACGTAGTGGAAAATGCACAGCAGATGGTAAAAGAGGGAGCCGTATTTTCTAAGAAAGCAAAAGAAGAAATGCTGGTATACAGTGCGGCACTCCGCGATATCTTAGAGCGTACCACAAATGCGTTCGTGGAGGGGGATGAAGCACTGGCACGTACGGTAGAACCGTTAGAAGAAGTTATTGATGAGTTAAACAAGAAAGTAAAGAAAAACCATATGAAGCGTCTTAGAAAAGGGAAATGTACCATTGAGCTTGGTCTTGTATTGTCAGATCTTGCAATGAACTATGAGCGTGTTGCAGACCATTGTTCGAATATCGCGGTATATATGATGCAGTTAGAGGATACCCAGTTAGAGGAACACAGTTTTACCGAGCAGATGGATGCTGAGGAGAGTGCAGAGTTTACAAAACAGTTAAACGAGTTCGAGAAGATGTATCAGATTTAAGTGTGAAGGATTTTTAGCAATCGAATATTTGCATGGAACACAGTTGGTGTACAAAAAAGACGCTTGAAAATGGAGATTGAGGGAAAATATGGCAACAATCTATATAGTGGAAGACGATATTAATATTCGTGAAATTGAGCGGTATGCACTCAAAAACAGTGGCTATGAAGTGGAAGAATTTGAGGGCAGTGCACCATTTTTTAAGCGTCTGGAAAAAAATATTCCGTCACTGATCCTTTTAGATATCATGCTTCCGGGGGAGGACGGACTGGATATTTTAACAAAGATAAGGGCAGATAAGGCAACTGCAGAGGTTCCGGTCATCATGGTAACGGCAAAGACAAGTGAACTTGATAAAGTAAAAGGACTTGATCTTGGAGCGGATGATTATATCACAAAACCGTTTGGTGTGATGGAGCTGATCTCCCGTGTGAAGGCAATGCTTAGAAGAACAAGCCGCGTGCATGAAGATTCACAGCTGATTCATGAAGATATTCTTATGGATATGGATAAACATGCTGTTACCGTTGCAGGGCAGACGTGTGAACTGACGTTTAAAGAGTTTGAATTACTGAAGTACCTGATGCTCAATCAGGGAATCGTTTTATCAAGAGATAAGATCATGGATCAGGTATGGGGTTTCGAGTATGAGGGTGAGAGCCGTACCGTTGATATGCATATCAAAACACTGCGGCAGAAACTTGGTGCAGCGGGAAGCTGTATCAAGACCGTGCGGAATGTGGGGTACATGATAGAATGAAGAAAAAGATCAATATCGGGTTTATGTTGATTGCGGCAATCGCCATTGTGGTGACTGCCGTTTGTTCTATGTTTCTGTTTTATCAGATTTTAGAAGAACAGATATTTGATGATCTAAAGGCAAATGCACATGTTGTTTCAGTGATAAGTCCGGATCAGTTATCGAAAGACATCACTTATTCTTTGGAAACCGATGGACTGCGCATTACATGCGTGGATGAAAATGGTGATGTGGAATATGACAGCATGGAAGATGTATCTTCCATGGAAAATCATAAAGAACGTCCGGAGATCGCAGAAGCAATGAAAAATGGTGAGGGAAAATCAATCCGTGTCTCATCCACTTCGTCGAAGCATACTTTTTATTATGCACTCAGAAAAGAAGATGGAAGTGTTGTGCGTGTGGCAAAAGAGAGCGGAAGCATTTATCATCTGGTGTCTACGATGTCGGGGCTGATCTTGGCGGTTGGACTGATGGTATTTCTGATGTGTGTATTTTATTCATACCGCCTGACGCGGAGACTGATGGCACCGATCGAGAAGATGGCAGACAATATCGTTCTCGTGGATGAGACAGAAGTTTATGAGGAAATGCAGCCATTTATTTCCATGATCAAAAAGCAGCATATGGATATCTTAAACCATGCGCAGATGCGGCAGGAATTTACAGCCAATGTCTCACATGAATTAAAAACGCCGCTGACAGCTATCTCCGGATATGCAGAACTGATCGCAAGCGGAATGACAGGCGGTGAGGATACCGTGCATTTTGCAAATGAGATCCATAAGAGCGCGGAGCGGCTGCAGTCGCTGATCAATGATATTATTAAGTTGTCAGAATTAGATGACAGTGATTTAAAACTTGAATTTGAGACGGTTGATATGCATGAGCTTGGAGAGCAGTGCGTCAGCTCCATGCAGATGCAGGCAGAGAAAAACGAGGTGACATTGCAATTAGAGGGGACGTCTGTTCCGATGAGCGGGAATAAGACACTGCTTGAGGAACTGTTGTTTAACCTTTGCAGTAATGCGGTCCGTTATAATAAAAAAGGCGGTAGTGTCACGATCGTGACTGCCATCGAAAATACAAGACCGGTACTGATCGTAAAAGATACCGGTATCGGAATCCCAAAGGAACAGCAGGAGCGCGTCTTTGAGCGTTTCTACCGTGTCGACAAGAGTCGGTCAAAATCTACCGGCGGTACAGGTCTTGGACTTGCCATCGTAAAACACATTGTTGCCCAGCATGATGCACAGATTTCAATGACGAGTGAAGTCGGTGTGGGAACAGAGATCAAAGTTGTGTTTTAGGAGCAGTTTTTAGTAAAAAAATCTAACCGAATCCTCAAATTTATGCTACAATAAAAAGATGCAAGAAATATACGATTGAGGAGCAAAGCAGACATGTTTTCCATATCAGACATTAAACAGGAAGCATATCCGGCAGCATACCGCCGGGGAAAGGAATTGTATGAGCAGGGACTTGTACAGGAATTTTCCTATGATGTATACACGGAAGATGGCGTTCCAAAGGCAGAATTAACTGGAAAAGTAAAAGGACAAGTCGAGGATCATTATGATGTCCGGCTTGTGATAGATGAAGAATATGCGGAAGTTTCAGAGAGCCGCTGCAACTGTGAGGCATTCTGTAACTATGAGGGCATCTGCAAACACTGCGTTGCCATTGCACTCGCTTATGTGAACCGCAGACAGGCAAAAGATATTTTGAATGCAAAACTTGGCATCACTCCTGAGAAGGAGACAAAGCCTTATGCGGAAAAAGAGTTAAAGACAGATATATCGCTGAAAAATCTGTTAAACCGTTATTCCATGCGTGCAGGTTCTACTTATCTTCTACCGGAAAATATTTACGGTAAGGTGGAGTTAGAGCCATACTTTAAAATGGAATACAGTTACGCGACAGTAGAATTTAAGATCGGAATGGAACAGAAATATGTTCTCAAAAATATTTCTGCATTTTTACATTCGATCAAAATTAACGAAAAAGTCCGTTATGGAAAAAAACTGGAATTTTATCATCATTTAGATGCATTTACGGAATCTGCAAAACGCATCATCACATTTATGGAACAGCAGGAAATGGACAAAAGGCGTCAGAGCCAGTTCCATGCGTATTATGCGTATACAGGCAGCTATGAGCGCACAATGGAGTTAGATGGTGTGGGAATCGACCGCTTTTTTGAGGCAGTTGGTGACATGCCGTTTGAGGCGGAGGTAGGATTTTTACCGGAGGATACCTATATGTTTTCACCGGAAGAGAAAAAGCCGAAACTGGTCATCCGTCAGGGTGGTTCCGGCATCTTTCTGCTGCTGGAAGATGATTCTGTGATCATAGGTGAAAAATATTTTTATTTTTATGATGCGGATATGATCTACCGCAGTCCTGCAGGAATGAAGGAGACAGTCGGGGAGTTTTTTGAATTTATGCACCGCCAGACCGGAGGACAGACCTATATTGCTGCAGACGAACTTGCAATGTTCTGCCGTGACCTTCTTCCTTTGCTCAAAAAATATTTTAAAGTGGAGAAAGAGGCCGGATTTGATGAGAGCCTTTATGTGCCGCCAAAGCCGGAGTTTGAACTTTACTTAGACAGACAGGATATGAATACGGTAGGCGCGAAACTGATGGCTGTTTACGGGGATGATAAATATAATGTCCTTGAGAAGATCGCACCGGGGGAAGTGCGTGACCTTGCAGAGGAACTCCGCATCAAAAATCTTGTAGAACCGTATTTTAATGAATACGCCATGGCACAGACCGTGTTTGTGCTGTCACATAATGAGGAAATGCTTTACCAGCTTGTTTCAGGCGGTCTCAGAAGACTGGGCGAATTTATGACCATATATACGACGGAGAATTTCCGTAATTTAAAGGTTGTATCTTCACCGGCTGTTTCTGTGGGCATTTCGTTAAAGAGCGATCTTCTGGAATTAAAAATTCATTCCGATGAAATGTCACGGGAAGAACTTGCATATCTGCTTTCAAAATATGACCGGAAAAAGAAGTATATCCGTCTGAAAAACGGTGATTTTCTAAATATTGAAGAAGATGGACTGAGTACATTAGCGGAAGTCAGCGAGGATCTGCGCCTGACAGAAACAAACCTGAAAAAAGGCACTGTAATTGTTCCAAAATACCGCGCAATGTATCTTGATGCGGCATTAAAGAACAATCAGCTCCTATCGATCGAGAAAAATAAAGAGTTCAAGGGCATGGTCCGTAATATGAAAACAATCGAGGACAGTGACTATGAAGTGCCGGAAACGTTAAATTCGATCATGAGAAGTTACCAGAAGAATGGTTTCCTGTGGTTAAAGACACTCCGTGAAAATGGATTTGGCGGTATTTTAGCGGATGATATGGGACTTGGAAAGACGCTTCAGGTCATCAGTCTCCTGACAGCAGAACAGGAGGAGATGCAGTCCGGGGAAAAGGAGCTGCGGCGTTCGCTGATCGTGTGTCCGGCATCTTTGGTTTATAACTGGCAGAAGGAGATCTCGCGGTTTGCCCCGCAGTTGCAGACTGTCATAGTAGCCGGCAGTGTACCGGAGCGTGCATCGATCATAAGACACAGTAAAGAGGGCGAGATCCTTATTACCTCGTATGATCTGTTAAAGCGAGATGCAGAAGTGTACCAGAAATTTGTATTTGCGATCCAGGTCATTGATGAAGCCCAGTATATCAAGAATCCGTCCACCCAGGCGGCAAAAGGTGTCAAAAAGATCACTGCGGCATTCAAGCTGGCTCTGACAGGAACACCGATCGAAAACAGACTCAGCGAGCTCTGGAGTATTTTTGATTATCTGATGCCTGGATTTTTGTACACTTACCAGAAGTTCCGGGAAGAAATTGAACTCCCGATCGCTGTGAATCAGGATGCAAACAAGATGGAGCGCTTACAGCGCATGATCCGACCGTTTATTCTAAGACGTCTGAAAGGGGACGTGTTAAAAGATCTTCCGGAGAAGATCGAAGAAAACGTATTTGCAAGGTTAGACGGCGAGCAGATGCAGCTATATGATGCTTATGCAACCAGAATGAAAGAGATGTTAAGCCGGCAGAATGACAAAGAATTTCAGAAAGGAAAGATGCAGATCCTTTCTGAACTTACAAAACTGCGTCAGCTCTGCTGTGATCCGGGACTTTTGCTGGAGGATTATCACGGAGAATCTGCAAAGACAGATATGTGTATGGAACTGATCGTAAATGCAGTCGGGGCAGGACACAAGATCCTTCTGTTCTCGCAGTTTACATCCATGTTAGATCGTCTGACAGAGCGCCTGAAAAAAGAAGGTATTGATTACTATCTTCTGACCGGTTCTGTCAATAAGGAAAAACGTATGCAGATGGTAGACAGCTTTAACAATGATGATGTTCCGGTATTCTGCATCAGCTTAAAGGCGGGGGGAACCGGATTAAACCTTACTTCAGCGGATATCGTCATCCACTATGATCCATGGTGGAACGTTGCCGTGCAGAACCAGGCAACAGACCGTGCGCACCGTATCGGACAGAAGCATGTCGTAACGGTATACAAACTTGTGGCAGAGGGAACGATCGAGGAGAAGATCATCGACATCCAGGAGCGGAAAAAGAAGCTTGCCGAGCAGGTGCTCGAGGGTGAAGGAATGGATTCTGCAAGTTTCACCAAGGAAGAAATTCTTGAGTTGCTTGGATGATAGGAGATAACCAGTGAAAAAAGCAGTAAGGGAAAAGAGAAAAACGGCAGGACATTTTAATGATTTGCTGCTGCCGGTGATCCTGGTATTGTGTGTTTTGCCATTTGTGGTGTATTTAGCGGAGTATGATACCGGATTTAGCCAGTATAACTGGAATTCAGATTACAGCATGATACCGGATTTTTATACCTGTTACCGGAGAAGTATTTTCCTTGTGGACGCATGGATTTTGTGCTGGTTTACATATACGAGAGCGGCGATCGTGGCACTGGTTGTGGTCGCGGCAGATATTTAAGCAGGGTGCTGGATCAGAAGAAAGATAACCGTTTAGAGTCAATCGTTACGTCCCAGGATGGCGTGACAATCACTTATGAAGGTAAATCTTACCGTTTCTTCAGCTTTTGGATAATGGACAATTACATTGATTGGAGCACTCTTTCTTGCGATACCACGCACCTCCCTCGGTATTTCAGTCTATGAGAGAGAAGTTATCCGCCGCAAATGCGGAACCCAGGAAGCCAGACAATGTGATGGCCACCTGAATGGTTGCCAGAAACTTGGCAGGCTCTCTTGTCAGACGGAACAGGCGTTTTGCTCGTTTATCTCCTTGATCCGCCATCCTTTCCAATTTTGTTTCGTTTATGGAAAGTACCGCAATCTCTGCACAAGCAAAAACTGCATTTAATGCAATCAATATAATCTGTAATAAAAACAATACTAACATTTTAACCTTTTTCTGCAATAACAATATACTATCTTCAAAAAAAGCAAAAGACACATCCCATGCATGGATTCCAATGCACGAGTCGTGTCTTAACTTCTATATCTGAACAAATAGATTTTGTAATTGCATCGGTTAGGGTCAGGACAACTGTCGCTTGTATCCATTTTGTGATTCCACCTTCTTTCCCACAATATAATATTTTTTATTATAGAATAGCTCTCTGGCTATGTCACCAATTGCTCCATCAACAAAGTGTAAGTAGAGATTTTTTAACTGTTTCTTAGCATTATTCCACTTTCTGCATCCTATATCCAACGCCAATATGAGTCTGGATGAATTGTGGAGCGCCAGGGGTTTTCTCCAGCTTTTTTCGCAGAGTTGCCATAAAAACACGCAGAGAACCAATGTCATTCTCCCAACTGCTTCCCCATGCATTTTGTAAAATAAAACGATGTGTCAATACCTTGCCTGTGTTTCGTGCAAGTAAACACAGCAGCTTGTATTCCGTTGCAGTCAGAGACAGCTCATCGTCACCCAGATAAGCACAACCCACAGAATAGTCAATTCGAAGTGGACCGTTTTGATAGACTGCCTGTTCATTGCTCACATTTTGCATCAGCGCAAGGCGGCGCTGGGTAACACGCAGACGTGCTAGTAATTCTTCAACAGAGAACGGTTTTGTTAAATAATCATCTGCACCGGCATCCAGTGCATCAATTTTATCATTATCCTCAGCTCTTGCGCTGATAACAATGATTGGAACGTTTGACCAGCTACGGACACGGCGTATTACTTCCACTCCATCAATATCTGGTAGTCCCAAATCCAGTAAAATTATGTCAGGATTATGAGAAGCTACTTCCATCACGGCTCCTTCACCGGTGCCTGATGCAATAAAGCGGTAATCATGTGCTCTTAATGTTGTAGTTATTAGATTGCGTACCGGAGCATCATCCTCCACAACGAGGATTTGAAAGTTATTCATGTATTATTACCTCCTCCAGCGGAAGGGTAAAACGGAACACAGAACCATGCGGTAAATTGTCCGTAATGTGGATTGATCCGCCATGTGCCTCCACAATAGCCTTGCAGAGGTACAGACCCAGTCCAAGACTGCGGCGATTATCCGCTATTTTATGTTCGCCGCTGTAAAATTTATCAAATATTTTTCCTTTTTCCACGTCGCTGATGCCCTTGCCGGTGTCAGCGATTTTGATTTCCGCCATCCCGTTCTTGCATTCAGCACTGATACTAATCAAGGTGTCCGAAGGTGTGTATTTCAGTGCATTGTCCACAAGATTGATGATGACCTGTACGATCAGCTTTGCATCTGCCCGTACCATCAGTAAATCATCCCCATAATTCAAAGTGATGGAATGCTTTTTTGCATTGGGGCGGATATGCTGCATCGCTTCCTCGATGATTTCAGAAACCAGCTCTGGAGAGGTTTTCAGCATCATGCGACCTTCTTCGATACGAGTAGAGTACAAAAGATTTTCCACCAGGTTGGTCAACCACATGGAGTCATCGTAAATATCTGCATAAATCTGCTGTTTGGTTTCATCATCAAAGCTATGACTGTTGTGTAAAAGATTGCCTGCATTACCGGAAATCGTTGTCAGCGGAGTGCGTAAGTCATGGGAGATGGTTCGCAGCAGATTAGCTCTAAGTTGTTCACTCTCTGCCAGAATTGCTGCAGCTTCTTTTTCTCTGATATTCTTCTCATTTTCCAGTGCAAGCGCTGTTTCACCGAGAATAGACAAAAGGATACCCTGCTCTGATGCATCCAAAGCACCTGCCATTGCATCAATTCCCACGACACCATATATTCGTTCATTGACACGAACAGCAAAATACAGATACTGTGCATCTGGGAAGTTCTTTGTTGTAGCTCCGGCATTATGATTGTTCTGAAGAACCCACTCTGCAATCGCAAGTTCTGTTTCTTCATCGTAAAAGCGCTGTTCATCCGAAATGAAACGTATCGGCTCAGATAATCGTCCACCTTCGTGGTCAAAAATGACTATACTTCGTCCGAGCAGCTTGTTGATCTGCTGTCCGGCAGTTTGCAGAATGGCTAATTTGTTTTCTGCCTTAGACAAAAGCTGATCTGTATCAAAAAGTACCTTTGTTCGTTTGGCGATTTTCTCTGATTGTCGTGCCTGTTCTTTATATCGAATGGCAAATGTACCTGTGATGTACGCCGTTAAAAACATAACTACGAATGTTACCGGATAACCGGTATCGTAAGCTGCGAGCGAGAATCGAGGTGCTGTAAACAGATAATTAAAGATAAATACACTGACTATGGATGAAATCAAGCTGTATATCTGATGGGATGTGGCAATAGATGTCAACAACACACCAAGAATATACACCATTATAATATTTGCATCGGTAAAGCCTATCTCGTGAAACAACAAACTGAGTAATGTTGCCGCAAACAGAATCAGAGCGCTCTTTACAGTGTTTTTTATGATTTGCTCGTGATGGTATTTCCTCGCCTTTTTGGGATGATAGGTCGTATCTGCTGCTTTATCTGGAATGATATGAATATCCAGCTCTGGTACATAGGACAACAGAAGTTGTGTTAATGTCGGCTTTCCAAACAGATGCTTTTGGATAGCGGAGCTTTGGCCCAAAACAATTCGAGTAATACCGGAGATGCGGGCAAACTCTGCAATTTGGTACGGAACATCGTCGCCATATACCGTTTCGATAGTCGCTCCAAGCTGTTCAGCCAACTTGCGGTTTTCCTCCAATCGCTTTTTGTTTTCGTCGGTAGCCACTGCAAAATCCGGTGTTTCAACGAATAATGCTGTAAACTGACTGTCAAAGGCTTTTGCCATTCTTGCGGCGGTACGAATGATCTTTGCATTGGACGGTGCCGACGACAGACAGGCGAGGATATGATCCTGCTTGCTGTTAATGTTATTTAGTTTATTCATTATCCTCACCTCCAACTTTGTAATAGATTCTACCATACAAAAGTCCTGATTTCTACCTCGAAAATGTGAACGATCAGTCTAAATAGTCAGCATATCCGCATTTTAGTCTACAATGTTCCATTTCCAATGCTGTAATTACTCGGTCACGATTTTTGGATTTCAAACTCTTTTTCCAAACAACACGAATCCATTTTTCCTCATCCAAATTTTCAACCGTTAGACCAAGCGTGGTTACCAGCATCTTTGTCTTTTCGTATGGAATCCGAACAGAAGCATATTGTTGCCCCAAAGGTTCTGTGCTGTCATCTGCCAGAAGAAGAATGTCGATACGTTCGTTTATTAGCTTATCTAAGAGATGATTGATTTGTCCGCTACTGAGAAAGAACTCAACATGAGGAGCAGATTCAGAACAGCTCTCTAATGCAGATGCAATGGAATTCAACAGCATCGGGGTTTCTGCTGCAATATGAATCTTGCATTGGCTATTTCGGTTACCTTCGGCGATTAGGCGTTGGTTTTCTTCAATGAAATCTCCGAATCTTGCAACAACATAGTATCCAAATGCAAAAGTTGCCAACAGAATTAGTATTAAAAATAGATCCTTCATCAAGAACACCTCCTTAGCCTGATTAAAAAAGGATTGATTATATGCGGAAGCACTTGTGGACGGCTTTTTCCTGTCCTAACACAAGAATCGATTTATTTCGACCAAGCACGGTATCCGGCGTAATGCTCATATTTAATCTTCCGTTCTCACGGATACCAAGGATGTTGATGCCAAACTTTTTACGAATGTCTAACTGTACAATGGTTTTTCCGTTCCACTCAAGTGGGATTTCCAATTCGAAAATAGCGTATTCGTTATCCAGTTCAATGTACTCCAAGATATTCTCAGAGGAACAACGGACTGCTGTCCATGCAGCCAACTGCTTTTCAGGGTAGACCACTTCATCTGCGCCATTACGTAGCAGAAACTTTTCCTGTATCTCACGAGATGCACGGGCAATAACCTTTTTAGCGCCCAATTCTTTCAGCAGATAAGCGGTTTCCAAAGAGTTTTGGAAGTTATCTCCAATGGCAACAATACAGGAATCGTAATTGCCAATACCCAGAGAAGCGAGGAATTCTTCATTGGTGCTGTCCCCAATCTGTGCATTGGTAACATAAGGAAGCAGTGCATTTACACGTTCCTCACTGGTATCTACTGCCATAACCTGATGTCCCATAGTGTGCAGCTTCATAGCAATAAACTTGCCAAATCGTCCAAGACCAATCAATAATATCGATTTCATAACAGAACCTCCTTGTTCTTAACCTACCGAGATTTTCTCGACAGGGAGTTTTGATAATGTGTTTTTTGTTGCCGGCAGTGTAGCGAAAATCAGCGTCAGCCCACCAACTCGGCCGATATACATCTGTGCAATCAGAATCAGTTTGCTTATAGCCCCAAGTTCCGGTGTGATACCCAGTGTCAAACCGACTGTGCCAACCGCCGATGCACTTTCATACAGGCAAGTTACAAGCGGAAGATTTTCCAGTTTACTGATTGCTATGCCACCAAGAAGAAATAACGAAATATACATAAAGAACACCGTTGCCGCATTTTTTACGGTATCATCATCGATGCGTCGCCCGAAGAAACAACCATTCTGACGTTTTTGAAAGACTGCCGCTGCGACAGATATCATTACTGCAAAGGTAGTAACTTTCATACCTCCTGCCGTAGAACCGGGCGCACCGCCGATGATCATCAACAATGATGTAATCATCTGTCCAGTTTCGCTCATTGCATTCAAGTCCACGGTGTTAAAGCCTGCTGTTCTCGGCGTAACAGCTTGGAACAAGGCTCCCCAAAAGCGTTCTGCAAACGGAAGATGTGCCAGTTCGAAAAAGAAGAAGTAGACCGTTGGAATCAGTATCAATCCTGAGGTAACAGTAAGGATAACTTTGCTTTGCATACGGTATCGCTTTATGTGGATGCCGTTGGTGCAAATATCTCTCCAAGTCAAAAATCCAAGTCCGCCGATGATAATCAGTAGCATGATTGCCAGATTGATAATTGGATTTGCAGCATATCCCATCAAAGAATTAAACAGAATACCATCATTTACAATGTCAAAACCGGCATTACAGAAGGCTGAGATAGAGTGAAATACTGCCATCCAAAGACCTTCGCCAAATCCGTAATCCCCGATGAACACAGGAGCCATGATCGCTGCGCCCAAAAGCTCAATAATTACGATGCCTTTCAAGATGAAACCAGTGAATCGGACAATGCCGCCAACCTGCGGTGCGGAAATTGCATCCTGCATTGTGCTTCTTTGCATCAAGGAGATTTTCTTTCCTGCTGCCATTGTAATCGCAGCAGCTACTGTGATAACGCCCATGCCGCCGATTTGAATTAACACAATAATGATTGCCTGCCCAAACACTGTCCAATGTGCCGCCGTATCATAAACCACAAGTCCGGTCACACAAACCGCCGAAGTCGATGTCAGCAGACAATCCAGAAACGGTGTAATCTCTCCACCTTTACTGGATACCGGCAGCATCAGAAGCAGCGCACCCAACAATATGACAGCGGCAAAACCGAGAATGATCATCTGTGAGGAGGATAATTTACGTTCCAGTTTCCCCATCTCAACACCTCCAACGTTCGTTTTCTTAATTGTATTATTGCATTTCAACCATAAAATGGGTATTAGCGTGCCGGTTATGGCATTAAATTCGCATTAAGATAAAGACCATCACTGGTTCTCAAATAGAGAACCAGTGATGGTCTTCATTTTTAACAATATATCAATTCATTTAAGACGATTTCTTCCGCAGCATTGCGGATGAAGATGCCTATCAATTCTTTACTCAGCATGATACGGACTTGTTTTCAGACAAAGATGCCTTTGACAACAAGCATGGTATTATGGCTTACAACCGTACCGATCAGGAAAAAGGCAGAGCAACAAAGTACCTTCCTGCAAGTGAATGGATTGTATCTGTTGGCAAGCATCCGGGACTGATTCCGGGTAAAGTGTGGGTACAGATTCAAGAATCTTTGGAACGCAATAAATCCAAATCCTTTAGAAAGCCACGCAGTAATGAAGCGCTTCTGACTGGCTTGCTATTCTGTAGCTGCGGTGAGCGTATGTATCCGAAAATGAGCAAGCGCAAAACTGCGGATGGAAAAGTAATTTATACCTATGTATGCAAAATGAAGGAACGCAGTCAGAGGTCTGTATGCAACAGCAAGAATGCCAATGGCAATACATTGGATATGGCTGTGGTCGAGCAGATTAAAATGCTTGCGGAGGATAAGGATACTTTCATTGCACAGTTGGAACAGAGCCGTAGATTCTATACCGGCAATCGCATGGACTATGAGCAGCGACTTGATGAAATGAGAAAGGAAAAGGCAGAAACCGAGAAGAAAATCAATTCTCTGGTAGACGCCCTTGTAGATATGGGCGACAGCCCTGCCAAGGCACACGTGACCAAACGAATTGAACAGTTGAACCAGGAATACCAGTCCCTTGAAAAACGTATTCAGGAGCTGGAGGGTCTGACCACACAGCATGCTCTCAGCGATATTGAGTTTGACTTGATGCGTCAGCTGCTGACTGTCTTTAAGGATGGCATTGATGAAATGACCATAGAGCAGAAACGAGCAGCCATCCGCACCATCGTGCGTAAGGTTATCTGGGACGGAGTCAACGCTCATGTGGTTCTGTTTGGTGTGCAGGACGATGAAATCGAATACCCGGAAATCGCTTCTGTTGCTTCTGATAATACAGACGACGAGGACGAAAACGAGGAATTGGTGGCATTTTCTGATGTAGACTACGAAGATGACGATACGGAGGATGACCGCCTGGGAAAAACTAATCCCCTCAGTGCATCAAAAACGCATTGGGGGGAGGATAGCAAATGCAATACAGATGGATGCAAAAGAAGAATTAATATTTTGGCTGGATGATTATACACTGGAATTTTCAAAACTTGCTGCGGGATATTATTATGAGACAGAATGGGGAAAAGCGGATGAGATGGTGGAAATACCGCATGCTAATTTCCACGGACTGGAATATTTAGGAAGCAGCCGCCTTTACATCTGGTCAAGGATACTCCCAATGTTAAAACATTATATCTTAAAAGGGAGCGGTCCGGACACCTTTGCAGAAGTGTTTCCGCAAAATGATTATGTTGGAAAGATGATCTATGCGGAGAGCACCGGCAGGATCATGGAGCGTGCGCACAATGATTTCCTCGCGCACTGGGTGCAGACAGGATTGCTGTCACTTCTTGCACTGCTGTTGTTTTATGTGTTCCTTGGAATCGCGCTTGCAGAGGTGTAATGTTTTTTTAACGAAACATTCATTGACAAATCATGGTGTATAAGATATGATGTGAAAACAGCGTTTGGCATAAGTGAAAAACTTATGATGAGCACAGGCTGTTTTGAAGGAAAGCAGTCTGTGAAACCGTGAGGGAGTAGTTCGCGTGATCGCGTGGTTTGTCAACATACCGGTTTCTTTTGGTGGGCACACACGAAAAGAACCTGGCAAATCTTAAAGAATGAGACTCATGTATATTTTTGTAGGGATATCTGCGAGGATATCCGGTACAGGAATATACGTGGAGTCTCTTTTTTTGTCATATTTATTTGAGAAATATTATCATTTAAAGTATGTCAGAAATTGGAAATCACTGCAGGAATGACGCATACAGTACAAAATAACTGAGGAAACATCACGGAAAATGTCTGATACAAAAAGAAAGCGGGTAAAAAAAGATGGCTATTTTTATTGAATTGTTCCTGATGGGCGTCGGGCTGTCCATGGATGCATTTGCAGTGTCGATCTGCAAAGGACTTGGGATGCGTAAGGTCAACAAGAAACAGGCACTTGTGATCGGGTTATTTTTTGGAGGATTTCAGGCATTGATGCCTCTTATCGGATGGCTTTTGGGAAGTCAGTTTGAAAAATATATCACAAGCATTGACCATTGGATCGCATTTATACTTCTTGGAGTGATCGGTGGTAAAATGATCATCGAATCCATAAAACCGGATCAGGAAGAGGATGAGGTAAAAGAACTGGATGCGCCACTCGATCTCAAAGAGATGTTTGTGCTTGCAGTTGCGACAAGTATTGATGCACTTGCAGTCGGGATCACATTTGCATTTCTGGACTATCCGATCGTGGAGGCAATCACGATCATTGGAATCACGACCTTTTGTATCTCGATTGGCGGGGTTTATGTTGGAAACTTTTTTGGAAACAAGTACGAAAAGAAAGCAGAGTTTGCCGGCGGACTGATCTTAGTATTGCTCGGTGTCAGAATCCTTTTGACACATTTGGGAATTTTATAAATAACAGGATATAAATAACAGGAAAAACGAAGGAGGAAATGTGTATGGTGGCGATGATGCAGTCAATAGCTTTATTGATGGTGGGATTTGTTTTATTGATCAAAGGTGCAGATTTTTTTGTTGAGGGAAGTTCTTCCGTTGCAAGGGCGCTGCGGATTCCGTCTATGATTGTCGGACTCACGATCGTTGCAATGGGGACGAGTCTGCCGGAACTTGCTGTCAGTGTAACAGCTTCCGTTGCCGGTAACAATGCATTGGCAGTCAGCAATGTGATAGGTTCTAACCTTTTTAATTTAATGTTTGTATGCGGGGCATGTGCATTATTTGCACCGTTGATCGTACAGAAAGATACATTAAAAAAAGAAATACCAGTTTCTGTTCTGTGCGCGGTGCTTTTGTTTGTTTTGGGAATTTCCGGCATGGAGATAGGAAGAACAGATGGTGTGATATTGTTACTTCTTTTTATTGGATTTTTGGTATGGATGGTACGGTCAGCATTAAAAGCGCATGCGGCATCGGCAGAAGCAGAAGATCCTTCCGGTGAATATAAAATTTATCCTGCATGGAAATGTGCATTATATATTGTGGGTGGTGCAGTGGCTATTAAATTTGGCGTGGATTTTGTTGTAGATGGTGCGTCAGCGATTGCCGTAAAAGCCGGGTTAAGCCAGAATCTGATTGGACTTACGATCGTTGCAATGGGAACCAGCCTGCCGGAATTCGTCACCTCTGTGGTAGCTGCAAGAAAAAATGAAGTTGATATGGCATTTGGAAATGTGATCGGATCAAATATTTTTAATATTCTGTTTATTCTGGGAGTGACAGCAGCGATAAGTCCGGTAGCGTTTATTATGGAAAATGTGGTGGACAGTATACTTCTGGTGCTGGTAAGCATTCTTGTATGGGTGTTTGCATGGAGCAGGCTTCATATAGAGAAAAAAGAAGGTGTGGTGCTGCTTGCATGTTATGCAGGATATCTGATATATATCTGTACGAGATAAGAAAGATAATGTATAAGATGAAAAAGGTGTTTATTGAAGAAATACAGGGAAAAGAGTATAATTCTGTTTTGACAGTTTAAAAAATTAAATCGCTCTCATCAATTGCTACTTCAAAACTCAGTTTTTCACAAACAGTATTCAATCAATCAACATATAAAGATGGAAAGCGAAAAAATTCTAAATATAAAGTTACAGAATCATTTAATTGGCTAAAGTGTTATTATCCTTGGAGTTATACAGACACAATTGGTGTTGCATGGAGTGGAGGTTTTGCCTATAGTACAAATTCAAAAAGCATAACGTATTATAATATGCTAGGAACACCACCATCGTTTAAATGGGCTAAAACATCAAAAGGAAGTAAACAAGCATTAGCAGATGGAACACCAGCGAAAGGATGCAAATATAATTTTTGCTTCATTATTTATACAGACTGCAGGATGCGAACAGACTGAATATTGAAAAAATAAAATACATATAGAAGATGTTTGGAAGGAAACATATGGAAATGAAAACATTATTGTGGAAATTATAGATAGTGGTATAGATATTACATCTTCTGATTTACAAAGTGTAATATATCATAACGATCAAGAAATTTCTAATAATCAAGTTGATGATGTGGTTAATGCAATTAAATATGGATATAATAAGGGAATTCGTCTTTTTAATTGTAGTTGGGATATGGAAGTATATAGTGAAAAATTATATACAATAATGAAAGAATGTTCAGATGCAATTTTTGTTTGCTCAGGTGGGAAAAATAGTTCTAATGTAGATGTACAACATGTGTATCCAGCTTGTTTTGAGTTACCCAATGCTATATGTGTAGGAGGTTTGGGGATAAATGGTAAAATATATGAGTTTTCTGGATATGGAGAAAAAATTGATATATATGCTCCGGCGGAGAAAGTATATTGTTTAATGCCGGAGGACACATATACTTATTCCGAAGGTGTGTCTATTTCAGTAGCATATGTTACAGGAATAATTGCATTGGCAAAAAGCATAAATCCTACATTGAAATGTGAAGAAATAAAAAATAGATTGCATAAGTGTTACAATGAGGAATTAAATATACCAGTATTAGACGTAAAGAAGATATGTATTCAGGAGTGAAATAATGGATAGAATCATAATTTTAATTATAGTATATCTTATTGCATGCTATATATGGAAAAAGATTGATTGTTCAAGACATAGGAAAATACATAATGCAGTGTTATTTATATCAAGTATAATGGTAATCATCGGTTGTATAACACCATTAAATTCCACATATATAATTTTGTGCGCAATCATACTGATATTATTAGATTGTCTGGTAAAAAAAGTATGGACTGCATAAGGTAATATTTTTTAACGAAACATTCATTGACAAAAGCCGGAGCAGATTTTGGTGACTTTGGGAGAAAATTAGAAAATCTTGGTCTGCCGGTCACGTCACTCCGAGAAAACCTACATCAGGCACATTTAGATTGCCTTATTTTCGTACAACGGAACAAAAATTACTCCGGCTTTGCGAGGGATGCCACTCATAAGCCTGCGACACAACATTTGAACGGGCATCTCATATCAATCGTACTGTGTAATCAGCAGCGATTAACCCCATTTTATATAAAGTTAAGACCTTATTTATTGAAGATATATTAGGAAAAGAGTATAATGTGCGTAAGCAATGAGCAGTGTCAAAACAGGTACTGCGTAGTATAGAAATAATCAGAAAACCAATTCAGGGAGGTAACACAGTATGGAATTTTTTGATAAGTTAAGCGAGACAATCGTGAGTGCAGGTAAGGATGTTGGTCAGAAAGCGAAGGATGTATCCGGGATCGCAAAGTTAAAGATGGATATCAGATCCAAAGAAGATTTTGTGGAAAAACAGTATGCGGAACTTGGAAAAGCATATTATGAGAAACACAAGGATGAAGAGAGCGCAGAAGGCGAAGAAAAGACACCGGAACAGGAGCACTTTTTCCTGATCACGGAGGCGCTTGGAGAGATTGAGCGCATGCGCGCAGAAGTATTTAAACTTCAGGGAGCCGTGGAATGTCCGAAATGTGGTGCCAAAATGCCACAGGGAGCAGCATTCTGCAGTAGCTGCGGAACAAAAATGGACGATATATTTGAGGAATAGGAGCCGGATGCGTGGAAAATCAGAATAAAGTCCGGGCAGATCTGCGTCAGTTAATGCCTTTTTTCATTGTGGCTTTTGTGGGGATTATTTATCATCTGAGGATTCGTCCGATGGCGGGAGATGATGTGTTTTTTTCGCAGGCAACGTCAGAGCTTGGATTGTGGGATTATCTGATACAGCGTTATGAGACGTGGACATCCCGGTTTGTGATAGAGTTTCTTCTTGTCTGGATCATAAAGTATCCAATTTTGTGGAGACTCATTGATCTGACGCTTTTTATTTCGTTTCCGGTATTGATCTCAAAAATATTTGATGGCGGAAAACTGATGGACTGGTGTGCGGCAGCGGCGGTTCTTTTATATCCGTTTCATGATATGGGAACGGCCGGCTGGATTACCACAACGGTAAATTATTTCTGGCCGGTCTGGGGAATGTTCTTTGTTGGATTTCTGCTGAAAAAAATGCTGGTACATAAGAAAATCTATATTGTGGAAGGCATTGCAGGGGTACTTGTCTGTGTGATCGCAAGCAGTCATGAGCAGGTAGCGGTGATCCTGTTTGAGGTTTTTATATTGTATGGCATTTATCTGATTTGTGGGAAATCTAAAAAGATGCCTTTGGTGCAGGATTCTGCTGGAAGCACACTGACGGACAAAAAAGTGATACACAGCAATAATCTGTATCTGGCAGGAATGGTACTTGTTAATATCATAACACTGATCTCAATCCTGTTCTGTCCGGGAAATGCCGGAAGAAATGCGGTCAGCATTGCAGACCTTCCAATTTTTGAAACATATGGATTTGGAGATAAATTGTATCTTGGTCTGCTCAGTATTGAGCGTGTGTTTATAGCAAACTGCGATGCCGTATTTCTGACAGTTGCATTGGTGCTTGCAATGCTTGTCTATGTAAAAACGGATGACTATAAAAAGACCATTATTTCTGCGTTACCGGTCTTGATTTTATTCGGGCAGACGGCAATGCGTACTGCTTATCCGGGATTATCAGGTCTGTTTGTCATGCCGCAGGAGATCACAGAATGGAGCTGGGGCACGCTTTCTACCTGGCTTCCGATGGTGTATCTTGCAGTCACAGTGGCGGCGATGCTTTATGCATTGTGGATTATTCTGGGAGAGCAGCCGATAGAGTATATTTACGCGCTTCTTATGTTGGGATGCGGATTTGGTGCAGGCATGATCCTTGGATTTATGGCGACGATCTATGTTTCCGGTGAGCGTGTTTATATTACCCTGTATTTTATATTGCTGTTTGTGACAATGTTTTGTATTTACCGTATGGAAGATGCTGTGGAAGAAAAATTAAAGCAGACAGGTGGAAAGCTGGCGGTGACACTGCTTGCATTGATCTGCCTTATAAATATTGGATTTGTAACCCTATCCTGTTAAGGATAGGGTTTTCTGTCATTGTTAAGGACAGGGTTTTCTGTCACCATATTTTTTTGTTGAAAAAACATAGTATTCATATTAACATAGTGGGAAATAAGATAATGAAGATACAAAATAGTTCAGATAGAAGGGAGACCAGCTATGAAAGAAATATTATGCTTTGGAGATTCCAATACTTATGGATTGATACCGGGAACGAAAAACCGCTACGGCAGAGATACAAGATGGACAGGGCTGATCGAACAGCAGTTATATGGAAAAGGCTGCCGCATCATTGAGGAAGGACTGTGCGGCAGGACGACAGTTTTTGAGGATGAGCTGCGCGAGGGCAGAAAAGGTGCAGCGTTTTTGCCGACTCTTTTGGAGAGCCATGCGCCGGTGGATCGCGTTGTTTTAATGCTTGGAACGAATGACTGCAAGACATTTTACAATGCTTCTGCGGAGGTGATCGGTCTTGGCGTGGAGCGTCTGGTGGAGCAGATCCGCAAGGCAGATAAGAATATCAGGATCTTACTGATCTCTCCGATACAGCTTGGGGAAGGTGTCTGGGAGCAGGGGTATGATCCTGAGTTTAATGAAAAGTCCGTGGAGGTATCGAAGGGGTTGAAAGCAGTTTATCAGAAAGTGGCAGAAAAATATGGCTGTGATTTCCTTGCAGCATCCGATGAGGCTGAGCCGAGTAAGGAGGACAGGGAACATCTGAATGAGGAAGGTCATAAAAAGCTGGCGGAGGCGGTGCTTGGAGTGCTGGCGGCGTAGTAAGATCGTCGGACTTTCCGCAGGAGACGAATATGGAATCTTTGGTATGGATTTAGGCATGGGAGCACGCATGGCGCAGGAATGTGAGGAAAAGTTAGAAAGTCTGGGCGGGGCATCCTGACACACGGGGGAAAATGACAGGGAAGAAGTCTGCTTTGGATGATTTTCAGATGGAATGAAACGAAATATGATACATTGATAAAAATATAACAAAGATATATAAGAAAATGAAATAAAATTGTGTATTATATACAATAATATATAGAAAAAACTGTAAAACACAAACAAAAATGATAAAAAGCATCAAGAAAGTATTGCGTTACATTGTGCATTATGATATGATGCAGTCAGTTCAATAAGAGAGCTATGACAGGAGAGCGAATAGAACGGCCGATGAAGCCGTTGGTATTGTCGCTCTTTTTTATGTTATATTAAAACTGCAATGTAAAAACGTCATGAGGTGATCATTAGTTGTATACATATGAATTAGGAAAAAGGTGTCTGGGAAGGGGAAAGCATGAATCAGAATTTTTATGAAGCAGTAGCGGATAATCCCATCATTGCAGCGGTAAAAAATATGGAAGATGTGACAGAATGCTGTAAGCATGATGATATCAGAGTCATATTTATTTTATTTGGAGATGTCTGTTCTATTGGATCAATTGTAAAGACGATCAGGGATGCAGGTAAGATTGCAATGGTGCATATGGATCTCATCAGTGGTTTAAGTCCAAAGGAGATTGCAGTTGAATTTATTAAAGAACAGACCGAAGCGGATGGAATTATTTCCACGAAGCCGTCACTGATCAAAAAAGCAAAAGAAATGTCTATGTATACAGTACTTCGTGTATTTTTACTGGATTCGATGGCATTTGAAAATATCAGGCAGCAACAGCACATGATAAAACCAGATTTTATCGAGGTACTTCCGGGAGTAATGCCAAAGATCATTGCACAGATCAGTCATTCGGTAAAAGTACCCATTATTGCGGGAGGGCTGATCACAGATAAAGAAGACGTGATGGGAGCATTGTCAGCGGGTGCGATGGCGGTATCATCCACAAACCATAAAGTCTGGAATATGTAAGGTAAAAAATAATATATTTCAATAGAAAAAAAGAACAATCAATTTTACGAATATTTATAATGCTCTGGGGGGAGCAGTTTAAATATTAAATAAAGCCAAAAGAAAGAGGAGGAAAAAGTATGGCAAAATATGTAATGGCACTGGATGCTGGAACTACAAGCAACAGATGTATCCTGTTCAACGAGAAAGGTGAGATGTGCAGCGTGGCACAGAGGGAATTTACACAGTACTTCCCACAGCCGGGCTGGGTGGAACATGATGCAGATGAAATCTGGGCAAGTATGCTCGGTGTTGCAGTTGAGGCGATGAACATGATCAATGCGACAGCAGAGGATATTGCAGCAATCGGTATTACCAACCAGAGAGAGACAACGATCGTCTGGGATAAGGAAACAGGAGAGCCGATCCATCATGCGATCGTATGGCAGTGCCGCAGAACTTCAGAATATTGCGATACCTTAAAAGAAAAAGGACTTACCGATAAATTCAGGGAAAAAACAGGTCTTGTCATTGATGCATATTTTTCAGGCACGAAGGTAAAATGGCTGCTTGACAATGTACCGGGTGCAAGAGAGAGAGCCGAAAAAGGTGAATTATTATTCGGAACGGTAGAAACCTGGCTGATCTGGAAACTGACAAAAGGCGCTGTTCATGTGACCGATTATTCCAATGCATCCAGAACAATGTTATTTAATATCAACACTCTTCAGTGGGATGATGAGATTTTAGCAGAGTTAAATATTCCAAAATGTATGCTGCCGGAGCCGAAACCGTCAAGCTGTATTTACGGGGAGGCAGATCCTTCTTACCTTGGTGGACCGATCCCGATCGCAGGTGCTGCCGGAGACCAGCAGTCAGCATTGTTTGGTCAGACCTGTTTTAACGCAGGAGAGGCAAAGAATACATATGGAACCGGATGTTTCCTTTTAATGAACACAGGCGAAAAACCGGTATTTTCCAAGAATGGTCTGGTAACTACGATTGCATGGGGACTGGATGGAAAAGTTAATTACGCACTGGAAGGCTCTATTTTCGTGGCGGGGGCTGCGATCCAGTGGTTAAGAGATGAATTAAGAGTCATTGATTCTGCACCTGATTCTGAATACATGGCAAAGAAAGTAAAAGATACGAACGGCTGTTATGTAGTTCCGGCATTTACCGGTCTTGGTGCACCTCACTGGGATCAGTATGCAAGAGGTACGATCGTAGGTATTACCCGTGGCGTCAATAAATATCACATTATCCGTGCAACATTGGAATCTCTGGCATATCAGGTGAATGATGTTCTGGTTGCCATGAAAGCAGATTCCGGAATTGATCTTACCGCTTTGAAAGTTGACGGTGGAGCAAGTGCTAATGATTTCCTGATGCAGACACAGGCGAACATTATTGATGCGCCGGTAAATCGTCCGCAATGTGTAGAGACAACAGCGATGGGCGCTGCATATCTTGCTGGTCTGGCAGTCGGTTACTGGTCAAGTAAAGAGGATGTTATTAAAAACTGGGCAATCGACAAGACATTTGAGCCGCAGATCGATGCCGCAAAGAGAGAAGAAATGATCAAAGGCTGGAACAAAGCAGTCAAATATGCATACGGCTGGGCAAAGGAAGATTAAAAAGAAGGTTTTGTATAGGGAAGGTAAAGATTGTAATGTATTGGTAAAGTTAATTGAATAAGGGGGGATAGTATGTTACCATATATAGCAGAGTTTTTGGGAACTATGATTCTGATCATCTTAGGTGATGGAGTTGTTGCAAACGTAAATCTCAACAAATCTGGCATGAAGGGTGGAGGAACTGTCCAGATCACATTTGCATGGGGACTTGCGGTTATGCTGCCGGCATTTATTTTCGGAGCAGCATCGGGAGCATCGTTTAATCCGGCGCTGACGTTAGCACTTGCAGTTGACGGAAGTTTTGACTGGGCAATGGTTCCGGGATATATCATTGCACAGTTTGCAGGAGCGTTTGTTGGAGCGGTGATCGTATATCTTTTATTTAAAGGACAGTTTGATGCAACAGAGGGTCAGGCGACAAAACTTGGGGTGTTCTGTACAGCGCCTTCTATTCCGAACATGGGACAGAATATTTTCAGTGAGGCAGTTGGAACGTTTATCCTTGTATTTGCGATCAAAGGTATGGCAAATGTGCCGGGACTTACCGATGGACTTGGAAAGTTTCTTGTATTTGGAATCATTGTATCGATCGGTATGTCACTTGGTGGACTGACCGGATATGCGATCAATCCGGCAAGAGATATCGGACCGCGTCTTGCACATGCCGTTCTTCCGATTAAGGGAAAAGGAACATCCAACTGGGGATATGCAGTTGTTCCGCTGGTGGGACCGGTGATCGGAGCAATTGCTGCAGTACTGCTATATGGAGCAATTCCATGGTAGACCGTATGTTTGTCATGCGATAAGTAACTTTATATGACAATTTTATATTTATGACAGTAGATGTGCATGTGGAACCTGCAATCTATTGTTGAGGGGCAAGAGAGAAGAGAGCCTGACAGGATAATCGCAACAGCATGGGTGCGCTTACTTGTCAGGCTTTTTTATTCATAGGAGATTACATCTTATGAATGAAAAAGCCCTCCGGGTTAGATACCAGAAGAACAAAGTAAAAAAAGGAGAGATGGAAAATGTATGACGTAATTATCATCGGAGCCGGTGTATCCGGCGCAGCAGCGGCGAGAGAATTGTCGCGTTATAATGCAAAAGTATGTGTGATAGAGAAAGAGGAAGATGTCTGCTGCGGCACATCCAAGGCAAACAGTGCAATCGTACATGCGGGATATGATGCAAAAGAAGGTTCCCTGATGGCAAAATTAAATGTACGGGGAAATGCCTTGATGGAGCAGCTTTCCAAAGATCTTGATTTTCCGTTTAAGCGGATAGGTTCTCTGGTTGTCTGCAAGGACGAGGAGGATATGCCAAATCTGAAGGCGCTTTATGACCGCGGTGTGGCAAACGGTGTGCCGGGACTGCGCATTTTATTGAAAGAGGAAGTACATGAAATGGAGTCAAATCTTTCGGATGATATCTATGCGGCTTTATATGCGCCGAGTGCCGGGATTGTCTGCCCATTTCATTTAAATATAGCACTGGCTGAGAATGCAAATGCAAACGGTGTGGAATTTAAGTTTGATACGGAAGTAACAGATCTGAAAAAAACAGGAGAGATCTGGGAGGTCCATACGAATCAGGGCGTGTTTGAAACAAAATATGTCGTCAATGCGGCAGGTGTTTATGCGGATAAATTTCACAATATGGTCAGTGAAAAGAAAATCCATATTACACCAAGACGCGGCGATTACTGCCTGCTTGACAAGAGTGCCGGAAACCATGTGAGCCACACGATCTTTGCACTTCCAGGTAAATATGGAAAAGGTATTCTGATCACGCCGACGGTACATGGAAACCTGTTATTAGGACCTACTGCGGTTGATATTGAGGACAAAGAAGGAACGAACACGACAAGAGAAGGCTTAGATCAGGTTATCGCCGGGGCGAATCTGAATGTAAAAAATATTCCGATGCGTCAGGTCATCACATCTTTTGCCGGACTTCGTGCACATGAGGATGGTCATGAGTTTATTATTGAAGAGGTTGCCGATGCAAAAGGATTTATCGACTGCGCCGGAATCGAGTCACCGGGACTTACGAGCAGTCCTGCGATCGGAGAGATGGTTGCAGATCTGTTAAAAGAGAAAATGCATTTGGAAGAGAAAAAAGATTTCATTGCAACACGCAAGGGTGTATTAAATCCAAACACATTAAGTAAAGAGGAAAGAGCGGCATTAATTAAGGAAAAACCGGAGTATGGAAACATTATCTGCCGCTGTGAGATGATCACAGAGGGAGAAATCATCGATGCCATCAGACGTCCGCTCGGTGCAAAATCGTTAGATGGTGTCAAACGCCGGACGAGAGCCGGAATGGGACGCTGCCAGGCGGGTTTCTGTTCACCGAGAACCATGGAAATTTTAGCGAGAGAGCGCGGTGTGAACCAGTCTGAGATCACAAAATCAGGCGGAAATTCAAAGATTATTGTCGGAACCAACAAGGACAGTCTGTAAGAAGGAGGAGCCAGAGCATGAAAACATATGATATCGTAATCATCGGAGGTGGACCGGCAGGGCTTGCGGCTGCTGTTTCTGCAAAAAATAACGGAATCGATGACATATTAATTTTAGAGAGAGACAAAGAATTAGGCGGAATTTTAAACCAGTGTATCCACAATGGATTTGGACTGCATACATTTAAGGAAGAACTGACAGGACCTGAGTATGCAGCACGTTTTATTGAGCAGGTAGAAGAACGTGGTATTGAATATAAATTAAATACAATGGTCATGGATATTTCTCCGGAAAAGGTAGTAACAGCTACAAACCGTGAGGATGGAATTTTGCTTCTTCAGGCAAAGGCGATTATCCTGGCGATGGGATGCAGAGAACGTTCCAGAGGTGCGCTGAACATTCCTGGATATCGTCCGGCTGGAATTTATTCTGCCGGAACGGCACAGCATCTTGTAAATATGGAAGGACTTATGCCGGGAAAAGAAGTTGTGATCCTTGGATCAGGTGATATTGGTCTGATCATGGCGAGACGTATGACACTTGAAGGGGCGAAGGTTAAAGTGGTTGCAGAGCTGATGCCTTATTCCGGTGGATTGAAGAGAAATATTGTACAGT
>ERZ834769.1001-NODE-1001-length-26889-cov-3.471976_pt1 | contig 26889 bp, 21 predicted proteins | sample MGYA00519690_ERZ834769 | MGnify/ENA primary metagenome ERZ834769 (study PRJEB31850, sample SAMEA3708760) | human gut metagenome | biome: human gut; feature: human-associated habitat; material: faeces | place: China | collected 2014 ... | reverse complement strand
TCACTCTCGGCGAGGATATTGGAAAATCCGATAATGGCGTTGAGCGGTGTCCGGATCTCGTGGCTCATATTGGCAAGGAAGGCTGATTTCAACTTGTCCGCCTCGCGTACCTTCTGTATCTCCAGTTCCGACTGCCGGGTTTCGTATTCCGCATGATGCAGTTTCTCTTCCAACAACTTTTCTTCGGTGATATTAGTGACATGGCAGATCATTTTGTTCTGCCGCTTGCTTCCTTTCGCCTTATAAGCCTGCGCGTTGATGCGGATCCAGATCGTTTCGTTTTCGATGGCGGTGCGGCATTCGAAGCTGCAATGATCCAGCTTGCCTTCTATCACCTGGAAAAGCTGGTTGACATTGTCGGCCGAACGGACAATCTGTTGTACGCCTTCGAGCGTCATGTGCTTATTGTCTCTCAGGTAGTTAAACAACTTGTTGTCTTCCGGCGTCTCGTTCAGGAGCGGATTGACAAACAGTTCTTTCTTTTCGATATCATATTCGGCAATAAGAGAGTGCCCGGACAAGAGGACGGCTTTGAGGATCGCCAGATTGTTTTGTGTCTGTTCCTCCTTCTCCTGTTTTTCCGTCTCGTCGGATATGATCAGCAAGTAACCGATATGCCCGAACTCCCGGTCGTTCAATCCGATCCCTTTCACCATCAGGTATTTGATCTGACCGGAGAAGCAGGTGTTGTAATACCGGGAATCGCGTATGCAATTGAAATCGTAGGTGAGGGGAAAGCTGAATGCTTTCTTTCTTTTGATCTGATTAAGAATTTTCTCCGGAACGGCCGGATTCTTGAACAGGTTGACTCCTAACAACTGTTCGCGGGAACTGCCGAAGATTTTAGTGTCGGCATCGTTTATATCGATCAGGTTGCCTTCGGCATCGTATAGTTCGACTCCGATCGGCAGGTTATTGAAAAACTGCTGGAACTTTGTGCTCAGCTTGGAGATACGCTTTCTTGACTCTTCCAGATTATTATTGGTCTGCCAACGTTCGATAATGATGGAGAAGATGCCGGCGGTGATATGCATGTCTTCTACCTCTGCAGCCGTCCAGAAACGGTGCGTCCGGATCGAGTCGAAGCCGATGAATCCCTGTACTTTATTATGGAAGGTAAGCGGAATGATCAGCATGGATTTCAATTGCTGCGCGGACAGCAGGACTTTGTCTGTATTTGCTTCGGCGGGCAGTTCGGCAATGTCGCCCAGCACGATGTCGCGTTTGGATTTGACGGTGTCGATAATCCACGGGATCGTGTCGTATGTCAGCTTGTCGCGGTTGTCTTTCGGGACTTTTACCCATGAGCTCATCACTTCGCATGTGAAATGGGCTGTCAATCCGTCTTCCTCGAAGATGGCGACGTAGCCCCAATCCGCATTGAAATAGTCCAGCAACAGGTTCATTGCTTTTTCGATAGGCTTGTTTTCTTCGTTGAAAAGGATAACCAGGACTTCGGAAATAATACGTTTGATGGCTGGCGTTTCGGATGATATGCGAACCTGGGCATTATCAGGTTCATTATCTCTGGCTTGCAGTAATCGTATTAATTCTTCCCGGGTCAACTGATCGTATGGCGATGTTTTAAGAGTCATATCAGATTCTTTATCTGATCGCAAAAATAGGAAATAGTTTTGATTTTGAGTTGTTTTGGGAATAATAATATTCGGAATCCGGGCGTAAGGCATCAAAACGGAGGCTTGCTCTCACAAACCTCCGCCCTGATCTAACTATTATTATTAAACTTAATATCCAGGATTTTGCACCAGATTGGAGTTGATCTCCATCTGAGTTAGAGGTATTGGCAATAGTTCGTTGTGCTCCTGGAATTTATACGTTTCACCGCTCACAACGTTCCGGCCTGTGATTTTCACGTTGTAATCGCCTTCGGCATTCAGCGTGGTCGTCACATCGCCATCGTAGCGGAGAATCTCGAAACCGCTCAGAGTCGAGGTGAGGATTCCCCAACGTTTCAGGTCGGCACGGCGAAGCCCTTCACCGGCAAATTCCACACGGCGCTCGCGGCGGACTAATTCGCGCAGCGTGCTCTGGCTGTTGTACTTCGCCGTATTGACATCCGGCATTCCGGCCCGGTTGCGTACGGTGTTTATACACTCGACAGCCTCATCCAAATTCTGATTCAGCTCGATGTCGCATTCGGCTATTGTCAGCAGAACTTCTGCGTAGCGGAAGATCGGGAAATGCGTGGTCGCACTGTTCACATCGCTGAACTGCGTCAGGTTCTGAAGGAACTTCTTAACTTGCAGGCCGGTCTTGCTGGCGTTATCGGCATTAGTGCCGTAATCGTCGTTCTTCACGCCGTTGGCAAAATATTGGAGCAAGGGATTGTAACATCCGCTATAAGTCGTTTTATAGGCATCGTCATAAATTTGCCCCGGATATAAAACGGTGGCGCGAAGACGCGGGTCCCGGTTAACAAACGGGTTGGATTCGTCGTAATCGCCATCGGCTTTCGCTTCCTCGATCGTACGTCCATCGTTCATCTCGTAGGCTTCCACCAAGTTGACGGTGGGCACGACAGATGACCAGCCTCCGACCATATTCGGCATAAACGGCGGGAGATACAAGTCATTCGCTGTGCTTTCCAGATATGAATGGCTCAGAATCGTTTCACTGTTGTACTGGTTGGCAAGCAGGAAAACATCGGCATAGCTGAGCGACGCCGGCATGGAGAACTGTCCGCTTTCCTTGATCTCTTTAGCGTAACTGAGTGCATTGGCGTAATCGCCGCGATACAGGTAATAGCGCATAAGTACGGCTTGAACGGCCTGCTTATTAATACGTCCCTGTTCCGTCCCGCTCTTGTCCGGAAGGTACTGGATGCAGTCTTCCAACTCCGCAACAATAAATTCGCGGATCGTCCCCACATCGGTGCGCGACAACAAAGCCTCCTCCGGTGTTTCCAGCACGTTCGTAAAGAATGGGAAATCCCCGTATTGCTCCGTTTTCCAGAAATAGATCATCGCGCGGATGGCCCGCACCTCGGCCTTGTACTGGTTTTGCGTTTCTGTAGAAGCCCATTCCACGTTAGCCTCGTTCTCAAGATATTCATTGCAGGCGCGAATATCCAGGAAGGTAAAGAAATTGACGCCTACATCGCTGGTCTGTGCATTGCCGTTGGCAAGGAGTTTGTAGCCTTCCCAGCTGAAATAGTTGAACAGGTTGTCGGAAGCCGTGTCCCAGTACATCATGTTGTAGCCCCCGTAAATCGGTTCGAGCTTGTTGTAGCAGCCCACCATTGCCAGGTAAGCGTCGTCCTCTGTCTGCCAGAATGTAGCGGGAGACAGCGAATCTGTCGGATACCGGTCGAGGAAATCGGCACAGCTCGACATCAGGATCGGCAGAACCAGTATAAGATTGATCAGAAATTTTTTCATTTTGTACATCTTTAAATGATTAGAAAGTAAGATTTAAACCTACGGAATTGACAACCGTCTGTGGAAACGCATTACCACGTCCGGCGGGAGCTTCAGGATCCCATCCTTTCAACATGCCGGTGAAAGTCAGCAAATTCTGTCCGCTGTAATAAACTCTCAGTTTGGAAATACCGATTTTATTAAGCAGCGCTTTCGGGAATGTATAACCGATCTGCAAGTCTTTCATGCGCAGGTAGGAGGAGTTTTGTACCCATATATCGGAATATTCGGTATTGATGTCGGCATTGGGAGTAGCCAGACGCGGATATTGGGCATCCGTATTGGTCGGCGTCCAACTGTCCAGCCACAACGAATTAGGCTTTGCCGTAGAAGAGCTCAATGCACCTATGCCTTCGGACACGATACGGGAAACACCGGCTGCTCCCTGGAAGAAAGCTATCAAGTCGAAGTTATGGAAGGTGGCGCCTATATTGAAGCCGAATGTCACTTTCGGATCGGTCGAACCCTGAATAGTCCGGTCTTCTGCCGTTACTTTGCGATCACCATTCGTATCGACGTATTTCACGTCGCCAAGACGCCTTGTCTTCGTCGTGAAACCATATTCGGGCCAGCTGTCCAGTTCTTCCTGGGTTTGGAAAACACCGGCGGTCTCGTATGCGTAGATGCTGTTCATGGCATGGCCTACCCAGTTGACAGCGTTGTAGTTGTCCGTACCGTTCACATATTCGTATTCGTTAGTCCCGATATCCAGCACCCGGTTCTTATTGAAAGCGATATTACCGCCGAAGTTGAAACCGACTTTTCCGAACATGTCGTTATAGTCTACCGACAGCTCGACACCTGAGTTTCGTATTTTCGCCAGATTGGCATAATAACTGCTCAGTGCGAAAGTGGAAGCCGTGTTCATCTCCATCAAAATGCCGGAAGTCGTCTTGTTGTAATATTCGGCCGTGAAAGTGATCTTGTTCAGCAATGCCACATCGACAGCCGCTCCCCATGTAGTGGTCGCCTCCCATTTCAGGTCAGGATTAACTGCATAATACGTTAAACCGCCGGAAGCCAGCGAACCGCCCAACGCATAGTCATATCCCAGCGACATCGTCGAGACTGTCGGGTAATAGCTCGGATTTCCGTCGCTGTCGAGGATTTCCTGGTTTCCCAGTTTACCCCATGAAGCACGTAACTTCAGATTGTTGACCTTTTCCCGCAGCCCGTCGAAGAAACCTTCTTCCGAAATACGCCATCCGGCAGATACGGACGGGAATGTCCCCCACCGGTTTTCTTCTGCAAAACGGGAAGAACCATCGTAGCGGATATTGGCTTCAAACAGGTATTTGCCCGCATAATCATAGTTGACACGTCCGAACCAGGAGAGCATCGCCAGTTGGCGGGTGTATCCTTCAGCCTGTGCCGTGGAGGCCGAACCTGCGTTCAGGTCTGTCAACGAATTGCTGGGATAGCCTTTGCGATAAGCATAAGTCTGCTTGTAGCTATAGAGTTCCGAATGGAAACCGGCCAGAACATTCAGGTTGTGCTTGCCGAACGATTTCTTGAATTCGGGAGTGATATCGGCTGTTATACGGTCGTAGAATGTATTGGTGACAGCTTTGGAAGTCGTGCCTTGTGCATAAGTGGAATTATACTGGACACGCTTGGTGTATTTATCCTTGTCTTCCAAATACATTTTGTAAGCAACCTGCGCTTTCAGGGAAAGAGATGGCAAAAAATTGTATTTGGCTGAACCGATCGCCAGCAAGTTGTGACGTTTCAGGTTTTGCTTACCGCCGTTCTCAATCCAGGCAAGCGGGTTTCCATCCGATACCGATCCGTAAGTTCCATCAGAGTATTTGCCGACAACCATCGGCGAGATACGGTTCAGCAAACGCAGAATTTGTGCAACGCCTCCATCCGAATAGGCTCCTACAGGAGAGTTGATATCCTGTTGGGTATAAGACAGGCTGAAGTTCGTCTCCATCTTTTTCGTCGGGTTCATATCGAGGTTGAGGCGCATATTGTACTGGTTCTTGTTGAAGTTGTCGATAATACCGTCCTGTCCCTGATAACCGACAGACGCCATATAGCGTGCCGTTTCGCTACCACCGCTTACATTTATATTATGAGTCTGCTGGAAGGCGGTCTTGTAAACCAGGTCATGCCAATCGGTGTTCGAATAGTTTTCCGGATCGGAGCCATCTTTGTACTTCTGGATTTCTTCCGCCGTATAGATCGGATCACTTCCCTCATATTCCAAGGCGGCATTCCAATATTCGGCTACTTGGGCTGATGTGAAGTATTCTGGAATACTGGTAGCCTTCGTCAGACCGAAATTACCGGAATAGCTGATAGTGGCTTTGCCTGATTTTCCCCGTTTGGTAGTAATCAAAATGACGCCGTTCGCGGCTTTTGAGCCATAAATGGCCGAAGAAGCCGCATCTTTCAGTACTGAAATGGATTCGATATCGTTCGCATCGATATCGTTCATGGTCGACTCCACGCCATCGACGATCACCATCGGATCGGCGGAGTTCAACGTTCCGGTACCGCGTACACGGATCGTACCGGTGTCGGAACCCGGCTGTCCGCTGCTCTGTGTGACACTCACACCCGGAAGCAATCCCTGCAAACCGGACGACACGTTCGTGATGGGCCGGTTTTCGAACAGCTTGTTATCGACATTGGCTACCGAACCGGTCACATTCACCTTCTTTTGCGTACCATAGCCTACGACTATAACCTCCTCAAGCTTTTGGGTATCTTCCTTAAGTTCGACTTTTAAAGAGGCTTGTCCCGTGTACTTGATCTCTTGCGTCAGATACCCGATGAAGGAGACGACAACAATATCCCCTTGCTTCAAGTCGTTCAGAACAAAGTTCCCATCCATGTCTGTAACGATACCGTTTGTGGTCCCCTTTACGACTACGGATGCACCGGTGATCGGGCCGAACACATCTTCAACAACGCCTTTCAGCTGTTTGTGTTGCTGAGAAATGCCGGTTGCCGGCAAAATTGTCCGCTCCGTCGCATTTGTCGATCCGATAGAACAGAATGCCGTGGACAACAGCATTAAACAGACTGGTCTCACAATTTTTAGCATACTAATTGTTTTTTGTTTATAATGTTACACTTATAGAGAATGACCTAAGGATGCTTGGAATGATTTTTTTTCATAAAGCGCTCTTAAGTGTTACTCGTTCATGGGATTAGATCAGTTTGAATCTGATGCGGAACAAAAATATCAGGTTGTAGTGTACGGATCAAACTTATTATGTGAACATCGTTTTTTTATCAATGAAATGAGAAATTTAACCGATAAACACCCTGTTTTGCCTGTTCTCGTTTTTTCAAGATTGAATGAATATCTTCCTCCTTTAGAACTATTATACCTTGAATGATGAGGTCATTCCGCGTAAAAAGTTATATTTGCATGTTCTATTATTGAATTTGATTATGTTGAAGCAACAGTTACAGCAAAAGTTACAGCAAAAACTCTCTCCGCAGCAGATTCAGTTGATCCGGCTTCTGGAACTCCCCGCCATAGAGTTGGAAGAACGCGTGAAGCATGAGCTGGAAGACAATCCCGCTTTGGAAGAAGGAAAGGAAATTGCGGATGACTTTGACCGTACTGACGAAAGTGGTGATGAGTCGGCATCTAACGATATGGAGGGAGGGAGCGAGACAGACACGGACCTTTCACTCGGTGACTATATGAGTGAGGACGATATACCCGATTACAAACTTCGTGAGCTGAGCGAGCGGGCGGAGAAGAAAGAGGATGTCCCTTTCTCGGTCAGCGAATCTCTGAACGAATACCTCCTCCAACAACTCGGATTGCGCGATCTGCCTGAAAAGCAGGTGAAGATCGCCGAATATATCATCGGAAATATAGATGATGACGGCTATTTGCGCCGTGACCTGTCTGCCATAGCAGATGACCTGGTGTTTCAGGCGGGGCAAGAGGTGACGGAAAAAGAAATAGAGGAAGTTCTTTCTATCATACAGGACTTTGATCCGGCAGGAGTCGGCGCCCGCGACCTCCAGGAATGCCTGCTGCTCCAATTAGGCCGCCGGGAAAAAACACCTGATACGGAGTTGGCTACCCGGATGTTGACCGTTTTTTTCGAAGAGTTCACCCGCAAACATTACGACAAGATCATGAGAGGATTGGACATCGACGAAGCCGCCCTGAAAAGAGCTATCCGTGAAATAACGACCCTCGATCCTAAACCTTGCAGCAGTTGGGGCGGTTCTATGGAGACAGCTTTGAGCCAGATCATTCCCGATTTTGTGGTGGAAGCGGTCAACGGCGAACTGATCCTGAGCATGAACAACCGGGGAATTCCCGATATGCGCATCAACCGTGAATATGCGGAGATGTTTCAGGATTATGCCGGTAACAAGGCGAACCAGACAGCCCAGATGAAGGAAGCCGTCCAGTTTGTGAAGCAGAAACTCGATTCCGCCCAGTGGTTTATCGATGCCATCAAGCAACGTCAGGAGACTTTGCAGCGCACGATGGAAACGATTATTCTCTTGCAACGCGATTTCTTCCTCACCGGCGACGAAGCGACCTTGCGGCCTATGATCCTCAAAGATGTGGCGGAACGGGCCGGATATGACATCTCGACGATCTCGCGTGTGAGCAACAGCAAGTACGTACAGACGAATTTCGGTATCTATCCGCTCAAATATTTTTTCTCCGAATCGATGCAAACCGACAGCGGCGAAGAAATTTCCACCCGTGAGGTGAAAAAGATTATGAAAGAGCATATCGACGGCGAAGACAAGCGCAAACCGCTTACCGACGAAGAACTGGCCTCCATCCTGAAAGAGAAAGGCTATATCATCGCCCGCCGTACGATAGCCAAATACCGCGAACAATTGGGTATTCCGGTTGCACGGCTCAGAAAAGAAATATAAATTTGAAGCGTTATGAGGTTATTTTCAAATATCATATCCGGTATGTTCCATCCGTTGCTGATGGTGACGTATGGAGTCGTGCTGGCTCTCACCTTCACGTATCTGGCAATCTATCCGCCGGCAATGAAGCTATTGCTCGCAGGCGGAGCATTCCTGTCTACGGCGGTTATCCCCGGAGCATTCATCCTTATGATGGTAAAAAACGGCGCGGCAGTCGATATGGAGCTGTCGGACCGACATGAGCGCGTGGTTCCGTATCTGATCTTTATCACATCGATCATGGTCTGCGCTTTCTATATGTATAAAATGATGTTGCCGTTCTGGTTCATATCCCTGCTATTAGGCGCTTGTGTGGCGTTAATCCTGGCGCTGCTGATCAACTTTTTCTGGAAGATCAGCGCCCATGCGATCGGGATAGGCGGATTGTTGGGCGGCATTATGGGCGTAGCGCGGATCCACCTGATAAACCCCTACTGGGCCTTTATCATCGTGATCATAATAGCGGGACTGGTCGGAACTTCGCGTATTTTCCTGAAAAGGCATACTCCCATGCAGGTATATGCCGGGTTTTGTCTCGGATTTATATGTACCTTTGTAGCCTCATTCTTGAGTTATATCTATTTATTCATCTAATAGATAGGATTGGCGAAAAATAATTCGTATATTTGCAGCCCATAAAACTTTAGTTAGTGCTGCAACTAACTAATTATCAACTGAGTAGCCATCACGACTACATTCCAGACAATTGCAACAAGCTGGGCGAAATACTATATTGCAGCCATGAAAAAACAGTATTTTCGCGAAAATTTTCAATGAAATTTTCTCCAATTTTTCATTGAAAAACCATCAATCAACTTATCAAAGCTAATGGAAAGATTCTATCTTTCTTTGTTGCAAGGCTTCATAATTCTTTTTTAAAAAAATGAAAGAAGTAAAATTGTATCCGACACAAAAGTCTGGGAGACTTTACGTCCGTATTTCTTATCAGGGTGTATATAAAGATATACCAACAGATAAGTATGTTTTTCAACATGATATTGATAAAAGCTGCAAATGGATTTCAAATAAATCGAAAAACAAAAGAGAACTGGAAAATACGATAAAACCAATCATATCTCAATGCCAGGATGTAATTGAAAACTTAGAGGAAAGAAGTATAAATTTCACCGCGCAACTCATTAAAGACGAGTATTACGCGCGAATAGGTGGCACTGTTGACAAAACATCATTGATAATTAACGGCATCAACCAAAAAATAAATGAACTTGTAAATAAAAAGAGGTTCAGAAATGGAAGGTGTCGTACATCATTCAACACAAGCAAAATATATGGGACGTTAAAAAATCAATTTATAAGTTTTTGCCAATATATCAACCGCGACGTTAATACTTTTTCATGTGCGCAATTAGATAATAAGATTCTACAGGAATTTTTTCTGTTCCTGAAAAAGCATGATGAGAGAAAGAAAAACAAAGGAACGGCTCATGTTCTGATAGGAAAATTTAAATCTATTTTTCGGGAAATGAAAAACAATGGGAACACTTGTATTAATTTGGACTTGTGGGATAATTTGCCAGCCCCCTCAAAAGAAGTAAGCAGAGATTTGATCGTTCTGTCTGTTTTTCAGATGTATCAAATCATTAATTATACCCCCCAAACAACTCGTAATGGGAAAAAAGCAAATCTTTTCTTGCGTCAACTATATTTAGATGCTTTTGCTTTTTCTTATTTCTGTAACGGTGTTGCTCCCGTTGATCTTATCTATTTGAAAAGAAGTGATATAGTTAATGGTAAAATCAATCCTGAAAGATGGAAAACGTCAGGCGGAAAAAAAGAGCAAAGGCAAACGGTTATCTTAAAGCCTGAAGCGTTGAAAATCATAGAAAAATACTCTAAAATATCGAAAAATGACTTTGTTTTTCCCATCATTGATAAATACGATACTGTTGAAGAACAGGAATATTTTGAAGTATATTTTACTCAAAATACCAGCCTATATATTAAATCCTTGTGTAAAAAACTGGGCTTTCCTGTTGTTTCTTTCTATGGTGCTCGCCATGCCTTTGCAACGCACGCTATCAATGCTGGAATAGATGCTGTTAGATTGGCTTTGATGATGGGTACGTCCGTAGATATGATAAAAAAAACGTATTTCAGATATACGGATGAGCAAAAAGAGTTGGATAATCAAATGATAATGGAGTATCAGAGAAAACAATTAGAACTTGAATTAGCATGAGTGTAAATAATACAATTAACTGGGACACCGTTCTCAATATATTATTGTCTCCTGCTGAAGCTGCATTGTTGGCTGTTATCTGGGAAAGATATGTGCAAAATCACAATAAGCCTGTACAACTCACCAACAAAACAATAGAGGTGTTAACTAATGTACCTGCCAGTAGTGTTTACAAGACTATTGGCAAGTTGGAACGATTAAATTTGATTGGAGTTATTGAGGAAAGAAGCAATAACAATAGCTGGTTGTATATGGTAGAATATAATGAAGTTAACAAGGTTATTAAATCTATTAAATCATTTAATCCCAATAATGAACCTATAACATATAGTAAAGATAACACTATTACAAATGACATGGTAGAATATTGTGAATCATATCGTAAGTCTTGTAAAGTAGAGTGTTTGCGTGAAACCAGAAAGAACAAAGGTAAGCGAAAGAACAAGTAATGCAGTTATGTTCACTACTCTGAAATAATGAATCAATAACATAGTTATGTGTGCTATGTACAATGTATACAGCTATGTTATTACAAGTATAAATATAATAACAAGTAATATAGTTATGTCTACTATATATAATGCACATAACTATATTACATCAAAAACAAATAAATAAAAAAATGAAAAATTTCAAAGAAGCAATCACCACTTGCATTGCGCTCAACATGCTGGAAAAAGTACAAGAACCCTCTAACAAAGATGCTATCAAAAAGCAAGCTCAACACATGCTTTCTACTACTAAGAAAGGTGAGTTTTCTAATAGTGATATTGATAAAGTTCTTAATGCCGTTGACGAATATACAGATAGGGAACTGGAAGAACTAATGCAGGATTCTGTGAATAAAGTAGTCGACCAATACCATGAAGTAAAGAAAAGAATGTTCGGCCGTATCGATGGAACGCTGGATAATGCACCCCATTTTGGCGGAGCAGGTAAGCGCATTAATCTGGATAATATACATTTTGAAGCATGGTATCCAGAACTCCCCGACCTATTGATGGGAACTGTTGATAAGGTTGGCGTTTTCAATGCTTCTGAGTTCCTTAGAAGAAGAAAAAGCGATAAGAATGTAGAAGATTTCCTCTGTGAATGCAAAGTCATTAAAACGTACCAAAACCGCCTAAAAACCAAAGAGATGGCATTTAATTGTGACAATGGTGATATATTACTAAATGCTTATTTGGCATTTTCATTTGTAGAGTATGTAGATATCAATTTCTCCATCTATATGCACGATCGCATGCACGAGTTGTTTAGTAATGGGGTAATTGTGTCTGATAACTATTTGGCTGTTGCTGCCAAACGGAGATTGCCAAAGAAAGTGTTGAATCAATTGGCAGATAAGAAATCATCGGAGCTAAGAGAGCTTTGATTTGTTTATGATTTTAATTCCAATAATCAAGGTCTGGCTATGAAAAACAAATCCTTCCAGTTATCCTGTTGTATGGGATGCTGGAAGGATTTTTTATTTTTTGTAGTGATAACGCATAGATAATACATATATCTCTACCATATCCTCATGAACTTTGTAAATAATCCGGTGTTCTGAATTAATCCGCCTCGACCAATAGCCTGCAAGGTCGTATTTTAATGCTTCAGGCTTACCGAGACCTGAGAAAGGGTGAGCCGCTATATCGGCAAGCAAAGCAGTTATTTTAGCCATTATAGCTTTGTTACCGCTTTTCTTCCAATATGCTCGGTCTTCTTGTGCTTGTGGCGAAAAGATTATTTCCATAAGTCTTCAATATCAATCTTTACGCCTTTACCTTCGTGTATTTCTTTCTCACCTTCTTTGATACGTTTTACAAGCTCTGGGGAAGACATTATATACTCTGTTTCCTTTATAGCGTTGTATTCGTCCAGTGAGATCATTACCACACCAGTACCTTTACCACGATTAATTATCACTGTTTCAGAATCATCAATCACTGAATCGATGTAACTTTTCAAGTTACCTCTTAGGTCGGAATAATTAGCTGTTCTCATATTATGTACTATTTTAAGTACAAATATAGGTACTTAATTAGAGAAAAGCAATAGGGGTAGCCTTTTTTCTATTACACTTGCCACGGATTCAGATAAGGGTTATATGATTTCTGGAAGGTAGCAACACCCCAGTCTGTTATTGGTTGGCCTGAATGATCGACTTTGCGAGAGCTTGATTTTAAAGGTTTAATTCGGCTTTTAAACTTTTGATGAAAAAAAACCTTATTCGTATTCAAAACCTCTTAAGGAAAAAGAGGGATAAAATCAGAGAATAAAAAAAAGATCGGCATGAAGAAGTTAGAACAATGCTTGCGTTCATCTAACACTTGCTGAAAGAGATCAACATGAAAATATTAGGCAATGCTTGCGTTTCCCTAATACTTGTTGGTGATTTATTGGTATTTATCTGATACAACAAATATTTGGTGTCTTAAGATAATAAGGTCTTATGATCCTCTGTTATTACGGAAGTAGGCACACCGTTAAAGATTCTTATTCGTGTTTGGGTCTATATCAGCTTATCTAAATGATTAGTTGCGCAATCGCATAGGGGAGATAAGTTAGACGAATAAAGTGGTACACTCCACACCAATACTATTAAATGTATTGGGTATAATCTTCTTTTAATAAGGGGATTATAGGGGTTTTATTGCACTCCCTGCGGGAGTTGGTAAAGCTCAAAGCCCATATTACACCCAAAACCTTAACTCACATCTTCAGTCTTTTCTTTGGAAAAAGAAAGACATTTTATATTTTTCAACCCCGCCAATATCTTATGTCTCACCCCTTCAGACGTGATATTGCGGGGTTCTTTTTTTTAAAGCAACAACTAAAAACAGCATAACAATGAACGAAATTAAAAATTTAAGAAGTAAAGCCAGAAAATTTTCTCACAAATCTTACGGAAAAATGATTTCACGCCTTGCATCTTATGGCGTACACGTGGATGAGTTTTGCTCTTCCAACCTATCACACTATGATATTGTGCTCCCTTTTGAATTGGAGTATTCCAGTGTTAAGAGAGCATATTATATCGCCAATACCGTACTTGATACTATAGAATACGACGGCGTTTCCTTCTTTTTGATGGAAGTAGAGAACACGAATTATCTATGTATTAAATTTTGGAAGGAAATACTTTGATGAAAAAATCTCAGCGGTTTTATATCCCCAAAGAAAGAAGAGAAGAGCTTGGATTTCAACGCATCATGCACGAATCCGAGATGAGAAAAATAATGGAAAAGATCGGCATCAATGTTACTTCTGCCAGATTAGTTGGAAATTTTGCAACTGAAAATGGCTATGAATCGTTCAAAAAAGCATTCAAAAAGAAGGTTGAACTTTTCTATAAACCAAAAGGTTCGCCGATCCCCAGCCTCAAATCTCTTGGCATTCGTACGCAAATCTAATATATTATTCCTTTTAGCCGTTATTCCTTCACTGGGATAACGGTTTTTTTTGCCAGAAAAGTAATTGATTATTACATGTATATAATACATTTGTAACAAAGGCTGGCGTACCTTATTTTGTTATTTTTCAGACACTTAGCAGATTATATAAAATCTAAAATAACAATTTAATACAAAACACGCATTGTTTATATCAATTTGATATTTTATATATTAAATATCATAAATATTGATATACATAGAAGCTATTTTGTTACATGTGTAAGATGCACAATTATGCTGAATCAATTGATTTTCACGCTCTCACATAATCTTAAAGTTAATCATATTCAGCCATCAAAAAGATACAAAAAAATCCCTCATCTGGTTGGTTGCAGGTGAGGGATTTGTTATTTATACCAATTCCTGATCTCCGGCAATACTTAACAATGCCTGAGATAAGAGATTCTTAAATTTTTCTATATCGTTGAGGTCTGCACCTGTTACAGAGCCTATGCTAATCAAGCTGTCACAATGTATTTTCGGTAATGAATCCGTAGAAAATTCTCCATTGATTGCTTTTGATTGGTTCGTTGGAATAGACTGTGAGAACTGCTTGTTTCTGGTTTCTTCCATCTGTTGTTCGACTGAAGGAATGCTATCGGCTTTATCTTTGTTTGTAAATGGGATTTTGTATTTATCTTTGTTAATAAATGGTATTTCATATTTATCTTTCCAACTTTGATAAGGTTTGGAATTTATTCTGTCTTGCTCTGTTCCCTTTGTCGGATCAATTCTTACGTTCTTATTCGGGTATATAGGTTGACCGTATGTCGGTTCTTTCAAATAATCAGGCATTGCATTCTGGAAGAAATTTAAAGCCTTGTTATCATATACTCCCTTGTTCCTTAGTAGATTAAAGCCTTCCGTTACCTTTGCTTTCTTTTGATCGTTGGTCAGCAACTCACCTTTGAATGTCGGATCAATACCGGTTTCCAATTGAAAGAGCTTAAACGCTTCAGCGGTGGATATTGCTTTGTTGTTGAGTACATTTTCAAAGAATCCTATTCTCAGACTATCTAATGTCTTGAATTGATTCATTTGGCTGTTGTATCTGCTGGTGAACTCATTTGATCTTTCTGCTATTCCTTCCGTAAATTGCTCAGGTGTTTTCCCTGTAATCACCTTACCGTTAAATGGCAACTGTTTGTCCATCGTGTTGGATAGCGTGTACAAAGGCGTTTGTTTCATTGCGTCTATCCATGTACGTCTTGCCTTTAACGCTTCTAATGCTGTTGATGTAGGTAAATTTTCCAGACCTTTAAAAAACTCCTGAGAGTTCGTATAATCAACGGTTGCAGCTTCTTCACCTCTTTTATTTAGTACTTTGGCGTACTGGGTTAATTGGTCTACATCACCTTGACCGTTGAAGTTTCCCAGATAATTAAAACCGATTGATTCCCAATAAGATTTCTTTTTCCCATCTTCTTTTTTTTCCTCATCTTTCTTGGCAAATCCTGGCTGCAACTCATTCATTTTTTCCTGAATCCCATCCAACGCTGCATTTGTTGCGTTCTTTGCGAGATAAGTTTTACCGGCAAATAATACTAATGCTGCGATAGCTGCATCTATTAAGGTAGGGATTGCTCCAAATTTCCCGTTCATTCCACCTAATGCGCTGGTTAATGACCTTGTACTTCCAGCGGTATTAGAGAAACTGTCGCTGATCTTATTTACCTGTTTAAAGATAATACCGCCAATTATAAGGTTGCCGATCCAGTCCCAATTATCCATCACCCAACCCGATAACTCGCCTAATGATCTGGTTATTAACAATATATTGCTGCCGATCTGGGATAAGGCATCAATCGTTTCGGGCTTTGCAAGTGTTTTGGTAATATCTTCCAGAAATCTTTTTATCTCAGGCTGCAAAGGTTCTATAGCTTTTAACCCTGTTTCGGTGAACTGAGATGTCACTTTAGCCCACTGCCCCGATAATGTTTCGTCTTGTTTTTTCTTTGCTACCATTGAGGCGAAACCTGTTGAATTTAAAGCCCTTTCAGCAAGTTCTGGCAATGTTTTCAATGAGGAAAGGATATTATTTGCTGCATTTCCGCCTACTACGTCAAATACTGCCTGTATATCCTGTACGCTGAGGTCTTTGCCTTTGAATTGAGTAAATATATCAGTCAAAGATTTTATTTTCGTTTTTCCTGTCTTATCAATGTCATATAGGGAAATCTTATATTTATTAAGGACTTTCAACGCTTTCTCAGTGGGATTTAGCAACCTTATCATCATACGCCTTAAATTTGTACCGGCCAATGTTCCTTTAATACCGGCATTGGCCAATAATCCAATTGCCGAAGCTGCTTCATTGAATGAAACGCCTGCTAAGCTCATCATAGGGGCTGCAAATTTCATAGCCTCTCCCATCTCTGGAATAGTTGTATTGCTGGATGCTGTAACCATTGCTAATATATCAGCTACTTGTCCCATCTTACCAGAATCAATGCCATAAGCAGTTTGAATGTTAGTAACAATGTCTGCAATTCTATCTAATGGCGTATCTGAGATTGTTGCAAGGTTGGCAATAGGTAAGATGCTGTTATTTATATCTTTAATACCTAATCCTGCCATCGCTAAGTATTTGGTTGCGCCTGCAACTTCAGTAGTGGTGAACTTGGTGTTAACTCCTACATTACGCACATTCCTGCCCATCTCTGCAAAACGATCTCCAAAGGTTAGTGCGTCCTTATCAGTTGCTTGCAATATGCTTCGTACAGTTACCATTGTATTTTCATACTGGGAAAAATCCTTTACGATAGAACCAATACCATATCCAGCTGCCAGTGTTCCCATTGTTCCCAGTGTAGAACCCAATATTGTACTACGACCTATCCCTCGCGTACCTCTATTATATAAAGGAAATTTTTCTTTGGTTGCTCCGACTTGATTGGTTTTGATGGTAACCGTTTTTCCTTTGATAGCATTGATCTGCTTCTGTATATTCCTCAGCTGGGTATTAATGCCCTTATCAACGTTAAATCGAACTGTCTTAGGCTTGCTTATTGTTCTATTGAATTGCTGGTAAGTTCTTGTTACGGTGTTGATTTGTCTTTGTAACTGTTCCAGCTTCTTAATGATTGGCGGGACTGATCGTTGTACTGTGTTAGCGAACTTTGACAGAGATCTGCTTGCTTCTGATTCGTTGATGTCAATATTATATCTTACATTGTAATCCATGTGTTTTTGGTTTTAGTAATTACTTATTGAAGAATAGAGATATAAGATGTTGATCGCTTAATTCGGCTTTATAGGGGTGCGAGTTGGTTAATTGTCAGACTTTTACTTGGTGCTCCGCCGAAAAACCGGCTCAGTATCCAACTGGAAAATCAGTGGAATCTAAAAATCAATCCATTAACCGTCCGGCAATAACCGTCCGGCAAAAACGAGATTTGAACCTTGATCCCCGAAAAATTTTTGAATTGAAACTGAAGAAAAGTTCTCTATTGTTCGGTGGAATTTTTCACTTAATTGATTATCAGCACCTAATAGAGTTTTCCTCATATCTGGGAAAACCTCATCAAGCAAAAAGATTTGCAACCACTTCTGGAGTCACTTAAAAACGGACTTGAAAAATCCGGCCGGCAATTTGTATGGTATCCGTTCCTAAAGGTACACCCACCCCGTTTTTTTTTCGTTTTTTTTCATTGCGTTGTTGGTATTGGTGTTGCCTATCTGGTGTACATCATCATCAGCGCACCATCATGTACACCGCCTGTGTTCGTTCGCCATTGATGGCGAGTGTACAGATTAAATCGTACTAAGTAACGAATAAAAATATTTCACAAATCACATACGTTCGTTTGTGGTATGTGAAATTTCTATTATCTTTGCCACAGAATCATTAAAAACAATGCGTTATGAAATATGTGGCTTATTACAGGGTATCAACAAATAAACAGGGAAGAAGTGGTTTAGGCTTGGAAGGTCAGCAAAAATCCGTTATGAATTGTCTTTCCCAGATTCCTAATTGTGAACTTGTTGCCAGCTTTACAGAAATAGAAAGCGGTAAAATAGACGATCGCCCACAACTCAATGAAGCGTTGCAATTATGTAAGGATAACAACTATACTTTGTTGATTGCAAAGTTGGACAGGCTTAGTCGCAATGTAGAATTTTTATTCCATATTAAAAACTCTGGTGTAGATATTCATTGCGTAGATTTACCTCAACTCAACACTTTAACACTGGGTATATACGCAACGTTAGCCCAACACGAACGGGAACTGATCGGACAACGTACCAAAGCTGCATTGCAGGCAAAGAAAGCAAGAGGCGTAAAACTTGGCGCACCTAATGCAACATTCACTAATATCATGCGCACCAATGCGTTAGAGGCAATCCAAAAGAAAGCTCAGAGCAATGAAAATACAATTCGCGCTGTTGAGGCTATCAGAATGAAATTGCAAGAAACAAAAAATCTTTCTCAGATAGCAGCATATCTCAATGAAAAACATTTCCAGACAGCCAAAGGAAAAGCATTCAGGGCTGAACAAGTGAAACGGCTGATTGAAAAATACGAACTATAATAAAATAGTTTAAGAGTGTTAAGCCTTAGTTTACAAATATGTATGCAGACTATAATTATCAATGGATTTATCTACATTTATCATATATAAATTTTGTAAGTCAACTTTTCCATACATAGTATTGTTAATATGATATTTACAACTAACTTTGCAACTGAAAAAGTATTATAATGTTGAACAGGAATTAGCCTATATTTTCAACAAAATTTTCTTTGACATATTGATTGATGAGGATAACAGGCTGCATTTCAATAAGTTATTGCAATTATATTTATTTATCTAATAAAAACACTAAAATTATGAATTTTCCTGCAGATTTAAAGTACACAAAAGATCATGAATGGATCCGTGTAGATGGCAATGTAGCCTACGTTGGTATTACTGATTATGCTCAGGGTGAACTGGGTGAAATCGTTTTCGTCGACATCACGACAGAAGGCGAAGCTGTTGCCAAAGAAGAAGTTTTCGGTACAATCGAGGCAGTAAAGACTGTTTCAGACCTGTTCATGCCGGTAAGCGGTGAAGTGATCGAAGCGAATGCCGAATTGGATGACAAACCGGAATTGGTGAATGAAGACGTGTATGGCAACGGATGGTTAATCAAGATATCCATTTCAGATCCTTCAGAACTGGATGAACTGATGTCTGCTGCCGAATACGAACAAATGATTGCGAAATGACACCTGTAGTAAGTATCATCATGGGCAGTACTTCGGATCTGCCCGTAATGGAAAAAGCGGCCAAACTGCTCGACGAGATGGAGATCCCGTTCGAAATGCACGCCTTGTCCGCCCATCGTACGCCTGCCGAGGTGGAAACATTCGCCAAAGGAGCCAAAGGACGCGGTATCAAAGTGATTATTGCGGCTGCCGGCATGGCTGCACACCTGTGCGGTGTAATCGCTTCGATGACGACAGTCCCCGTGATCGGCGTGCCTATCAATTCGACGCTCGACGGTATGGATGCTTTGCTGGCCATCGTACAGATGCCTCCGGGAATCCCGGTTGCCACTGTCGGCATCAACGGTGCTCTGAACGCCGGCATCCTGGCAGTCCAGATGCTTGCCGTCGGAGACGAACAGCTTCAGGACAAGCTTGCCGCCTATAAGGAAGACCTTAAAAAGAAAATCGTAAAAGCGAACGAAGAACTGGCTAAGGTTTCTTTCAAATACAAAACAAATTAGTTGAAAGTTGACAGTTGAAAGTTGAAAGTTAACAAAAACGCAAGGTATTCAATACCGCTTGACACCATTGTTGACTCTCAACTTTCAATCGTCAACTTTTAGCTTTCAACTGAAAAAGATGGAAGATTTTTTTAACTATCGCCGCCGTAAATCGTCTGTTGTCAACATAGGGAATACTCCGTTAGGAGGCAATAATCCGATTCGCATCCAGTCGATGGCAAACGTCTCCACAATGGATACCGATACGTCCGTCCGCCAGGCGATCCGGATGATCGAGGCCGGTGCGGAATATGTACGTTTCACCGCCCAGGGAGAACGTGAAGCCCGCAATTTAGGTATAATCCGTAAACAACTCAACGAGGCCGGATATACGACACCGTTAGTCGCCGACATCCATTTCAACCCGCGTGCAGCCGATGCCGCTGCCGAAGAGGTGGAAAAAGTGCGCATCAACCCCGGAAACTATGTGGACAAGGTGAAGACGTTCGACCTGCTGGAATATACCGACGAGGAATATGCCGCAGAGTTACAGAAGATACGTGACCGCTTCATTCCATTCCTTAACATCTGCAAAGCACACGGAACCGCCATCCGCATTGGCGTGAACCACGGCTCGCTGTCCGACCGAATCATGAGCCGGTATGGCGACACTCCCGAAGGCATGGTTGCCTCCTGCATGGAATTTCTACGTATCTGCCGGGATGAGAACTTTCCCGATGTCGTGATTTCTATTAAAGCCTCGAACACGGTTGTCATGGTGAAAACCGTCCGCCTGCTGGTCAGGACGATGGAAGCCGAAGACATGTACTACCCGTTGCATCTCGGTGTGACGGAAGCCGGCGACGGCGAAGACGGACGCATCAAGAGTGCCGTCGGTATCGGCGCCTTGCTGTCCGATGGCATCGGCGACACGATCCGCGTCTCCCTGAGTGAAGATCCGGAGGCTGAAATCCCGGTTGCACGCAAGCTGGTCGATTACATACTCGAACGTGAAGGGCACGAGCCGGTAGAGGCCGTACCTGCTCCGGGATATGATCCGGTTGCTGTCGAACGCCGCCGTAGCCGGGTAACGGAAGGAATCGGGGGTAACTTCCCGCCGATCGTCATTTCCGACCGCAGCAACGGTGATTTCGAGTTCGATTATGCGTCTCAGCCGGACTATATATACATCGGTAAGGAAGATCCGGATAACCTGCCGGATCACTTCCGCCTTTTGGTAGACGCCCACTTCTGGAAGGAACGTCCGAATGCCTATCCTTTTTTTATCGCATCGGAAATAGAGGAACTGAAAGATTATTCCGTCCCGTTGAAATTTATCCGCCTCACCTACCGGGATCTGACCGACCGCGTAATCGAGGTCCTGAAAAAAGATACCTCCGTAATCGTAGTCTTGAGTACACATCACCGGAACGGTATCGCCGCCGAGCGTGCAGCCATGCATCGCCTGTTGGCAACCGGTTGTGATGTGCCGGTTGTCTTGCACCGCGACTATAGGGAGACGGATACCGAGGCGTTGCAACTGAAATCGGCTGCCGACTTCGGAACTTTGCTGTTAGATGGTTTCGGCGACGGGATCATGCTGCACAACGAAGGCTGCGAAGCGATGGTGACGGACAGTTGCATGTTCGGCATCCTGCAGGCAACCCGTACCCGCATCAGCAAGACAGAATATATCTCCTGTCCAAGCTGCGGACGTACCTTGTATGACCTGCAAACGACAATCGCCCGTATCAAGGAGGCCACTGCACATCTGAAAGGCTTGAAGATCGGCATCATGGGATGTATCGTGAACGGCCCCGGCGAAATGGCGGATGCTGATTATGGCTATGTCGGTGCCGGAAAGAACCGGATCAGCCTATATAAAGGTAAAGAATGCGTGCTGAAAAACATCCCCGAAGAAGAAGCTGTAGAACGATTAGTCCAGTTGATAAAGGAAAATGGGGATTGGACGGATCATTAAATATAATTGAAAAGGAGTGTGTCAGATACAAATTGCATTGAAATAAATATGTCCGTATCTTACACACCCCTTAATCCTTTTTTTAATCTTGCCTATACGTTTTATTCCTCAGACCTTATATCTTTCTCCGCATCAAACCCTCCCTCAAATCGATTATCCTTGATCTCGGCATTAACAACGCGCTGGAAGAAGAAACGATGGTTGTTCCAATGGAAAGCCGGATAATCATGATTTTGTTTAATCACATTATCACGGAAGACAAGACCATCCACCGATTTGGCATACAGGATCGGCATGTCGAAAGTTTCGAATTCGTTGTCCTCGATCACGATTCCGCTATGGAAATATTTCTTCTGATCTTTCAAATCAGGTATCTCCGGATAGATGGAGATAACAGCGTTCGTAAACTGGAACTGATTTGTCAACGCATTGATAAACTTGTTATTCCGGATCAGCACGTCATGGCAGGCGCCCGTCTCGAACCATCCGTTACAGTCTCCACACAGGAGTATTGCCGTACCGGAAGTATGATCGAAAACATTATTCTCGACCACTGTCTTTTTCGGAGTACTGAACAGGGAACCACGGGCACGATTATTGCGGATCATGTTATCGGCAAAATAAACCTCCGGCGTCCATTCTAAATTCTCGATACCGTAAGTGCCGGCTTCACAGATGGCGGGATCGACAGGCTTCTCAAACGTAATGCGGAACTGCTTTGCACCATGATCGTCAGGCTTATCGGCAGCTTCAATCGCTGTTACCTTATTCTGTTCCCCTAAAATCTCCATCGTTTTGGAATCGATGAACTGGACGGCATCGCCCGGACGGCCCCATTCGAAACCGTATGACTGGCCGTGCATGTATTCGCCGACCAACGTCTTGTCGTCTACCCGCTTTTGCACTTTCAGATAGGTTCCATGCACATTGATGGCATCATCCATCATGCCTTCGTATAGACCGCCCACCGAACGGATCAGCCCCTTGCAACCGGAGAAATGAGTTGCATCGGCCTGTGTCGTGAAATAACGCGGATCATCCTTGCCACGCAGGCAGACCGAGAATTTATCCAGCGTGATATTCTCGCTCATCTGTGCTAACAAGCCCATTCCTTCCGCATAATGCACCTGTATATTTTCGAGTGTCGTATTCGTATCATGATACATGAAAATACCCGGAGTCGGACGACCATGTCCGCGCATGGCAACAACAGTTCCGGGGATCAGCTTCCTGTTATTCCAAGGAGCGACGATCTTGCGTGGAGCGATCTCCTGCACCTTCCTCGTCCCAACCGCAATATCGCTGGTTCTGTAAACCAGACGTTTGGTATCTCCTTCAAAAGCGATACCGGAAGAAGAGACATGTTCCCAACCTTTCCCTTTGGCGACAAAGTTACTGTCGCGTATCTCATATTCTACCCAGGGAGCGACTTCGTATGTGATCATCCCGCCGACCGTGTCGTTCGCCAGCACCTTCACCTGGCTGATATGCGGATTCTCAAAGTCGATACTGAAGTTCTTCAACGTGCAATTCTCCGAACCGACCAAAGAAACCGGAAGCATCCGACCGTGGAAAATCAACTCGGCCCCCTGTCCGTCAAAGATCACATTCTTCATATTCTCAAAGGCCAGCCCCACCGGTTTCGGATTGTCCTGATCGTGATTAGAAATGAAATATTCGCGCTCGGAAGCACCTTCGGGATAGAAATCATAACGTCCCTTCGGCAACAGGATACGGAGAGTATCGGAGTTCGCTTTCACCGCAATCTCCTGAAGGGCTTTTGCGATCAATGGAGAAGCATTTTCGCCGGTATCCGGTTTCAATCCATACCCGGACAGGTCATACACGCCGCCTTTACAAGCCGTAAACAGGGCGATAAATAAAAGTGTCAAAACAGAGTTTAGTTTCATGGTTTACATCTTTAGTTGATTATATTTCCAATTATACAGGCAAATATACCATTTATTTGTAAATTTGCAGGCTGTCATATTCTTTGATTATTAACGTAAAATAAAGCCAATGCTACAAATTTCAATTCTGATATTATCGACATTTGCTGTTATTCTTCTTTCGATATTCATTTTCTTATTATGCAAAAAGAATAATAAGCATCAAGAAGAGATCAAAGAATGGCAGAAAATCCAACAGGAAACGATCGATCTGAAAAACAAACTCACGCTTGCGCTACAGGCAGGCGAGCTTTCCGTATGGTCGTATCTGCCGGAAGAAGACGGTTTCGATCTGGCAGATGAAAGTACCGTCCCACAACCGGGAATGAAACTGCATGACGTGACCAAACAGCTCGTACCGGAAGACCAGGAAAAGCACAGGCGGCTCGTTTGGGACATCGTAGAAGGCAAATGCGACAAGAAAGTCGATACGTTCCGGCTCGTTACGCCGGACGGGAATATCCGCTGGTATGAAATCTACGCATTGGGAGTCAAAGATGAAAACGGAACAGTAAAGCGGCTGATCGGGACACAAAAAGACATCACCGCACAAGCCGAACGCGAACAGGCTCTCCACAAATATCTCCAACGTTCCGAGCTGGCGATCCGTTCCGCCAATATCATCCAATGGGACTACGATGTCGTAACACGGAAATTCACCCGTCTTTTCATCGATCCGACACAACCCGATTTATTTATCCGCAAACCGTTCAACTTTTCCCTCCATCCGGAAGACCGCCTCGTCCTGAAACACGAAGAAGATCTACGCGCAGGCGGGAAGGGAGGTTCTCACTCGCTTCATTTCCGCGTCATGATGGAAGGAGATACGGAATACAGATGGGTAAACTCTTTCGCCGTCCCGCTCGAACAGGACTCGACCGGGTTCGTCACTAAGCTGACGGGACTACAGATAGACCTGACTCCCTTGGAAAAAGCGGAAGAATCCAATCGGATGAAAAGTGCTTTCCTTGCCAATATGAGCCACGAGATCCGGACACCTCTCAACGCTATAGTCGGTTTCTCCCAGCTCCTTGCACAAACGGAAGACAAGGAAGAACAGGCGGAGTTCGTCCGCATCATCGAAAACAATAACAACCTGCTGTTGCAGGTCATCAACGATATCCTCGACCTTTCGAAAATAGAAGCCGGGAAAATGAAATTTATCTTCACTGATTTCAATGTATCGGAAGTACTGACGGATCTTCGACAAGTCTACATGCCCCGCCTGGAGAAAGGGATCGAGCTCATCTGCGACATTCCGCACACTGTCTGCATGATCCATTCCGAAAAAAACCGGCTGACACAAGTTGTGTCCAACCTGCTAAGCAATGCAGCGAAGTTTACATCCAAAGGTTCCATCACGATGGGATATCAGGTCGTCGAAGGAGGATTATCGTTCTACGTAACCGATACCGGGAAAGGGATCAAGAAGGAGAACCTCGAACAGGTATTCGAACGCTTCACAAAATTCGACAGCTTCGTTCCGGGAACAGGGTTGGGACTTTCCATCTGCCAGCTGATCGTGCATAAACTGGGTGGACAAATCTCGGTGGAATCGGAAGAAGGAAAGGGAAGTACATTCCGGTTCACGATCGCCTGCGACCCCGTTTCCATTACAGATTAATTAATGAAATACATTTTAAAACAGGTTGGCAAAGGCAGAGATTATGCCTATATTTGCCCCTCTTAAATACAAATAGATATGGAACATCCATTAAGCATTTACAACACACTCACAAGAAAAAAGGAACAGTTCATCCCGCTGCACGAACCGCATGTGGGTATGTACGTTTGTGGTCCTACGGTTTATGGCGACGCCCATCTGGGACATGCACGACCGGCTATCACTTTCGACCTGCTGTTCCGTTATCTGACTCATATAGGATACAAAGTACGCTATGTACGCAACATAACCGACGTAGGCCATCTCGAACATGATGCCGACGACGGCGAAGACAAGATTGCCAAGAAAGCCCGCCTCGAACAGCTCGAACCGATGGAAGTGGTGCAGTATTACCTGAACCGTTACCATCACGCGATGGAAGCGCTCAACGTACTTCCGCCCAGTATCGAGCCTCATGCTTCCGGCCATATCATCGAGCAGATCGAACTGGTGAAGAAGATCCTGGACAACGGCTATGCCTACGAAAGCGAGGGTTCCGTTTATTTCGACGTGGAGAAATACAACAAGGATCATAACTACGGCGTTCTCTCCGGACGTAACATCGACGATATGCTAAATACGACCCGTGCATTGGACGGGCAGGACGAAAAACATAATCCGATCGACTTCGCCCTTTGGAAATGTGCGCAGCCGGAACATATCATGCGCTGGCCTTCTCCGTGGAGCGACGGTTTCCCCGGATGGCATTGCGAATGCACGGCGATGGGTAAAAAATACTTGGGCGAACATTTCGATATCCACGGCGGTGGCATGGACCTGATCTTCCCGCATCACGAATGCGAGATCGCGCAGGCTATCGCTTCCCAGGGTGAGGACATGGTTCATTACTGGATGCACAACAATATGATTACCATCAACGGGCAGAAGATGGGCAAGTCGCTGGGCAACTTCATCACGCTGGACGAGTTCTTTACCGGTGATAATAAGGTGTTAAGCCAGGCCTATTCGCCTATGACCATCCGCTTCTTCATCCTCCAAGCCCATTATCGCAGCACGGTGGATTTCAGCAACGAAGCCCTGCAAGCAGCCGAAAAGGGGCTGGAACGTTTGATGGATGCTTATAACCATTTGATGAAACTGAAAGCCTCCGACATCTCGACAGTGGATGTAAAGGATTTGCGCCGCAAATGTTACGATGCGATGAACGACGACCTGAACTCGCCAATCGTGATCGCCCATCTGTTCGACGCAGCCCGTGCGATCAACTCCGTAAAGGATGGCAAGGCTACGATCTCGGCCGAAGACCTGAAAGAGCTACAGGACGTATTCCATACGTTCATCTTCGACATCCTCGGAATAAAGGATGAAGCTACCTCGGCCGGCGGTAACAACTACGAAGCGTTCGGCAAAGCAATGGACCTTTTGTTGAATATCCGCCAGCAGGCAAAAGCAAACAAAGACTGGGCTACTTCCGATAAAATCCGTAACGAACTGACTGCCCTCGGCTTCGAGATCAAGGACACGAAGGACGGAGCCGAATGGAAATTGAGCAAATAAAACAGACTTCAATATTTGGAGTTTTGAATCAGGTAAATGATGATTTACCGGTGTATAATATGGAGGCGTGCCGTAGGCTCTCTTTTGCCG
>ERZ834769.984-NODE-984-length-27220-cov-3.206258_pt1 | contig 27220 bp, 22 predicted proteins | sample MGYA00519690_ERZ834769 | MGnify/ENA primary metagenome ERZ834769 (study PRJEB31850, sample SAMEA3708760) | human gut metagenome | biome: human gut; feature: human-associated habitat; material: faeces | place: China | collected 2014 ... | reverse complement strand
GTGTTAAGCCTGTCGCTAGCGTTCATCCTGAGCCAGGATCAAACTCTTCGTTGTTAAATTGTTTTTTGCCTTTTGCCCAGAATCTCGTTGTTTATTGTAGTTATTGACGGTATGTTTTAGTATTCCTACTACGTCTCTTGTACTACTTGTTGATATGTAAATCTTTCAAAGAACTTTTCGCTTTCTTTCGATTGCGGCTGCAAAGGTAAGGACTTTTTTTAAACTGCCAAATTTTTTAGAGAAAAAATTTGAGGAGTTTTCCGAAAGCCGCCGGGCGGTTGGATATTCGCTTAGCTCCGCTAACCTCATCCTACTATCACCGGGTTACCCCCTTTTCATCATGTTGACGCTAATGCCGTTCTCTCTCGAATGCGGGTGCAAAATTAGAGGTTTTATTTATTACATCCAAATATTTCGAGAAGTTTTTTTTCATTTTTTCCAGAGAGATATAATTGTTATTATAAGGTACGCATGAAAGAGAGTTAGATAAACTCCGTCTTTCTCGCGGCAGATGACTTTTACCTGGTCGAAATTGACCATATAGATACATTCTGCCGTCCGGCAACCTCTTCCATGCTTTCCTTCGACAAGAGCAGTTGCCACTCCTTCTCCTTATAAGAAAAAAGGAGAATGCATCCACAAGGGCGCATCCTCCTTCTTTCTTATAAACTATATACTCTCTATTTCAATTATTCAAGAACGATCACTTTATATTTCGGAACCAAAATCTTCATGATCACCCAGCCGATCAAATAAGCGACAGCACATACGCAGAAGATAACGAAATAGCCGGCTGGCTTACCCGTGAAGCCCATAAACGTCATTTGAGTAGCATCTGCATAAACAAACAGATTCCCGGCCACTTTCTGCAAGATCATCGAACCGACACCACCGGCCATGCCTCCGATACCCGTAACGGTTGCAATAGCCGATTTCGGGAACATATCACCGACAGTCGAGAAAATATTGGCAGACCATGACTGATGGGCTGCGCCACCGATACCGATCATGATAACCGGGAACCACGGGGAAATCGTACCCAACGGCTGCGCCAACAGAACCAACAACGGGAAGAAAGCAAAAATCAACATCGCTTTCATACGGGCGGCATAGGGGTTCATTCCACTCCGGTTAATAAAGATCGTCGGCAGCTTACCTCCGTAAATAGACAACATCGTAATGGCATACAGGGTAAAGATCAACCCCATACCCAGCGGATCGGAAGTCTTGATGCCGAACTGCGTATTCAGATAAGAAGGAGTCCAGAAAAGGAAGAACCACCAAACCCCGTCTGTCATGAATTTACCGACAATGAAAGCCCAAGTCTGTTTGAACGTGAAACATTGCATGAAACCGATCTTCTTCTCGTGTTCTTCTTCGACAATGACAACGTCTTTTTCATTCTTATCCTGTTCGATATACTCCAACTCGGCTTTATTCACATGTTTGCTCTTGTCCGGGGTCGTGTACATGAATACCCACAAGCCCATCCAAACAAAACCAAGCGCACCGATCACGATAAAGGCCATTTCCCAACCCCAGGCTTTTGCCAACAAAGGAATAGAAATAGGAGCGACCAAAGCGCCGATAGAAGCGCCGGCATTGAAAATAGAAGTTGCATAGGCACGGTCTTTCTTCGGGAAGTATTCTGCCGTAACCTTGATGGCTGCGGGAAAGTTACCTGCTTCACCCAACGCCAGAATACAACGGGCGGCCAGGAAGAAATACATACTCACGGTTGCCAATACCACAACAACATCTCCTGTTGCCGCAATCAGCTCCGCTGCACTGTTCATACCGACATAATGTTCGGTTGCAATACCGCAACCGGCATGGAGACAGGCTCCGAACGACCAAACACCGATAGCCCAAAGATATCCTTTCTTCGTGCCCATCCAGTCGATAAAACGACCGGCAAACAGCATACAGATTGCATATACAATTGAGAAAACTGATGTTATCGTACCGTAATGGGATTCGTCCCAATGGAACTCCGGTTTGATAAATTCATCCCAGGTCAACGAAAGGACCTGGCGATCGAGGTAATTCACTGTTGTTGCAAAAAATAACATCGCGCAGATTGTCCATCTGTAATTTGTCATTTTCTCACTTGCTTTTTGAAATGTGTTCATGATATTAATATTCGTTTTTCATAATACGGGGGCAAATATAAGGCATTTTTTTTGTTATACGCAAGTTTGTGTGTGCGAATACACGAAGTATTTTATTTCTTTCACATCCAAGCCCGGATTATTAGAGGTTTGACTTGCATAAAATAAGCATTTTATGTACGTTTGCCTCTCCAATGTAAACTCTATAAATACCATGATTATTATGAAAAAGATTATTTATCCGGTACTTCTGTCCCTGATAATCAGCCTGGCCGCCCAGGCCCAAGCTGAAAAAAGCGTATGGAACGGATGCGACCGTTACGATTTCACCTTCAAGGACCGCCAGGCAACCGTTGTCGTACCCCAAAAAGCGGCCAAAGGAAATCCGTGGATCTGGCGTCCGGCCTTTTTCGATGCATTTCCAAGCGTGGACAAAGCGCTACTGGAAAAGGGATTCCACGTTGTTTACTATGACGTCACCCATTTGTACGGAAGCCCAAGAGCGGTCTCTTTAGGCACGGAATTCTATGAGAACGTAACAAACCTCTACGGACTATCCGATAAAGTAACGCTGGAAGGATTCAGCCGCGGCGGTTTGTTTGTATTCAACTGGGCAGCCCAGAATACGGAGAAAGTGGCTTGTATATATGTAGACGCTCCTGTTTGCGACGTGTTTAGCTGGCCGGGAAGAAAAAACGCGGCTTTATGGAATGACCTCTTGAAAGAATGGAACCTGACAGATGCCGGGATGGAGCATTTCAAAGGGAACCCGATCGACAACCTCTCCCCTATCGCAGCCGCAGGCATACCGATCATCAGCGTATGCGGCGATAGTGACCAGACCGTCCCTTACAAGGAAAACATGGATGTCGTACGTTCGCGCTATCTTGCGGCAGGAGGTCCGGTGGAAGTTATCCTAAAGAAAGGATGCGACCATCATCCGCACAGTCTGGACAATCCGGAACCGGTAGTAGACTTCATCCTTCGCCAGCAGCCGGAATATGAAAAGTACTTACATTATACGATACGTGGCAGCTTGCAAAACTCGTTCCGTAAGTTCGAGAAAGAACGCCGGGCGCGGGTCGCCTTCCTGGGAGGTTCCATCACGGAAATGGACGGATGGCGCAATATGGTAGAGCGACAACTACAGCAACGTTTCCCTTATACACAATTCGAATGGGTAAAAGCAGGCATCGGTTCGACCGGGACGACTCCGGGTTCCTTCCGCCTGCAACATGACATCCTTTCGAAAGGGAAAGTCGACCTTCTTTTCGTCGAAGCCGCCGTAAACGACGACACGAACGGATTCAGCGCCCTCGAACAGGTACGCGGCATGGAAGGGGAAGTGCGCCATGCTTTGGAAAGCAACCCGGAAATGGATATCGTCATGTTGCATTTCATCTACGACCCGTTTATCCCGATGATCGCCCGCCGCCAGATGCCGGATGTTATCCTGAATCACGAACGGGTGGCGAATCACTATCTTATTCCTTCGATCAATCTCTGCCAGGAGATCGGCGAACGGATGCAAAACGGCGAATTTACCTGGGACGAGTTCGGCGGCACTCATCCGAAACCTTTCGGCCATAAGTTTTATGCTGCCGCTATCGGCCATCTTTTCGACGAGATGTGGAAAGGAGTTTCGCCGGAAGGGACAATTGCGGCACACGACATTCCGGCCAAGCCGCTGGATGCCTACAGTTATTATAATGGAGATTTCATCGCTCTCGAAAAAGCACGTTTAGACAAAGGCTGGAAGTTTGTCGACAACTGGCATCCAGACAACAAGGCCGGCAAGCGGAACGGCTTTGTCGATGTCCCGATGTTGGAGGCTACTCGTCCGGGCGACCGGCTGACGTTGGATTTCCAAGGGAAAGCGATCGGCATTTTCTGCGTCAGCGGACCTTCTGCCGGAATTTTGGAATATAGTGTCGACGGCGCCCCGTTCAAAGAACTGGATACTTTCACTGAATGGAGCCACAATCTTTATATTCCCTGGGTCTACATGCTGGAAACGGAACTGAAAGATACGAACCACAAGCTGGTTCTCCGCATATCGAAAAAGAAAAACCCCGCTTCACAGGGAACGGAATGCCAGATACGAAATTTCGTAGTGAACGGTAGATGATTACGAAAACAACTGTCATACTATCATGCTTTGTTATTTAAATCATAAATGAAAAACCAGGTTCGCGGATGACAGATCGGGCGGATCTTAAATGTTTCCACGACAACTGTCTTCACGGCGATGAAGACGGTCGTCGTGGAAAAGTTCTGCGCACCTCACGCGGACCTACTTTTCTTTCAGCAACTTCTCCAATAGCGCGTTTTTCTCTTTCTCTATGGTAAGCATCCGTTCGTAAAGAGAGGCTTGTTCCTTGTTTAAGGCCATTAGTTGATCGACAGGATGATTCACTATATTGTCCCTCTGATTTTCCACCACCCCGACATTGCTGCTTCCCGTTTGAAACGTATTATTCTCGATCACGATCGAGGTCGGATTTTCTTCCAGATTCCGGATAATATCAGGAGCGACATGCAGGATATTCGCAACCTTGAACAACGTATCTTCTTCGAGCACCCTCTTCTGTTCCAAGCGGGACACGCTTTGCTGGTTCATCCCCAGCATCTCGCCAAAGGTCGTCTGCTTCATGCCGACTAACTGGCGTAACTTCCTGACATTAGCACCCTGGTGCACATTTTTTGTTTTGATATTTTCGGTTTCCATATTCTTCTGTGTTTACAATGTGTGAAACAAATATAAGAACTTTTATCTCATTCTGAATCAATTCTAAAGAAATAACAAAACGACAATATGAACAAGACAGGAAAAAGAGCTTGTAAAAAACCCACTTCTCGTTGTATTTTACAAGGATTGGGAATATACGCCCCTTTAGCAGTTCTGCCTTTCTTTGCAAAAAAACATTCCATGAAAAAAATCCATACACTAACGTGCATCTTTCTGTTTTTCGCACTGATACCGGCCATAAACTCTTACAGGCAAAAAAGGGAGGAACCATGCTGCATCACCTATCAGGTATCCACACATGACCCGTACCCGCACAAACTGTTGATTTCCTATCAAACGGAAAACTCGTTAGAGGCTTTCTTCTGCTATGAAAGGAAATGGGAAAAACAGGTTTATTTATCATCAAAAGAAAAGGCTTCGATCTTTGTCCAAGACATTTTCGAACCGGAGAACGGCTTCATCTACCTCGAAAACGAAAGAGACTCTTCCTCCCGCGAATGGGACATCGCCCCGATCTCCGTCCGCATTCTCCACAAAGCCCAAATCAAACTGACTTCGGGAAGCAAGTTTCTCCGGTTGCAACTCTGAACAAGGATTCATGGTCAAAACAAAAGCTACAACCGGATTCCTTCTTTAATCATTTAGAATTCATCACCAATATCCAGTCGTTCCCAATACCCGAACTTATTGGTTTAGCCCTATAATTTCCTTTTGCCGAAACCTCTCCTATCAAAGTATATTGTCCGGTACGGGGATTATACCATTGTAATGTCAAGGTTGTAGCCTCCGGCAATGTTTCTAAAAAAATATCCACAGGATTACCGTTCGGCAAATAAACGAATGCATATCCCTTACCTTGTACAGCAACTGCCATATCTCCGATCACTTGCTGTTCTGTCAAAATTATCTCAGGAGCAGGACGACGGCTGAAGTAGTCATACTTTTCAAATAGTCTACGAGCATGTATCATATTTCCAGCACCCGGCAAATCCAAGTCATCATACCAGTTATTGAGCACATTGCCCGTCGGCTCATAAACAGGTGACATACATTGCCAAATCGGATGACAACCATACGTATGTCCCGCTGCTCCTGAAAAAAGGCTCCAATATAAGGCTTGCCGGGTATTTGTATCGTCGAACCAAGTGGTAGAGGTGCAGATGTCACCCCTGACAGGATGGTCTTCATAACAAGGCTCCATATTGATACACGGTTTTACTGGAAGTTTGTTATAATCTCCGACAATCAGATTTTCAAATATATCGAAACTGCAATTGGCATGTCCGGTTTGGCTGCTGTTAAAATCAAGCCAGTCAGCATTGTGAAACCATTGGCTGGAAGTGTGGCGTCCATAAGGATGAAATGTCATCAGATGATTCTTGTCTATCGACTTGATCGCATTTGCCAGCGCATTCCAGACAGGCATATTGGCATCGCCTCCATTCCGGTCACCCCCGATTATCCAAATGATATTGGGATAATCTTTATAGCGGTTTGCCAAAAAACGGCCATAACCGGCAATATTCCGTTCATTAAAGATAACGGGGCCGATTCCCCATTGTTTATCAACTTTATCACCCCAGGTCGGCAACAATCCCATATATAACCCTTTCGCCGCAGCCTTATTTATGATCCGATCCACCCAGTTAAAATAGGCTTCATCAGGCTGAGCCGGATCATTATTCACCAATGGCCGGTTACCATTCCGATCCGGTGTATTCAAGCCATCCAATTCTGCTAAAATCACCGCTTGTATGACATTGAACCCCTTTTCCCGCCGGTTTTCCAGATACCGGTCTATCTCTTCTTCTGTCAAACGATGAAATAATTCCCAGGCAGTGTCGCCCATATAAAAAAACGGAGTTCCATCCGCATGAACCAAAAACCGTTTATTCTCAGAAACAACAAGAGGCCCATGTGAAAAGTCTACAGATTTGCCAACCCAAGGGAGATACGAATAATCAGTAATGTTTTTCCCTAACATCAAATCCGTTATCTTCCCGGCTAACTCCTTAACATTCACCTCCGGCCTAAACCGTACGATAAATTGATTTCCTTTCTTACCGGGTATCCACCGATTACTACCGTCCGCTTCAAGCAAACAAGAGCCGGCATTATCCAATTCTAAATAATGGGAAGCCTCATCAGCCAACAAAAAAGCAGTAACCTGGTCCCAACTGGCGCGCCCTTTAAAGTCGTTATATAATTCATAAGCCCTGTACATGGGATTTTCAGGGTTTAGCTCTGCTTTCAATGCCAGATCGCCCGTAATAATCCGTTCACCAATCTCCCATCCACAAAATACGACTTCTTTTGTCCAGTTAGCCAAACAAAATACTGTTGACCCCGGATCAGGTCGTGAAAAGTTAGCTTCTTTTCCTTCCGGAAACAATCCCCCCATACAATACCATCTCTTAACCTTCGCCTCGACTAATTGTTTCCCGTTAAGATGAGAATACTGGTCTGCCGGTGATTGAAGTAGCCTCTGCAAACTGCTCAAATGACCAATTGTCAAAATTACAACAGAATGATCAGGGCTTCCGGCCAATAATTTTCGATAGGTATTAGTAGCTGTTTCCGCATCTTTCCAAGAAGGAAGGTCGTGCGGAAACTCTTCCGAAATCTGCCGGGTGTAACGAGAATGGTTTTTCAAAAAAGATTGTCCTTCCAGAAAGCCCAACGATAAGTCACCCATTCCATAATACGCATTGAAAGCACTCACACAAGTTACAGCAAAAGGATCATCGCTTGTCACTATAGTCCCCAGCAGATTTATCTTGTGTTGCTTATGCAAGGTATAAAGCATTGCCAATGTCCCGGCATCATCCACATCCGAATCGATATCGGTATCCACAATAACCCTTTGCCGAGCCACAACTAACAATGGCAACAATAACATCACAAATACAGAAATCAATCGTTTTTTCATATTTTATTCAATGTTTATCAGGTGGTATTACCATTAAATCTTCCAGAATCCGTCCCAATCGTCCACGATCCATCTTTTGTTTGATATATCGTTGATTTCCTTCCGAATGATCCTTCCACACAAAACTACAATTATTTTTAATATCTATATATCCACATTCGCTTAAATTCCAATAATTTAATATGCCCCTTACCGCCAGTAAAACTGCAGTCGGGTCAGCCGTATGATGATTCCAATGTTCGGCCTTCGCTCTTTCCCTGTGCAGTTGATAAGCACGCCGAACCGGATTATCAATAGACGTATTTTTTAAACGATCTCCCACAAATATCGTATGTCCTATTTCTCTACCTGCAAAAACTATTTTTCCAGGCCAATGAGCAATTGCATACACTGCGGATTCAGGATCACGTGTAAAGTTCACATTATCAGACGCATCATCAACGGGAAAATTACCTCCCATACAAATCCAAACTTTCACTTTCTTCCGTATCAGTTCCATCCCGTTTAGCGCAGAATAACAATCAGGAGCACTTTTTAAAAGAGACGCCAGATTAGACATGTAACCGACTGTCAAAATAACCACTGATGAATCTTCCTGTTCACTTAAAATCCTCCGGTATAAAGCCACGGCATCAAGAGCTTCTGAATTAGAATCCAACCGATGTGGAAATTCAGCCGCAACCGAATCCAAAAAGGATGAATTATCCCGATAAACCCCGTAACCTTTTTTCGGGACCCCGATCGGAATATCCGGCCTATTATAATATGTATTTATAACATCTACCACCGGTGCAGACATAGGGTAAGAAGAAGTTACCATCGTAGCCAATATTTCAGCCTCTCCGGCGTCGGCCAATTTATGCAGGATTCCCAAAGCAGCCGCATCATCACAGTCGGTCAACATATCTGTATCAAAAATGATTTTTACACAAGCATTCTTTCTTTCCAATGCGAAAACAGAATACATATTCAACACTAAAAAGAGAAGTATCCAGGCATAAACGCCTGGGTACTTCATTTTTCTATTATCAATTACCATAACCTTCATTCTGTGGAAAATCTTCCGGATTTGAAATACGGGCCAACTGATCTCTCGGAATCGGGCGAAGAACATGATATTCCAGAAATTTACCGGCTACGATCTCATTCATGTTCGGATTATTCATACGCTCATACAATTTACCTGTCCGTTTCAAGTCATACCAACGGCAAAATTCACCTGCCATCTCACGCGCTCTTTCATCCAAAATGAAATCAATATTGATCTGGTCTGCTGTTATCTCCATCTCTTTTTCCTTACCCGGTATAGCCGCACGCTTACGAATTACATTAATATATTCAGCTGCTTTTTCATTATCTCCCAACAAATGGCACGCCTCTGCAGCCAGCAAATAGGTTTCTCCTAAACGGAAGACCACAATATCGCGGACTCCTTTCATCTCATTTGCACTCGGACGTAATGGATCTTGCAGCTTTATCAAAGTCGTATACATCGTTCCACTCTGGAATTTCGTATTGGAAGGCCACTCGCCATTCGGATTTGTCTCCGACTGAACCTTATCCTGCAGTTCCTCTCTCATCTCATCCGGCATCCACACCCAAACCGGCCATACAGCCTTCACTTGTTCTTTCGTCCAAGGATGTTTCGGAATAATCATGACAGAATCTCCTTTTCTCCATACAATCTCTTCCGATTTCTTCGAATAAGGACTGAAAACCATATCGGTTGCCTCTTCTTTATTTACACGCCAGAAAGTACGGTAACAATCTTCCCAACGGGCATCTTTTGTCTCATCATATAATTCCTGCAAATAATAAGTAGGACGAATACGGCTCCAAGGACGTCCATAAGTCAAATCACGCTCCAATACTTTCGGATAGTGATCCGAATAGGAAGCTGTAAACATAACATGAAGTTGCTGTCCTTCCCCGTTTAACTCCGTATTTGTAGTAAAAAGAACAGGAAGTAGGACTTCCGGATTACGCATATTGTCAGTATTCCACAACTCTTCATGAGAACTCATCAAAGAATGAGAAGAAGCAATAACCTCCTCAGCTAACCGTTTCGCTTCTTTAATATCCTCATCATTACGTTTAACGGTCAGATAGACACGTGCTAAATTATGTTTTACCGCTTCTTTGGTAATACGGCCATAGACATTCTGATCATCCGGAAGATTTTCCAGGCAATATTTCATTTCGTCTATAATAAAATTCCAGATTTCAGCTTCGGGTGTCTTATAAGCTTCCGTAACTAATGTCTCGGTAGGTTCTGTTTTCAATTCGACATCTCCATATTGCTGTACTAAATGGTAATAATGATGTGCACGGATAAATTTAGCTTCACTGATATATTGTAACTTCTTTTCTTCACTTAAATCCGGAATATCGTTATTTGTCAATGCTTTAAGAACAGCATTTGCTTGATTAATCGTTACATAGCAATTAGTCCAAAGTTTTGTTACATTACTGGATGTAGCATCAATAGTCCAATTCTGAAATTCTATATCCATTGATTTGGCACTTTTCCATATATCAGTCGGAGCCTCGCACATATATAAAATATATCCGGACCCATACAAATCCCGCATACGGGAATACAAACCATTTACTCCCTGTTCCGCCTCTTTGGCAGTCGTATAAAAATTACCAGCCGTAATTTTGTTATAAGGCGTCTCATCCAGAAAAGAGGAACAAGACTGTAGCAAACATGCAACAAATAAAAGACTATAAATATATAATGTTTTCATACTATCGTTCTATTTTAAAATGAAACATTCAGCCCAAAAACAAAAGAAGTCAAAGGCCTATGGCTATCATAAGCATAACAGTTCTCAGGATCAAGCCCTTCAAAATTGTTAAAAGTCCAAACAAATGGATTATCAACAGCTAAATAAACTCTCAAACGATTTGCTTTAATTTTTTCAATCATTTGTGCAGGGAAAGTATATCCCAGATTGATATTCTTCAAACGCAGGAAGGACAAATTACGATAAGCATAATCGCTCTGTTCCAGAAGCGGTTGAGTATTGGATCCTACCGGCTTAGGGAATGTATTCGACGGATTATCCGGTGTCCAGAAATCAACATCAAGGTGGTTCATACGTGAAGAACCTGCCTCATAGGTCAACAATCCTATTTTTTGTCCATAACCGATACGACTATATAAATACAAGTTCAAATCTAAATTCTTATACTTAAGTGTCGTATTCAGACCTCCGGTAAACTTCGGAATTTTATTATAAATAAACTGATCTTCCTGATCGTACTTCCCATTTTGGTTGACATCTTTTACTTTTGGATTACCGGGCACATATCCATATTTTTTAGCTTCTTCAGCCTCTTCCGTTTGCCAAACTCCGTCATATTTGTACAGAAGTTCGACTTGAAGAGGTTCACCTACAAACCATTTATTACCTCTATCTTGTGTCAAACCATCATATAATTCCACAATCTCATTTTTATTATAAGCAAAAGTCAAGCCGACTGTCCATTCCCAATTTTTATTCACAAAAGGAACCGTATTCAAGGCAACTTCCACACCGGTATTTCTTGTTTTTCCAATATTTTGCCAAGTTTCATTATATCCGGTAGTAATCGGTAACAAGCGTTTCATCAACAGATCATGAGTATCACGACGATATAAATCCACAGTACCCTCGATACGGTTCCGGAAGAAACCAAAATCAAAACCTATATTATACTCTTCTGTACGTTCCCAGCCTAAACTTGGATTAGACAGTTCTTTAGGCAAATAACCCATTGCAGATTCTTCTCCGACTCCCATGACATACGGATATTTAGAAAATGCACCTAAAGTAGAATAACTATTTATTGCTGTATTGCCTGTATTACCCCAACTCAATCTCATTTTCAGATTAGAAATTACATCAACATTCTGCATAAAAGGTTCGGAATTAATACGCCATGCCAAAGCTACTGAAGGGAAAAAATCCCATTTATTGCCCTTAGCCAAACGGGATGACCCATCATAGCGTCCAGTCAAAGTAAGCAAATACTTATCCTTCAACGTATAGTTGATACGTCCCATAAATGAAAGCAATGACCACTTGTTGTAAGATGATTTACGTTCGAAAATATCCGGTGCTTCATTCACATTGTACCACTTACCATAATAAGGGACATCAGAACCTGTCAATTGCAGATAATCCGTAGTATATGTTTGCATATCGTGTACCGCCGATACACTCAGATTATGAATACCGATCTGTTTGTCATACTTCAATATATTCGTAAAAGTCAAAGATTTTTCTGTTGTCTTTTTGTATGATAATGAATTATATGACATCAAGTTCATATACGGACTGTTGTAATTACCATCTTCTATAAACTGGAAGTCCGGAGTCAAGCTTGTACGGAAACTCAATCCGTCGATGATATCCAACTCTGCAGAGAAATTAAAGAAAGCGCGATCCCTAAATGATTGATTTTCCAAATATTCATCACTCACGTAATACTTCGGATTTATCTGCATGAAACTTTCACAATAAGGGCTCGGATAGTATTGTAGTGCACCTTCATCATCGTATATCCGAGTGACAGGGTTCAAGGTCGTACCATTTAAGAATACGCTATTATTCCCATTATCGGTCTTACGGTGGGAATACATAGCTGAATATCCTAATTTCAACCGATCAAAAAGCCTGACATCCCCATTCAAGCGCATACTGAAACGTTCGCTTGACATGTTGTCGATTATACTCTGGTTTTTATTATATCCTAATACGATCAAATTCGACATATTGTCTTTACCAACATTCACCGTAACATTATTATCTGTTTGAAAACCGGTTCCGGAAAACATTTCTTCTTGCCAATCTACAAAGTTCCGACTTTCAAGAATATCCGTAACACCCACAAACAATTCTGCATCGGTTTTTCCCGGATTGGCAGCTCTCAAATAATTTGCCCATTTATCACCGGACATCATATTGTAATCTTTAAACGATTTGGATATACCGACAAATCCATCATAGGATACAGACACCTTTCCGTCCATTTTTCCCCTTTTTGTCGTAATGATGATAACCCCGTTAGAGCCTCTTGAACCATAAATAGCTGTTGAAGAAGCATCCTTCAACACGTCTATCGCTTCGATTTCCGCCGGATTTATATCAGATATCTTCCCTCCAAAGGGAGCCCCATCCAGAACGATCAACGGATCGTTACCTGCATTCAAGGAATTATAACCACGGATAATGGGCGTAGATGTATCACCCGGTTTATTACCGACTGTGATATCCAGACCTGCGACCTTCCCCTGCAATCCTTGTACCGGATCACGAAGAACAGCTTGGTTCTCAAGGACAGTAGAACGAACTTGAGAAACGGAACCTGTCAAATCGCTCTTTCTAACAGAACCATAGCCAATAACCACTACTTCATCGATCAATTGGTTATCTTCTTTTAATTTCACATTGATAACAGAGCGACTACCCACTATAATATTCTGAGATACATAGCCGATAAAAGAAAAGACCAATACCGACTTTGTTGTCGGCACACTGATTGTATATTTTCCATCTATATCGGTAATTGCCCCGACAGTCGAACCTTTCAAACTTACACTCGCACCTGATATCGGTTCACCATTCTCATCTGTAACCAATCCCACGATCTGTATAGAAGCATCAGATCTTGCCAATAAGTTACTTACATCTTCTTTCTTTGAAGTTATGACAATATAGCGATCGATCAATTTATAACCGATATCTGTTCCCTCAAAAAGCTGGTCCAGGACTGCAGTAATACTCTTCTCTCCTGTTTTCACATTTTGTTTCTTCACTGCATTCAAAACCGTGTTATTAAAGAAAAAGCGGTAATCCGACTGTTTCTCTATTTCTCTGAAAACGTCCGTCAAGGACACATTCTCTAAATTCAGGTTAACAGTTGCATTTTGAGAATACGTGTTATTGGCCTGCAAGCAGAATGTAACAAGGAATAAAAAGATTGTTATCAGCTTCATTTTTAGCCATATTTTTTGTGGTATCAAAAGTTTGACACCTTTGATTAAATATTCTTTTTTCATATCTTTGTTGTACGATTAGATATTAGACAATAATTTTGTTGTTTGATATTAGAGCCGGGATAAGGTGGCACTTATCCCGGTTTTTTATCTGTTTCTCTCTTTCTTCTATACCATAGGCAATTCCTCCATATCAGATTTAATGTTAACGACTCATTATTTAATGTACACAGTATCCTTTTCTATCCGGTATTTCACAGGAGTACTTGTACTGATCACTCTCATAATGGTTTCCAGCGATTCATATTTACGGAATGAACCTCCGAAAGATTCTTTCTTGATCTTCTGATTCTCAAATTTAAATTTTACATTGAAATTACGTTCCAACCGACGAGTCAAATCTTCGAAAGTCATTTTATCAAAAAACATCTCTCCATAGCGCCAGGCTGTATATGAACTGGAAATAAGCTTTCTATGACTAATTTTCGCTTGTGTTTTATCATAAACCAAAACTTCCCCTGGACGAAGTTTCTCCATATAAGAACCTTTTTCGGCAGTTACAGATCCTTCTATCAATGCAAGACTTATTTCATCTTCTTCATCAAAAGCATATACATTAAAAGAAGTTCCAGTAACGCGGAAAGTAAAAGGTTCTGCATGAACGAGGAATGGTTTGGACTGATCCTTCTCTACGTCAAAAAAAGCTTCTCCCCTCATTCGAATTGTACGATTCTCTTTCCCGAAAGATTCATCATAACTAATCGAGCTACAGGCATTCACCCAAACAATCGAACCATCCGGCAAACTCACCTTTGAACGTTCACCGACCCCGGTTTCTACTTTGGTCACTTTCGAATAAGTTTCCTTGTCACCAATAAAATAAGAAATCAATTGCATACAAATAAGACCGAAAGCAAAAACAGCGGCATAACGAAGTAATATATGACCTATTCTCAACCAACTATTTGTATTATACACAGGAAAAACTTTATCGAGAAATTTATGCCATTGCCGATCAACTTGGCTGTCACGTATATCAGACTCTATCCGTCCCAGATCATAAACATCCTTGATTGAACGGAAATAGAATCGGTTTTCTTCACTCAACTCAAGCCAAGCCAATAACTCTTTTTGCTGGTCATTGGTAGCCTCTCCTTTCAGATAAGAAACAATTAATATATCGGTTGATTCTTCCATAACTCATGCTCTTTGTAAGAATGACGCACAAGTCAGGATTACTACTTAGAAAAAAGTATACTTTTTTTTTATTTTGCAAAAAAATGGGGGAACAGCAGCATCAGTATCGGCAAATAATCTTTCAATTTTATCTTTAATATTTTCAAAGCATTATATATCTGAGCATCTACAGTACGGACACTAATACCCAGAGTATCGGCTATTTCCTGGTTTTTCATATTCTGATAGCGGCTCATCATGAAAATCAAGCGACATTTTTCAGGGAGCTTGGAAACGCTCTCCTTGAGTAAAGTATTGACCTCTTTCACATAAAGTTCAGTCAGGGGATAAGGCAATTCAGGGTGTATTTCAAGTTCTTTAATCCTCATCTTTACAGAACTTGCATATTCCGTATGAATGCGTTCTGAACGAAAATAAGACAAACAACGATTATGTACAGCCTTAAATAAATAAAACTCATAAGAAATTTGTACACTCTCATAATTTTCCCACAAATTGATGAAACACTCCTGCACAATATCCCTTGCGAGCTCGTTATCTTCAACATATTTACAACAATAGGCATAAAGCCGGGGTTGTAGTTGATGGAATAACTGCTCGAAATCTTTTAAGTCTTTTTTATCTACAGAAGCTCTCGACATCCTTTACATTTCTGTTTATTATAATCTAATCAAACACAAATATAAGGATTTATTCTACTTTTCTATTTATTCCTTCATCTTTCCCACAATAAACACCCCCGACACTTGCGGCATCGAGAGTTTGATGTTTGTCACATAACCGCCATCCGGTTGTTTGGCGAATTCGAAATTTCGAATGGGCTCGATTTTGCCGGTGTGCGGGTTCCAGGATTCAAGATTGTCGAATTTGCCACGCAGAGAGACGGTCGTGTGAACCGTATTTCCGGTCGTATTGGTGATGTAATAAAAATCGCGGCCTTTCTTCTGTTTATGAATATAATTCAGGAAACCGATCTGAGCAGGCGGTATAGTCGATTCATCGAAAGCAATATCTGCACGAAGCTCCCAGCGCGTAAACAAATCTGCAAGGGTTTCGGGAGTCGGATTATGCAGAAATGCCAAGCGACCTTTGTTTGCATTGGAATTGAACTTGTCCGAATAGCTTTCCTGAGACGGGTCGATACCGAACATTTCGGTAACCAGACGAACAACTTCCTCATCTCTCCCAAATTCAGCGGCACGCTTCGGAAGGGAAGAGGTGGCAACCACTTTTCCCCCATTATCATAGTATTGCTTGATCGCTTTCATCGTTTCGGCCGAAATCACATCGCCGCCCGGCATTAAAAGAACTTTGTAATGCTGGATATTCGTTTCATTATTCAAGACCAGTTCACTGCCGGTAGCCGTAATCTTGCCGTTGCACAAATCTTCCGGATGGACAAAGGTGAAATCACGACGAAGTTTATTGGTCAACAGGTCGCTCAGTACATGATGATTGACGTGCTCCGGCAACCAGTTTGCCACCGGAAGGCCGGAATTGGCATCCCGGTTTATATACGTTTCAGCCTGAATTGCAGTGATCGGCCATAGCAAAGCGATGTCCGAAACCCGGCGGCCCCCTTGGAGGATGAGGCAGGAACGGCCCACACAGGCACTATAATTCGGCAACGCATCCCGCAGCAACGGATTTTCAGGAGCAATCAACGGCGGGATGCGAATCTTGTCCGCATCCGTCGTATACCACATTCCATGAGGCACGACAAAACTGACACCCCGCACCATCGCTTCAAGAGCCACACGGTATAAAGTCAGCGAATCCATATCCGCAGGAAAAGCGCCGCACAACTCGGCTCCCACAACCGGCTTATCTCCCCGGTCGGCAGCCGAACTGATTTGTTTAAAGCCATTCAGGCCACGGCCATAGAAAAAGATAGCATCCAACAACGGTATCTGCACATGCCGGTAATACTTCAAGATATCCCCGTTCGCCACCACCGAGTTAGGGCTGTAGTTTTCAGGCGGATGCCCCATGCTGCTCAAGCGCCGTTTGCCCGACCATTCCGATACTTGTTTCACATACCCTTCAGCCATCAGTTCGGAGCGGATATCGAAGAAAGCGACACGCGCCGCACCCGTCTCCGGTCCGATGTCGTAGAACAAAGCCGGATAATACAACGCCGGGTTCTTTCCGTATTTCTCCTTAAAAATGCCGGTAATGGCAGGCGTCCATGCATTCTCCTGATGGACAAAGCCCACATCGTCAAAGAAAGTCTTCGTAATCACATTGCCGAAATAGCGATTGAAACGCTTATCATATTCGCCATAGGTCATTTCCAATAATTGGGAGACTGCTTCGGGCTGCATATAATCCACCAGGTTCCCGTGATAAGAATCCATGCTGACGCCACAGTTGAAAAACATCACGCGCCATTCTCCGGCAGGAGCTTTCCACGTCAAGGTGTTACCATTCATATAAGGCCCCAGGTCCAGCACCTCGCGCGTCTGCTCATTCAAAGCGGAAACGGCAGCCAGGACAGATGCCGTATCTTTACGTTGACGGCTGACCGGTTGGTTTCCTTTCACCGTAAATTCTTCTTTCGACAGGTATTTACGGACGTACTGCGGGTATTCCTTGCGTAACCGTCCGCCAGCCGAACCGCTTGGGAAATCAATATCGTCGTAGAGGATAACCTGCGTGCCCTGTTTTTCGGAAATATCAAGAATATCGGCATAGCGTTCGAAATATTCGTCACTCAAATAAGCGGGTTCGGTTCCCGGACAAGGTTTACCTGTCCCCCATTGCGTACCGGGGCTGACAGGCAAAACCGTCACCCCTCCGAAGCCGGAAAGGCTTTTCGCTTCTCCCACTTCTTTCTCGATGCCCGCACGGGTCATGTGCCCGTTGATATGCCAGAACGGCATCGGGCGATATTCTTCCGGTGGATTCTCAAAGTCTGTCCTCAATTCATCCTGCTTGGAGGAACAGGATGCAAATCCAAGAACAAGTATTACAGCAGTCCATAGTTTATTCATATCGTGATAGATTTAATATCATGTATTCGGTTGGATATCATCCCAATCTGCACCGCCATTCGCCCCGATAATCCAGTTAAAGGCATAATGCCGTTCCATAACAACGCCCCCATTTAGTGAAGCCGGAGCTTCTTTTCCATGAATTCGCGCTTCCACACAAGCCCAATCATACCGAAGTGTAATATCGGCAGCATCCAATATTTCGGACTGCGGACGGGGAAAACCTTTCGAAAGCAGTTCACCGATGCCTTTATGTTGCCAGAAAATGGCGGCGATGACAGGAACATCGACAATCTCGGACGGATAAGGCAAATCATCCACAACACCTGCCGCCCAAAGCAGGACACCAACACATTCGTAACGCCATCCGAACTGGATACATTCCTGTTCTTCCGGGTTCGGATTATCGATATACGCCTTTTCGCCGGGCGTCATAAAGGATTCTACCTCGTATAACTGTTCCATCTTATTAAAATAGAACAGAGCTTCTTCCCGTCCTGAACCTTCCGAGAGCATGACTTCCGAATAGAGAGCTACGGCAAACAATGCAGCAGCCCGTTGTACCATATCCTTCCGGCTTCTTAGACGAGCTTCGCTTTCCAATGCTTCACTACGCAAATATTCCATATAAGGGATATGCTTCTCTTCGAGCAGCGCGATCGAGCGCAAACGCCTTTCCACATCGGCCTGAGCTTCTTCCGGCCGGTTTCCATCCAGTAAATCGGCATTCCCTACCGGGATAAACTCGGTCAACTGGCTTTCACCTTTGACAGAGAAAAGGAGTTTTCCTTCACCGGTAAAGATCTGCATGCTCGGATAGAGCAGAAAGCCTGTCACGTCTCCGGCAATCTCGAACAAACGGTTCAGGATATAGTTCGTCCGGTCTTCATTGTCGTCCAGATCGAAAGTGATGCCCGTCACACAGTTGAACACGCGTATCTGGCGCAAGACATTTTCTTTCAGTTCAGCCAGCGGTGTCTCCACCTGAGAAAAATAATTGGCCATACCGGACGTATGCGAAGCAATAAAATCCGGCTTGCTCTGCCGATGCTTGATCGAGAAGATGACATGCGTTCCATCCGGCAAAGTCAGGTCGACCGTTTCATCCTCACAAACAAGTTCTTCAGTCATCTCCTTAAAACGTTCCTGAATTGCTTTCACGACACGGCCAGGATCTCCGATGAGCGTATACAAAGTAACATTCGCTTTTGCCATTTTCTTACTTTTTTATATCCGAGCCACCGGATGGTTATAGCATTCCACAAAAATAGCAAAATATAAACATCCTCAAAGAAAAATATACAAGATGATGCAACCCTTTTTCCTTCCCATTCATCATATTATTAGAAACAAACACCAGATATCAGTATGAACAAGTTACTTTCGACTATTTCATCCGCCATCCTGTTGATGGCCGGATTGTGTCTATCTTCCTGCAGTGATAATGACGGCATCGAGCTGACAGGCATAGACGGGCGGCCCAGTGCCCTTCTTTCAAACGGGCAGGTTACCGCTTCTTTCGTTTACTCCGGCAATCGGTTCGACCGGATTCAATATCCGGACGGACATGCAGCTCATTTCAATTATGAGGACGGAGAATTTTCCGGCATATCCTACACGCCTCCCAAAGATGTCGCCGACGGACATGCCTGGGTGCATTTTGACAAGACCGGAGACAAGACCTACGAAGTCAGCAGAGGCGGCGAACCGGCAGGAGACTTCGGTTACAGGGAAGAGATCGAACTCGACACGAACGGATTGCCGTTCAAAGTAACCTTCGCCGGTATTTACCAACAAACGGCAGACGGAGAAAAGCAGATAAAGGAAGGCGACCGGTATGCTCTCCTGACCTTCGATCCTGCCACCCGGCAACTGCTCAAGCAGGAAGTGTTCGACAACGAATCAAACTTGCTGGTAAAATATACCTACGAATATGATAACGCTTCCGGCAGTATCAGCCATCTGGAATTCCCCATGTGCTTTTTAGGCTGGTGGTACTATCAATATGTCAACTCGAATGACTTTGAGAATATCCAGTTCCTGAACCGCCGGAATAATATAACCAAGATAACATCCGAAAACAGAGAAGGAAATATCTCCACCGTAACCTATACCTATAAGTATAATGAAAACAATTTCCCTGTTTCCGTATTCTGTGACAAATGGGAAGGTGAAGAAGTGGGAATCCGGTATTGAAAAGCGACCGATAATAACCAAAGAAACGGATATTTTAGACAATCGTACTTGCCCGTTTGAACGTACCTTTGCATGTTTTATCAGACAAAAAAGAAAAAAGATGATTGACATACAAAGTAAAAATGGGAATTCCAAGCTTTTTCTCCTTACCCTGTTAGGGATGTTGACGGCATTCGGGCCGTTTGTCACGGACATGTACCTCCCCAGTCTGCCTTTGATGGGGGAATATTTCAGGACTACACCCTCGTTGGTACAATTGGGCTTAACAGCCAGTATGATCGGGCTGGCGGCTGGACAGATCTTTTTCGGCCCGCTAAGTGATAAGTACGGACGCCGCCCGCCATTGCTGGCAGCCATGTATCTTTTTATCATTTCTACGATAGGTTGCATCTTTGCCCCCACTATCGAGATGTTTGTAATGCTGCGCTTGCTACAAGGGGTTGCAGGCGCCGGCGGTATCGTAATCTCCCGTTCTGTCGCGACAGATATGTTCACAGGAAAGGAATTAGCAAAGACGCTTGCGATAATCGGGGCTATCAACGGAGTCGCTCCCGTAGCCGCCCCGATCATCGGAGGGGGCTTGACGGAAGGGATCGGCTGGAAAGGTATCTTCTGGGTGCTGCTGGCATTAGGAATCATCCTGTTACTGGGAAGCCGGCTATTCCGGGAATCGCTACCAAAAGAACAACGCAGGGCAACCAAGTGGCGCAACGTGTTTGCCAGTTTCGGTCGGGTATTACGAAACCGGCGTTATATGGCATACGTCCTTCAATTCGGATTTGCACAGGGCGTGTTGTTCACCTATATTGCCTCTTCTCCTTTCATTGTGCAGGAGCATTACGGGTTTTCCGCTTTCGGATTCAGTATCTGTTTCGCGGCCAATGCGGTTGCGATCGGGTTAGCCGCCGGCTTATCCGTTAAATTCCGCCAGCCGGAAAACAGTACGCTCGTCAGCAGTATAGGCATGCTTGTCCTTTCCGTTATCGTATGTATAACCATGAATCAGAATTGCAATTTCTGGATATACGAGGGATTGCTGATCGCCTTGCTTTTCATGATGGGCTTTTCTTTCACCTCGACTACCGCCCTGGCAATGGAATGCGAACGCGAGCATGCCGGCACGGCTTCGGCTTTATTAGGTACGATCGGCTTCGGGTTCGGTGGATTGGTGTCTCCTTTAGTCGGGCTGGGCAATACGATGGTTACGACGGGGATTGTCTTTATGGCATGCGCAGCTTGCTCTTTGGGTTGTACACTTTGGGTGAGAAGAATCTAATACTGATACATTTTACATAAAACATCAGCTATCTCCATAGCTTCAGCTTCGGATATTTTACCAATGAAAGACACACATCTTTGTTTATCAATCGTTTTAAGTTGATCTAAAGCAGCAAAGCTATCAGCTTTTAATCCTGATGCCAAAGCAGATGCTATCTTCACCCTTGAAGGTATATTCCTTTCCTTCGGGGTCAAGGGGACTACTTGAACGGTCAAAAGGTGCGCATTCATCTCATCAGGAGAAACAATTACGCACGGTCTTGTTTTCTTTATTTCGGTCCCAATCGTCGGATCAAGATTCACAGTATAAATTTCAGACCTGTTCATAGACATTTTTTTAATTAGATATAATTTATTGTAGTAACATACCCGCAAAAGATTACAAAAGCATATCAGCTTCAGAGTCGAGAACATCAGGCAGAAATTGTTTGTCTTCGCCTTCCTTTGCATATTGCGCAAACGCTTCATCCCAACCTTCTCGAACTGAGTCCTTCTTCTTAATTATCAGTTCACCTTTTTTTAGTTCAATTTCTATTTTGGAGCCATATTTCAAATCACACTCCTTTACCATAAGTCCAGGAATGATTAGTCCTAATGATGTACCCACTTTAATGATTTTACTTTCCATCTTTCAAACCTCCGTGTGTTAGTTTATTATTACATTTATCATATCACTTTTTACAGGGATATGGTATTACACCGCAAATATACGACTAACTCCGGGAAGAACATAATAATAACATTATAATATTATTATTTTATTATAATGTTCCTACATAAGAGCCTTGGCGTTTTCCCCCTTTTGATAAATCCGATAAGTCGCCATCTTCTTACCTACATTTATGCTAATTACCTACATCCACAACCAATAATTCGTTAAAACACTTATTCCGGAGAACAACATAAACAACTGAACATCTGCAAAATAAAAAAAGGAGACCGCCTGCTATAGGCAATCTCCTTTTGTAAACCATTATTAAAAGTGGTCCCACTTGGGCTTGAACCAAGGACTCCCTGATTATGAGTCAGGTGCTCTAACCAACTGAGCTATAGGACCTGTTCAGAGCGTGGCTCTGAAATCGGGTGCAATATTACGATTTATAATCGAGATATGCAAATGTTAATGTAGAAAACTTACTTTTCAGCAGATTCCTCTGCACCGAACTCCATCAGGTAAGCCTTGATGAAATCATCGATTTTACCATCCATCACACCGTTGACGTCGGATGTCTGATAGTTCGTCCGATGATCTTTCACACGGCGGTCGTCGAACACGTAGCTACGGATCTGGGAACCCCATTCGATCTTCTTCTTCCCGGCTTCCACCTTCGCCTGTTCTTCCATACGATGTTGCAATTCCTTATCGTACAAGATCGAGCGCAACTGTCGCATCGCGTTCTCGCGGTTCTTGGGTTGGTCGCGGGTTTCCGTATTCTCGATCAGGATTTCTTCTTCCTCGCCCGTGTAAGGATCTTTAAACTGATAGCGCAGACGTACGCCGGATTCCACCTTGTTCACATTCTGCCCACCGGCCCCTCCCGAACGGAACGTATCCCAGGAGATGGCAGCCTGATCGATCTTCACCTCGATCGTATCGTCGACCAGCGGGGTTACAAAGACAGAAGCAAATGAAGTCATTCGCTTGCCTTGTGCATTATAAGGAGAGACACGAACCAGACGATGCACGCCGTTTTCGCCCTTCAAATACCCGTAAGCATAGTCGCCCTCGATGTTGAGAGTCGCCGTCTTAATACCGGCCTCATCTCCTTCCTGGTAGTTGGCGACGGAAATCTTATATCCGTTCGACTCCGCCCAACGCGTATACATACGGAGCAACATGGAAGCCCAGTCCTGGCTTTCCGTACCGCCGGCACCGGAGTTGATCTTCAGCACACAACTCATCTGGTCGGCTTCCTGGCGCAACATATTGCGGAATTCCAGGCTTTCCACCAACTGGATGGCTTTGCCATAAGCCTCATCAACTTCTTCTTCGCTGACGATCCCTTCTTTTACATAATCATAAGCCAACTGCAATTCTTCCGCTGCAGCATGAACCTCGTTGTAAAGTTCGATCCACTTCTTCAGTTCTCTTACTTTCTTCATCTGAGCCTCTGCCCGTTTGGCATCTTCCCAGAAGCCGGGGTCCTGTGTACGCAGTTCTTCTTCTTCTAACTGGATGGTCTTACCATCTATGTCAAAGATACCCCCTCAGCGCGTTCTCGCGCTCCAACACATTCTGTAGTTGGTCTGATGTTATCATAATCTTCTTCTTATTTTAAATTTTGTGCAAAGATAGGAAATTAATTGTCAGTTTACTCTGCATACATCGCTTCAATCTCATTCGCATATTTTTGCAAGACAACCGGACGACGTAACTTTAATGTATCTGTCAACTCACGCCCCTCCATCGTAAAAGGCTGAGGAAGTAGGGTGAACCGCTTGATCTTCTCGTAAGAAGCCAGATTTTTCTGATGTTCCTCAATATGCGACTCTATCAGGCGGATGATTTCGTTACTAGCCAAAAGTTCTTCACGACTATTGTAAACAATTCCTTTTGTTGCTGCATACTCCTCTAAAAGAGGATAAGACGGCACGACCAGAGCACTAACAAACTTACGCTGGTCACCGATGACGGCAATCTGCTCAATATATTTATCACTGCTCATTTCCATCTCGATGGCCTGCGGAGCTATATACTTTCCATTTGAAGTCTTATAAAGATCTTTGATACGTTCTGTAAAGAATAACACATTTCCTTCCAAACGTCCGGCATCTCCTGTACGGAAAAAACCATCTTCCGTAAAAGAACGGGCATTTTCTTCCGGTTTATTGTAGTAACCGGTAGTAACAGTCTTTCCCTTTACAAGAATCTCTCCGTTACTTTCATCAATCTTCACTTCCACTCCCGGCATTGTTTCACCGATAGAACCAAACTGAAAACCTATTTCTGGATAAAAACAAACAGTAGCCGTCGTTTCACTCAAACCATAACCATACACTATAGGAATATTGACAGACTGCAAAAACTCATTGACAGTATCAGACAAAGGTGCACCTGCTACTGGGAATAAACGACCTCTCTCAATACCCAGAACTTTTTTCAGAAGTGTAAATACCGTTTTATTATAAAACTCAAATTTGGCTTTCAGACAGAATGACGGTTTGATGCCTTTATTCTTATATTCCAAATTATATAAACGTCCGGTTTCGATTGCGTTCAGAAATACTTTCTTCAAAAAAGGTGATGAAGAATTTATTTTCTCATGAACACCGACATATACCTTTTCCCAGAAACGCGGCACATTACACATTAAAGTAGGATGAATCTCCGGTAATGTCTTTTGTATCATCTTCGGATCCTGATTGATAGCGATCTTCACTCCCTTATGAAGGCAGTAGTAAGTCCATGCCTTCTCAAAGGAAGAAAACACATAGATGTATCCTTGTCATTGACCATCGGCAAGCGGATATCATGGATACGCATCGCTTCCAGGTAATTAAAATGATGAAGAACGACACCCTTTGATTCACCAGTCGTGCCCGAAGTATACATAATAGTAGCTACATCATCAGCACTAGCCTCATTCATACGGATCTTTACAGTAGTCTCGGCATGTGCATTGTCGCCCAGACGCAGAAAGTCATCAAAATAAATAGAAGTCTTATCTTCCGGATTCAACTTAACGGCCGGATCAAAAATAATCAGACGTTTTAAGACGGCAGATTCTTTTTGTACCTTAAAGGCATTATTATATTGCAACTGTTCACCCACAAATAGCGTATGTATCTCCGCATCATTAATAATATATTCTATCTGAGCAGGAGAGTTAGTTGCATACATCGGGATAGAAATCACCCGGTTTCCGTATGCACCGAAATCTGTGAATAAACATTGCGGCATATTTTGAGAATAGATACCGATCTTTTCCTGTACTTCTATCCCAAACTCAGCCATAGCCTTTGCTGTAAGCATTACTTTCTCTGAGAATTCTCTCCATGAGATCTTTAACCATTTCCCGCTTTCATTATCACGGTATTTTAAAGCTGTACGTGAACCATACTTTTCAGCCTGTCTGTGAATTAACTCGGCATAGTGGTAATAAACCATAATTCTTCTTTTTGAATTGATACAACAAAAGTACGGGTTTCCTACTGAATAGCAACACTTTCGCTCCTTTTTTTACACACAATTGCACTTTTTGTGCAAAAATGGATTCAGAAATACAGGCAGACCGCCACCCGAAAGATGTTAAAATAGGATAATCACAGTAGCATGTATTGCATAGTACACAGGCAATACATATATTTGCAGCATAAAACTATAAGCGATGAATGCAGAGAACGTAAAATCACAGATGAGAAAGGGGACACTGGAATATTGTATCCTGTTGCTTCTCAAAAAAGAGCCGGCTTACACCTCTGACATTATTCAGAAGTTACAAGAAGCAAAATTGATTGTAGTAGAAGGTACTTTATATCCGCTCTTGACCCGTTTAAAGAACAGTGAACTGTTAAGTTATCAGTGGATAGAGTCTACGCAGGGACCGCCCCGTAAGTATTACCAACTCACTTCGAAAGGGGAAGAATTCCTCGGTGAACTGGAAAACTCCTGGCAGGAACTAAATGATACAATAAACCACATCAGAAACAATTAAAATTAGAAAACAATGAAGAAGACACTTACAGTTAATTTGGGAGGAACTGTTTTCCACATTGACGAAGATGCATACCAGTTACTGGATAAATATCTTTCTAATTTACGTATACATTTCCGTAAAGAAGAAGGTTCCGAGGAGATCATGAACGATTTCGAAATGCGTATTTCGGAGTTGTTCGGTGAACGGGTACGCCTGGGACATGAGGTGATCACGATCGAACATGTAGAAGAGGTGATCAACCGCATGGGTAAACCGGAAGAGATATTCGAGGAAGAGACTGAAGAAGAAAAAGAGAATGCTAAGAAACGGACTTATCAGGAACAGGTCATTACCGGCAAGAAAAAGTTGATGCGTGACCCGGACAACCGGGTAATCGGTGGTGTAGCAGCCGGTATTGCAGCCTATATGGGATGGGACGCCACCGCTGTCAGACTGGCAATGATTCTGCTGTTATTCATTCCGGTCGTACATTGGATGGCTATATTATATATTGTTTTATGGATGGTCATGCCGTTGGCCAGGACTGCTGCAGACAGATTGATCATGAGAGGTAAAAGCGTAACACTCGAAACCATCGGACAAACCGTTACTGATGGATTTGAAAAAGTCAGCAATAACGTAAACGATTATATCAGTTCAGATAAACCTAGAAGTTTTTTTCAGAAAATAGCTGATCTATTTGTCACAGTATTCGGCTTCCTCTTAAAATTCGGAGCAGTCTTGGTAGGTATCATTTTGCTCCCTCCTCTCTTACTGGTCGTATTTATACTGTTTGTTATAACAGTCGCCCTGATTGGAGGAGGTGCAGGCATATTATATCAGCTTTCTCCTTTCGGAATGGATCTTTACAACGGAATTCCCGTTTATATGGCAGTGATAGGCTGTATCGGTATCATCTTACTGATCGGAATACCTGCAATAGCATTACTTTTTGCCATATTCGGTCAATTATTCAATTTGAAACCATTACCTAATCCGGCAAAATGGACACTACTGGTCATTTGGATACTAGCACTTATTGGAAGTATCATTTACTTTGTAAACTTGGGATTACCGGCACTTAGTCCGTACTTATGGCATAACTCTAACTTTTCAATACATATATAGGGAGATAAAAAGATTT
>ERZ834769.975-NODE-975-length-27438-cov-5.819742_pt1 | contig 27438 bp, 22 predicted proteins | sample MGYA00519690_ERZ834769 | MGnify/ENA primary metagenome ERZ834769 (study PRJEB31850, sample SAMEA3708760) | human gut metagenome | biome: human gut; feature: human-associated habitat; material: faeces | place: China | collected 2014 ... | reverse complement strand
GCCATCCGCAAGGCAAAGGATGCGCTGGACATGGATATGGACAGCGAGGTCAGCCTGAACGCCGCACGCCAGAGCGTCGCTCGTACCTTCAAGCGGATGAACGACCTGCGCAGCTCCGAGCAGCTGCTCTCCGGCGGGGGCACCGGCTACCGTTTCAATGCGGAGGGCAACCAGATCTCCTATTGCTGCGATGTAAAGCGGGTGACCACCATCAACTATGACCGCAAGGTCATCCACGCTGCTCTGGGCAAGCTGAACCGGCAGGCGGACGAGACCTCCAACCGGATCGACCTGTGCCTTGTGACCTCCCGTGTGGACTATGCAGTTCCCTTTGATGTGAACGCCAGCTTTGCCGAAGCATTTGAGACCTATCTGGAAAACGCCAAAGGGTGACACGCCGCCAACCGGCCATTTTGGGTGCGGCAAGCGCCGGGGGCGCGGCTGCCGGTTCAGGTGCAGATGAACGATAACGCTGCACATTTCCGCAAGGAAGTTTCGGTCCGGCTCACCCTACGAGCCAGCATAATATGAAAAAAATCTTGCGCTCGGCTTTTCCGCCACCGCCAGACGCTTTTCCGCCGAAACCGTCCTTTGCCCTTTCCCGCATTCCTGCTTTTGTGCTTACGTCTCCATGGGCAGGCAGGCAAGCCACCCTTTCTGAATTTGCCCCGCAGACTGCTGCGGGAGCATTTTTCCGCCTGCGGGGCGGGTGCACTGCATCCCCCATTTTGCAGGCAGAGCAAATGGCAGAAGCTGCCCTGGATGCTTGCCGCACCCAAAATGGCCGGTGCAAAACCGGAGGGATAAGCGATGAAGAATTGCAGCCCCGGCAGTTTTTTACCGCCGGGGCTGCAATTCTTGGAGGGAGTCGTTCGTATTCCAGACAAAGCAACTGAATTTCGACAAAGACGAGGTATATCATGTCAACCAAACCGATTCGTCCCGCTGCCGCAAATTACATTGACCTGAGTGCAGCAGCACTTCATATCATTGCTATGGCGCTGATGCTGATGGATCACCTGTGGGCGACCCTTCTGCCGGCGCAGGAGTGGCTGACCTGTGCCGGGCGGCTGGCGTTCCCTATCTTTGCATTTATGACAGTGGAAGGCTACTTTCATACCCGGAATCTGAAGCGTTATGCCCTGCGGCTGCTGTTGTTTGCACTGCTTTCGGAAGTGCCCTTTGACCTGATGTACGGCGGCACTTGGTTTTACCCGGTGCACCAGAATGTCATCTGGACGCTGCTGCTGGGGCTTCTGGGGGTGCATCTGATGGAAACGGTGCGCAAAAAGCAAAAGCTCTGGGTCTCGCTGCCGGTGTGCGCCGCAGTGGCAGCAGCAGGGGCGCTGCTGGGAACGCTGGGCATGACAGATTACTACGGTGCCGGTGTGCTGACCGTGTTCGCTTTTTACATTTTCCGGGGCCGGAAATGGTGGTGCCTGCTGGGACAGGTGCTGACCCTGTACTGGATCAACGTGGTGCTTCTGGGCGGGCTGATGTACCCCATCCGGCTGTTCGGCATGGAGTTTGAGCTGTGTCAGCAGGGGCTTGCGCTGCTGGCGCTGGTGCCCATCTGGCTGTATCGCGGGCGGCAGGGCTGCCACAGCAAACCGTTCCAGTATGCCTGCTACGCCTTTTACCCGGTACACATGCTGCTGCTTGTGCTGGCGCTGAATTTCGTGAACCGATAAGAACGCAACTGTATCCCTGCGGGCCATGGATGCCTGCAATCTGATGGTATCCCGGGGGAATCTATTGCAATGCAGATCCTGCCGATGGGAGCATTTTTCATACAAAGAAAACCGATCGCCATGACAGCGGTGACCATTGCAATGATCTTGCATTTTGTTCCTGCTGTCATGGCTTTTTTCTGAACAAAGCTGTCCAGATATTTTTGTACCGTGGTATATTGAATGGAACACCCGCAGGAGGTAAAATGCCCCATGAAAAAAGATAAATCATTCCGCCCGGACCGGGTCCTCTCCTATTTCAGGGTGGAGTGGTTCCCGCTGCTCCTTGTGACCCTTTCGGGCCTTGTCTATAACATCGGTCTGCTGGCCGCGCCGTGGTTCGAGGGCCGGTTGGCCCAGTGCCTGGCGGATATCCTGGGCGGCAGTGAGACTGCTGCCCAAATGGCGCTGCTGGTGCTGGCCTACATTGCGGTCACACTGCTGGTGCAGGCGGCGCGCTTCATCAAGCGCTTTTATGTGCGCCGCTTCGCCAACAACATCAACCGCCGGATGAAGGGCATCCTGTACGCCAATCTGGTGCGGCAGAGCCGGGCTGCGCTGGAAAAAGAGGGGGCCGGTGAGCTGATGACCAAGGCCATCGCCGATGTGGACGACTGCGTGGAGGGAATGCGCAAGTTCACCACGGAGGTGTTCGACACCGGTGTGGCGCTGGCGGGCTATGCGGTCATGCTGCTGGTGTACGACTGGCGGCTGGCGATCCTGGGCCTGCTTTTTACTCCGGTGTCCTATGTCTGCGCGGCAGGGATGAAAAAGCCGGTGCAGCGTGCCGGTGCGGCCTATAAAAAGGCCGCCGGTGCCCTGAGCAGTGCTACGCTGGACCGTGCCCGGAATGCCGTGACCTACCGCATCTACGGCTGCGAGGAGGCCCGGATGGAAAAATACGAGGAGGCCCTGAACACCTACGAAAAGACTGCCGTGCGGAACAATGTGTGGCAGTCCGCACTGCCGCCGCTTTATCTGGCGGCATCCGAGGCAGGGACCTTCTTCATCCTGTGGTTCGGCGCAAAGAATGTGCTGGGTACTGGCTGGAACCACTGGGATATCGCCGCCTTCACCACCTTCCTCTCCTGTTTCACCAAGCTGGTGGTCAAATCCTCCAAGGTGGCCAAGCTCTTCAATGCGGTGCAGAAGGCAGAGGTCTCCTGGAAGCGCATCAGACCCCTGATGAAAACGCCCGAGCAGCTGGATGCCCTGCAGATCCCGGCGGCACAGGATGTGACGCTGAAAGAACTCGCCTTCTCCTATGGGGAAGAGCCTGTCTTTTCCGGCCTGAGCCTGACGGCCCATCCCGGCGATATCATCGGCATCACCGGCCCGGTCGCCTGTGGAAAATCCACCCTTGGCCGCGTATTCCTCTGCGAAGCGCCCTATCAAGGCTCGGTCTGCTTTGGCGGCAGAGAGCTTTCCACCCTGACCCAGCGCCAGATCGCTGCCACGGTCGGGTATCTGGGCCATGACCCGGAACTGAGCGCCGACACCGTGCAGAATAATGTTCTCTGCGGCAGCGAACAGGATGTCATGCCGTGGCTTGCAGCCGCTGCCCTGAAGGAGGAGGTGCTGGCCATGGAAAAAGGTACGGAGACGGTCATCGGCAGCGGCGGTACCCGCCTTTCCGGCGGGCAGGCACAGCGTCTGGCATTGGCCCGGACGCTGGCCCATCCCCGCCCGGTGCTGGTGCTGGATGACCCCTTCTCGGCACTGGACCGCAGCACCGAGGATGCAATCTTTGCCGAGCTGCAGGCGTATGCCAGGGATAAGGTGGTGTTCCTGATCTCCCACCGGCTGTACCATTTTCCGCAGATGCAGCAGATCATCTTTATGGAGGGCGGCAGGACCACCGTTGGCACCCACGAGGCGCTGATGGCAGCGGTTCCGGTCTACCGCCAGCTGTATGAAAGCCAGACCGGCCTGAAAGGGGGAGAGGGCGCATGAAAAAGAAAAATGATCACGGCGTGTTTGCTGCCGTCCGGATGGCAGCGGCTTCGCACCGCCTTCTCACGGTGGGCACGGTGCTGTGCGTGGCGGCTTCGGTGGCGGCATCCCTGCTGCCGCCCCTGCTGCTGGCCCGGGTCATCGACCGTCTGACCGCGGGCCTCCCGCTGCCTTTTCTGGCCGTGCTGCTCTACTTCGGCAGCCTTGCACTGGAAGGTGTGCTCACCTCGGCGCAGGAAAGCCTGCTGGTGCTCTTTGGCCAGAGGATGACCCATGCCCTGCGCTCGGAAATGTCCCGGAAGTTGAGTCGCCTGCCCGCTGGTACACTGGCAGAGCAGAACCCCGGCGAGGTGGCCGCCCGCTTTTCGGGCGATGTGGACACAGTGGAAGCCCTGTTCACTTCCGGCATCATCAGCATGGCAGCAGATGCCTGCCGCATCGTCTCCATCATGGGGGTCATTGCGGTGAAAAACACCGGCCTTGCGCTGATCCTGCTGCTGGTGCTGCCGCTGTTTGCCGTGTTCACCCGTTATGTCCAGAAGCGGATGCTGGCCGCGCAGCTGGACAACCGCCGCGCGGTCGCCGCTGTTTCCGGGCAGGTGCCCGAGACTCTGCACAACATCCGCACCATCCGGGCGCTGGGTCTGGAGGATTACATGGAGCGCCGGTATGACCGGTGCATCGGTGACAGCTATGCCGCCATGGAGCGCACCAATTTTTATGATGCTGTCTATTCGCCGGTGGTGTTGCTGCTGAATGCCGTTGTGGTCGGCATCGTGATGCTGCTCTCCGCTTCGGGGAACGCACAGCTTCTGACCCTGTTCGGCATGTCGGTTGGCACTTCGGTGGCCGTCATCAACTACATCTCCCGCATCTTCGCCCCCATCGAAAGCCTGGGCATGGAGATCCAGACCATCCAGTCGGCCATGGCGGGTGTCAGGCGCATCGATGCCTTTCTCGACCAGCCGGAGCGCAGGATCCCTTCCGCGCGCAGGGAGGCTGCCCGGGGCGATGTGGAATTTGCGCACGTCACCTTCGGCTATGGGGAACGGCACGTTCTGAAGGATTTTTCCATGACCGTGAAACAGGGGGAGCAGGTCACGCTGGTGGGCCGCACCGGTGCGGGCAAGAGCACTGTGTTCAAGCTCCTGCTGGGCCTGTATCAGCCGGAGGCCGGTACGGTGACCATCGGCGGCGTGAAGGTGGGGAACATCACCGACCGGGAGCGCCGCACCTGCATCGGCTGTGTGGAACAGCATTTCTCCCGCGTGCCGGGCACCGTGCTGGAACAGATCACGCTGGGAGACCCGCAGATCACCGGGGAAATGGCAAGGGATGCCGCCGCACTGGCCGGGATCGATGCTGCCATCCGGGCTCTGCCGGAGAGCTATGACACTGTCTGCACCGAGGGCATCTTCTCGCAGGGCGAGTGGCAGCTGCTGTCCATTGCCCGTGCCGCCGCTGCAGATCCCGCCGTGCTGCTGCTGGATGAGATCACCGCCAATCTGGATGCCGAAACCGAGGCCCGCGTGCTGGAGGCTCTGCGCCGTGCCTCCGCGGGCCGCACGGTGCTCTCCGTCTCCCACCGCGTCTATGAAAATCTTGGCGGCAGAACGATTGAGATCAGGACCCGGGAATGACGTATGACAAAAACGCCCCCTGTGCGCCGCAGCAGGCACACAGGGGGCGTTCTGGTATGCTCAATTCTTTTCGATGTAGACGCTGGTGGAGGGGAAGGCGAAGTCCACGCCGTCTGCCTGCATCACGTCCATGATGTTCAGGTTCAGATCATTCTGCTGCTGCAGGAAGGTGGCATAGACGTTGGTGGTCAGGTAGGCCGAGATGAGGATGTTGATGCTGGAATCGCCAAAGCTGGTCAGCCGGACGATGTTGGTGCCCTTGTTGGTGTAAGGGCTGTTGTCCAGCATGGCCTGCAGGTCAGCCATCAGCTTTTCCAGCTGGGCACGGGTGGTGCCGTAGGTGATGCCCAGCGTGAACTTATAGGGCCGCATGGTGCGCAGGGCTGTGTTCTGGACAGTGGAGGCGCAGATCTGGCTGTTGGTGATAATGACCACGCTGTGATCCATGGAGCGGATGCGGGTGGAGCGGAAGTTGATATCGATGACTTCGCCCTCCACATTGCCCACGGTGATCCAATCGCCGATGGAAAAGGGTTTGTCCAGCAGGATGACGATGCCGCTGAACAGGTTGCTGGCGCTTTCCTGCGCGGCCAGCGAGATGGTCAGGCCCACAAGACCGGCACCGGCTACGATGCTGCCGATGGGGAAGCCGACGATCTGCGCGCAGGTGGCAACACCCAGAATGATGACCAGCACCTTGTAGGTGGTGTCCAGCAGGGAGCGCAGGGTCTTGTTGCTCCGGATCTCCGGGCTGCAGGAGGCCAGCAGCAGGTCGGCTACCTCAGAAGCATTGTACAGGCCCTGACAGAACAGGAGGGTCGCTGCGATCTTATAGGCCGTGAACAGAAACTTTGTCAGGCCCGGAATAGCCCACGGCAGGCTGGTCAGGGCCAGATACAGGCCGCTGTAAAAGGCCATCCGCGCCAAAGGGCCCTGTAAGCTGCGCAGGAGGATGGGCGTGGCGGCAAAGTGCCAGCTGCGGGCCAGCAGAGCGGGAAAAATCTTCCGGCGCAGCAGCCAGCCGAGCAGAAGCCCCGCAAAAACGATGACAGCGGCGCAGACAGCCCGGGCAGCCAGTGCCCACCAGCCCTCCAGCAAAAAAGGCCCGATCTCGAACCCGAGGTCACGAACGGTAAAAATCATGGCAAAAAGCTCCTTGTATCAGAAATTGTAACATCCTGTCCCACAGTATACCATATCCGGCCCGTGCAGGGCAAATAAAAAAGGGGTTGACAAGGCGGAGCAGCCGCGTTATACTCTTGGCCAGAAAGTTCGTTTCAGGGCGGGGTGAGATTCCCCACTGGCGGTACAGCCCGCGACCACCCGCAAGGGTGCTGACCCGGTGAGACTCCGGGGCCAACGGTATAGTCCGGATGCAAGAAACGGCAGGCAATACGATTTGTCTACGCGCCCTGTTGCAGTGTTTGCTGCGGCAGGGCGCGTTTTTGATTGTCTTCCCGGTTCCGAACCACGCGAAAGGGGCTTTCCAATCTTTGATTTGGGGCCAGAACGCCCCGGGAGGATATTACCATGAAGAAAAACACGACCCGCAACCTGACCGTTGCCGCCATGCTCAGCGCGGTGGCCTTTATCCTGATGTTCATCGAGTTCCCGCTCCCGATGCTCATCCCGTCCTTCGTCAAGATGGACTTCTCCGACCTGCCCGCTCTGCTGGGTGCCTTTGCCCTTGGCCCGGTGTACGGTGTGATCATCAGCTTTATGAAGAACCTGCTCCATGTGGTCATCAAGGGCACCTCTACCGCGCTGGTGGGTGAGCTGTGCAACTTCATGCTGGGTGCGGTGTTCTCCGCACTGGCCGGTTACCTCTACAAGCACCACAAGAGCCGCAAGAACGCCATCATCGGTGCCGTGGCCGGTGCCGTGGCCATGGCCCTGTTCAGTGTGCCGTCCAACTACTTCATCACCTACCCGGCCTACGTCAAGTTCTACCACATGCCGCTGGAAGCCATCCTGGGCATGTATCAGGCTATCCTGCCCTCTGCCAACAGCCTTATCAAGTGCCTGGTCATCTTCAATATGCCCTTCACTCTGGTCAAGGGCCTGCTGGATGCCCTGATCTGCATGTTGATCTATAAGCCGCTCTCTCCCATCCTGCATGGCCGGAAGTGAGTGACAGAACAAAAAAGAAAGGACGCGAGAGCGTCCTTTCTTTTTGCTTTTATCGATTTGATTTAAGACAGCGCGCCCTTTTCCAGCCACTTGCCCCGGGCAAGGCGGATGAGGAACAGCAGGCCCCGGATGCTCAGTTCGCAGCACATGGCACCCCAAACGCCCATCAGGCCCAGCCGGGGAGCCAGCAGGAACGCCAGCGTCAGCCGGATGCACCACATGCTGAATATGTTCAGCACAAAACAGGAGGTGCTGTCGCCCGCACCCTGCATGGCACCGCTGGCCACGATGGAAGCGCCGAACATGGGCTCGGCCCAGGCTTCGATGCGCAAAACCTGAGCACCCAGAGCGATGACAGCCGCATCGGTGGTGAAAAGGCTCATCAGGGCCGGGGCAAAGATCCACAGACCAACGCCGGAAAGGGCCATGACCCCCATGCCAAGGCCGGTGCACAGCCAGGCAAACCGCTTGGCCATATCCTTCCGGTTGGCACCCACGGCCTGGCCGATGAGGGTGACAGCTGCGCTCTGGATGCCGTAGCCCGCCATGTAGCACAGGCCCTCGGCGTTGACAGCCAGGCTGTTGGCGGCAATGGCCACGGTACCCAGGCCGGCCACGATGCGCACTAACACCACCTGCGCCAGAGAGATGGCGGCGCGCTCTCCTGCCAGAGGGCCGCCGACCCACAGCAGGTTCCGCAGGCAGGAGCGGGTGATCTTCCAGGGGGCAGGCTTCCGGATGCAGAGGGGGCCTGCCCGCAGCAGCAGGATGGCCAAAGCCAGCAGGCCGCCCACCACAGTGGCCAGGGCGGTGCCCAGGGCTGCGCCGGGCACGCCCAGCCCGGCACCCCAGACGGTGATGCCCCACAGCGTCCGGGTGGGGTTGATGAGGAAGAAGTTGAAGATGGCATCCAGCACGCAGACCAACACGCTGATGAGGCTGGCGGTCAGGGCGTTGCCTGCCGCCCGGAGGATGGAGAGGTACAAGCCCATGGCCATGGTGAAGGGCAGCGCCGCTGACCAGATGGCAAAGTAGGCTGTGGAGTTTGCCCGCAGGGAGGGGTCAGCTCCCAGCCACCCCGGCAGAAAGGGGCTGATGCCCAGGCCGAAGAGGGCGGCACCCACGCCCAGGATCACATTGAATAGCATGGCCTGCCGCAGTACGCTGCGGGCATCATCCTGCCGGTCGGCCCCCAGATACTGGGCGATCTGGATGGAGAGGGCAGTGTACAGGCCCACCAGAACGCCGTGGAGCAGCCAGGTGCTGGAGCTGACGATGCCGATGGAAGCGGTAGCTTCTGCACCGATGTGGCCCACCATGGCAGCGTCGATGTATCCCATGGCAGTGACCACCAGCTGCTCCAGAATGGAGGGGATGCTCAGCGCCAGAGCCACCTGGGCCGTCTGGCGGGAGGGGATGGTCTCACCCTGCCGCATCCGGGCCGAAAGCTGTTCAAGTGAAAGTTTCATGTCTTCTCCTTTTTCTCCGATTTTCCTGTGAGACAAAAAAATACCCTCGAAAGGGCGTTTGTCCATTCATTATAGACAGGGGGGCGAAAAATGTCAACCCATCAGCCCATGGGGGAGCCATTGTCCCGGAGATTGATTTTTTGGCCCGGGCGTGATACACTTCATTTGTATCCAGCCGTGAAAGAACAGGAACGGCCTCTGCCGCTCCGGGAAAGAGGAAAAAACTATGCTTCAACTGCTTTCTGGCAACCCGCGCACCGTGGATGCGCTGGGCTTTCTGCTTGCATTTGCGCTGACCGCGCTGATGGACTCGGTGTTCCACGATAAGCTCCCCCACGACCATGGCCGCGCGTTTGCCGTGAACGGCGAACTCTCCAAGGGCAAGGCCCGGGGTTCCGGCCTCATTTTTGTACTCTGCATCGCACTGGTCACGCTGGCCGTGGTGCCCTTTAAAGCAGAGTATGTCATCTACACCGTCCTGCTCATTGCGTCCATGCTCTCCGGCTATTTTGACGATGCCGCCGAGACTGCCTGGAACGAGTACAAAAAGGGCCTGATCGATCTGGTCATCGCCGTTGTGGCGGGCGTGACCTACCTGAACTTCAACGGCACGGAGGTCAACTTCCTGAGCTGGAGCTTCAGCCTGCCCTATGCCGTCTACCTTATCCTGATCATCGTCCTGATCTGGGCCAGCATCAACGTGGTCAACTGCACCGATGGCGTGGACGGCCTTTCCGCCGGCCTTGCCGTGGTCAGCATCGGCACCTTCCTGCTGGCTTACTGGGAGGAACTGGGGGATTACGCCACCGCAGGCATCGTGTTCATTGGTGCCTTGCTGGCCTACCTGTGGCAGAACGCCAAGCCTTCCACCCTGCTGATGGGGGACGCGGGCAGCCGCGCCATGGGCTTCTTCCTGGCCGTTCTGGCCCTTAAGAGCAGCCATCCCTTCGCCTTCCTGCTGGCCGCGCTGGTGTTCATCGTGGACGGCAGCCTGGGCATCCTGAAGATCAGCTTCAAGCGGTTTTTGCACATCTCCATCCTCAAGAACACCCTGACCCCGCTGCACGACCATGTGCGCAAGCGTCTGGGCTGGAGCGATGAGCAGGTCGTGGCCCGCTGGCTCATCCTGCAGGCAGTGGCATCCGCCTGGCTGCTGCTGTTGGTGCGGTAAAACAGAAAAGGAAATGCAGCGCCCGCACAGGAAAGCTCCTGCGCGGGCGTTTTGCTGTTCTGGTCCGGGAGGAAAGTTCCAGCTTCCGGTACAGCGTTTCCAGACAGGCTGGGTCACGAATTTCCTGCATGAGTTCACCTCATTTCTTTTGTTTTATTGTGCCATGTGTCACAAACAAATGCAAGCAAAACCCTTATAATAGGGATGAAAGTGGAGGAAAAAACCAATGGATTCTATTTTTGATCTCAATCATCTGTACCGCACCTATTTCAAGATGGCGCTGCCCTCGGTGTTCGGCCTGATGGTGAGCGTGGTGTATAACCTTGCCGATACCTTTTTCATTGCGCAGTCCAACGATACGGCGCTGATTGCGGGTGTTTCGCTCTGTGCGCCGGTGTTCACAGCCCTCATGGCCTTCGGCAACATCTACGGCCAGGGCGGCAGCTCACTCATTTCCCGCCTGCTGGGACAGGACGACCGTGAGGGCACCGGCCGGGTCAGCTCGTTCTGCTTCTATGTGGCCCTGACCACGGGCGTGGTGTTGGCTGCCCTGATGATGCTGTTCCGCGTCCCGCTGCTGGGCATTCTGGGTGCGACTGCTGAGACGATGCCGCACGCACAGGCCTATTACACCGTGCTGGCCATTGGTGCCCCTGCCACGGTGCTGAACTTTATCCATTCCAACCTCGTCCGCTGCGAGGGCATGGCAACCCAGTCCATGATCGGCAGCATCGGCGGCACGGTCATCAATATCATCCTCGATCCCATCCTCATCACCACAGTGGGCTGGGGCGCAGGGGGCGCGGCCATTGCCACCATTGTGGGCTACCTGTGCAGCGACCTGTACTTCCTGTGGCTGCTCCACAAAAAGAGCCGCTGCCTGTCTGTCAAGCTATCCCAGTGCCACGTCACGGGCAGGGAGCTGCAGCAGATTTTGGGCGTGGGTGTTACTGCCGCGCTGAGCAACCTGATGCAGAGCCTGACTGTCATTGTGATGAACCAGTTCCTGTTGCCCTACGGCAACGATAAAATTGCCGCCATGGGCATTGCCAGCAAGGTGAGCATGATCGCCCAGCTGGTGCTGGTTGGCTTCTCGTTCGGCGGCATCCCACTGTTCGGTTACCTGTACGGCGCAAAAAAGCGGGACGTGATGCGCAAGCTCATCCGCTTCTGTCTGACCTTCCTCGTCTCCATTGCCGTGGTGCTGTCCCTCATCCTCTGCCTGAATTCCGGTGTGCTGATGCGGCTCTTCGTGCAGGATGCCGGGATGATCGCCACTGGTGCGCAGATGCTCCGCTGGCAGGTCTACACCGCAGCCTTTGGCGGCGTGGTGCTCCTGCTCACGGTGCTGTTCCAGGCAACTGGTAAAATCATACCGTCCTTCCTGCTCTCCATCAGCCGTCAGGGCGTGGTGTTTCTGTTGGCACTGGTGGTCTGCGTACATCTGTTCCAGTATCAGGGCGTGCTGATGGCTCAGGCTGTGGCCGACATCCTGAGCGCTGCGCTGGCCCTTGGCCTGCTGGCGGCCAGCCGCGATATCATCGCAAAACAGTAAACACAAAAACGCCCGGAGGGCCGCTGAAAGCTGCGGTTCTCCGGGCATTTTTAGTATTCGATGCCTTTGCGCGCCTTGATGCCCTTCTGGTAGGGGTGGCGGCAGCATTTCATCTCGGTGGAGTAGTCGGCGGCATCCAGCATCCACTGCGGGGCCTTATGGGCGGTCAGCACGCATTCCTGCGCGGCGGGACGCTCCAGAACGGCCCGCCGGAGCAGGTCTTTGTCCACCATGTCCAGCTCCCAGGCCGAACCGGCCTCATCTAAAATGAGCAGGTCGGCAGGCTCGGCCAGTGCGGCGGTCAGGTTTTCGTTCTGCACGGCCCGGGCAGCGGCCTTTTCCGCTTCGTTCATCTGGAACACGAACTTCTGCCCGCCCTTGCCCCGGAAAATTTTTGCCCCCAGCTGGGCCAGCAGAGGGATCTCGCCGCTCTGCCCGCCCTTGAGGAACTGCACGATGACAACCCGTTTGCCGCTGCCCAGTGCGCGGAGGGCAAGGCCCATGGCGGCGGTGGTCTTCCCCTTGCCGTCGCCCCAGTAAAGATGCAGCAGGCCCTGTTCCATCATCCGTTCTCCTTGGTGTACTGCACGGTCTCCACCAGGTGCAGGATGTGCTGCTCCGGCCAGTCCCGGGCATCCAGCACATAGCCGCCCGCGTTGGGGCCGCACCAATCGTGAAAGCTGCGGCGGGGCACGCCAAACCGCTCCAGTGCGGCCATCTGGGTGCCGCCATGGGCCACGATGACCAACCGCTCCTGCCCTTCGGCAAGGGCCTTGTCAATGAGGTCGGCCAGCGTTTTACACACCCTGTTGCAGAAATCGCTCCTGCGCTCCCCGTCCGGGTGGGCGGCGTGCTCGTTTTCCTGCACCCATGCCAGATATTCCGGGTCCTGCTCCACCTGTATGAAGGTCTGGCCCTCAAACCGGCCGAAGTTCATCTCCTTCAGCCCGTCCACCGGAATGAGCTTTGCCCCGGGAAAGAACACCCGTGCCGTCTGGGCGGTGCGCTGCAGCGGGGTGACATAGACCACCTCCGGTGCAAAATCTGCCTGCCGCAGCTGGGCGATGCCTGCGGCGGAAAGGGGGATGTCCCGCTGGCCCTGATATCGTTTTTGCGCGTTGTACTTCGTCTGGCCGTGACGCAGCAGATAAATGAGCATAATCGTTCTCCTTTTTGGTTTGTTCTGCACCATTATAGCCTATTTTGCGGTTATTTTCCAGCCATGCTCTTGCAATTCTTCCGCATTTCAGATATATTGAGTGGGTATGAAATTTCAGGGGAGAGAAGTGTCAATGGAGATCCGGGACCGGAAAGCAGCGCAGCGCCGGGCGGGCATCATGGCCCGCAGGGGTCTGCCGCAGGCAGAAAGAGCGGCGGCCAATGCAGCCATCTGTGCCCGCATTCTGGCCATGCCCTGCTTCCAAAAGGCAGAGAATCTGCTGCTCTACGCCGCTTTTGGCGGGGAGGTGGATCTTGCTGTGCTGGCAGAGCAGGCGGCCCGGCTGGGCAAAACGGTGGCCTATCCGGTCTGTGGGGAAAACTTTACCCTGGCCGCCGCCGTACCGGGGCCGGACGGCTGGGAGGTGGGGGCTTACGGCATCCGCACGCCGGTTCTGGAACGGGCGGCGCTCATCCGGCCGGAGGCGCTTGATCTGGTGCTGGTGCCCTGCACTGCCTTTGATGCGGTCTGCCGCAGGGTGGGCATGGGCAAGGGCTACTATGACCGCTATCTGCCCAGGTGCCGGAACGCCGTGGCGCTGGGCGTGGCCTTTGAGGCCCAGCGGGTGCCGGAAGCGGCTGCAGATGAACAGGACCGGCAGCTGGATGGATTTGTAACAGAGAGGAAAGTATATCGTGGAACTGATGAATTTGAGCTGTGAAGGTTTTCTGGAGGAACTGGCCAGCAAGGCGGCGGCTCCGGGCGGCGGCGGCGCTTCGGCGCTGGTGGGCGCGGCCGGTGTGGCGCTGGGCAGCATGGTGGGCAGCCTGACCGTGGGCAAAAAGAAATATGCTGCCGTAGAAGCGGACATCGCTGCCCTGAATGTCCGGGCCGAGGCCCTGCGCAAGCGGCTGGAAGTGCTGGTACAGGCCGACGCGGAGGCCTTTCTGCCTGTTGCGGCGGCCTACAAGCTGCCGAAAGAGACCCCGGAACAGCAGGCCCACAAGGCCGCGGTGCTGGAAAAGGCACTGGACAGAGCCTGCGCCGTGCCGCTGGAGGTGATGACTGCCTGCGGTGAGGGCATCGCACTGGCCGCAGAGTACGCCGAAAAGGGCAGCGTGCTGGCCCGTTCTGATGCCGGATGCGCGGCGCTGTTCTGCAAGGCAGCCATGCAGGCGGCGGGGCTGAACGTGAAGGTCAACACCCGCCTGATGGCAGACAAGGCCCATGCGGATGCGCTGGAGGCCAGAGCGGAACAGCTGCTGGCCGAGTTTGTGCCGCAGGCTGACAGGGTCTATCAGACTGTATCAAATGAGTGAGGGGAGAAGAAAATGGCTCAGATCTTGAAGGGTGCGCCCGTGGTGGCCGCCATGAACGAAGCAAACGCCGCGCGCTGTGCCGCGCTGAAGGAAAAGGGTATCGTGCCCACACTGGCTGTGGTACGGGTCGGCGCGCGGGAGGATGACATTTCTTATGAAAAGGGGATCGTCACCCGGTGCGGTAAGGTTGGCGTGGAGGTGCGGCAGTTCCATCTGGCGGAAGATATTACGCAGGAGGAACTGCTGGATGTGATCCGGCAGATCAATGGGGATGCATCGGTTCACGGGTGCCTGATCTTCCGGCCCCTGCCAAAGCGGTTCGATGACCGCAGGGTCCAGGAGGCGCTTGCCCCGGAAAAGGATGTGGACGGCATCACGGACGGCTCGATGGCCGGTGTGTTTACCAACATGCCCATCGGTTATCCGCCCTGCACGGCGCAGGCCTGCCTTGAGATCCTGAAATACTACAACGTGCCGCTGTCCGGCAAACGGGCCGTGGTCGTGGGCCGCAGCCTGGTGGTGGGCAAGCCCGCTGCCATGATGCTGGATCGGGAGAACGCCACCGTGACCCTCTGCAATTCCCGCACCCGGGACCTGCCCGCCCTCTGCCGTCAGGCCGATGTGCTGGTGGTCGCCATGGGCAGGCGGGGAGCCATCGGGGCCGATTGCCTGCGGGAAGGTCAGGTCGTGGTGGATGTGGGCATCCACGTCAATGAAGAGGGCAAGCTCTGCGGCGATGTTCGCTTTGATGAGGCAGAACCCGTCGTGGAGGCTGTCACCCCGGTGCCCGGCGGTGTGGGCACGGTGACCACCTCTGTGCTGGTGGGCCATGTGGTGGATGCCGCATCCGCACCGTAAAACAGAAAACAACAGGCGGTGCCGGAGATTTTCGGCACCGCCTGTTGTTCTCATACGGTTGCAAGCACGGCAAGGATGCTCTGCCAGCGGGGGTTCTGCACCTGCTGCGCGGCGCGGCGGGGCGCGGAAGGCGAAACCGTGCGGGCAGGACGCTGGACGCAGTCAGCCGGCTGCGCAAAGGGGGAGACGAGTTCGGCCTGCCAACGGGCGGCCAGTGCCATGGCTTCAGGGCTGGATTGCAGGGTGCGGCGCTCCGTTCCGGCCAGAAAATCGCCCAGCCAGCAGAGAATGGCCGCAATGGGCAGGCAGTCGGCGGCACGGGTGGACCAGTAGTTCCACTCGCCGCCCCGGCCCACAAAGCTCTCCACGGTGATCATGGCACCTTCCCGGGCAGATTGAGGCAGGCAGGAGCGGGAGGTGCCTGCCGCACGGCGCAGCTCCCGCAGAATGATCTCAGTACGGCCCGCGTCCAGGGTGTCATCCCGGATGCAGGCGGAAAAGTCCGCGCTGTCCAGCAGGCTCTCGGCCCGGGTGGGGAATTGCCCTGTCATCTCGCCGGATGCGTTGTGGCAGAGCTGCCAGCCCTTGCGGAACAGCTGGAAGTTCAGGTTGCGGCGGCCCATGGTGGAGTAAAACACCCGGGCGCGGCCATTGGGAGACTGCCGCAGCTCCAGATAGGCATCAGCGCCGCCCAGGTCCTGTACCTTGACGGTCAGGAGCAGGGAAGAATTGTTTTTTTGTGCGGACATGGCACGGTGCATCTCTTCAAAATAGCGGCTGGCATCCATAGCGGGTCTCCTCTCTGGTTTTGGATGATGTGTCGGAAACCATCCATCGGTTGTTCTCTGCCTGCATTATAACATATACGACAACAAAATACAACTATAAGTTTGACAAAAACCAAAATATTTTGGAAATTCGAGGACACTGACAAACGGATTGGTTGTAAATGAAAAAGGCTTCTCCCGTCGGAGAAGCCTTTTGTGGTGGCAGGATTCAATCGCCCAGCTCCCGGATCTCATTCTGGATGAGCCGCCCAGCGGCGCGTGCCAGCTGATCCATGCCCCGGATGCGGGCGAGATTTTTGCCGTAGATGCGTTCTGCATCGTGGCTGGAGCTGTCCTCGCCCATGAACACGGCAGAGACACGCAGACCCTTGCGCCGCAGGGTGCGCACCTCGGCGGCGGCATCGTCCACGCCGTAGGAGCCGCCGTAATCACAACCCAACGGTTGTTCCGGGCTGGGCGGCACGCGGCGGCTGTCGTTGGGGGAAGCATCCGTCAGCAGGATGAGCAGATGCCGGGGCGCGGGACCGGGGTCAAAGCTGACCAGATCACCTGCCGCCCGCAGGGCAAGGCCGTCGCGGTTCCAGCCCGATGCAAAATACTGGTCGATCCCCTGCAGGCTTTTGTCCGCAAAGCCCTTGAGCACCCGCAGAACCGTATAGCCCCGCAGGCTGCAGAAGCTGCTGACCCGCACCGGGATGCCGCAGGCGGCAAGGCTTTGGGCCAGGATTGTGCCCTGCGCCGCAATGACCTCCTGACAGTGGAGCCGGGAAGCCGAAGCGTCCAGCAGTAGGTCCACGGTGAAGGAGGGCTGATTCTCCTCTTCGGAGCAGCGGAACACCCGGCTGTCGTTCAGAAGGGGAGCGCGCCAGACCCGCTCCGGGTCCAGAGCGCCGCTGCGGGCGATCCGGGCATTGGGCTGCTGGTGGACCAGAATGCAGTTGCGGATCTGCTCGGTGAGCCGGAGCACCACACTGCGGTGAAGCGCCCGGTTTTTGGCGTAGTAGGCGCGGTTGCGGTCGGCCTGCAGCTGAGCCTGCTCGGCCAGGTGCTTTGCCTCCGGTGTGGGGGCCTGCTCCGGGCTGGGCACGCCGGAGGCAAACCAGAGGCGGCACCCCAGGTGCGCCCCGGTGCAGAGCGCCTGCTCGGCCTTGCGCAGGCGCTCGGGCGGGTAGAGGGAACGGCCAAAGCAGCTTTCAATGTAGGCGCGGTCCTCGGCGGCATTCTGCCGCAGGGTGATGTGGGCCAGCCGCTTGTCTGCCGTGGGGCCGGAGCCGCCCGCCTCCACGGAACCGGAGTGCTCCACGGTCAGACGGTCGGTCTTGATCATCTGGGTGGGCAGCGTTTTGGTGGCAAGAGAGGCCAGCAGCCCCTCCAGATGCAGATGAAGCCCCACTTTGTGCCGGATCCTGCCGTCAAACAGGGCAAACCTTGCAAACAGGCCCAGCAGCTCACCCTTGAGCTGGCCGGGCTGGGGCGGTTGGGAGGGAGAAAGTGCCTCTGCCAGCCGGCTCTCGTAGGGGGTCATCACAGGCGGATGCCTGCCCTGTACGGTGCGCCAGCGGTCAGCCTGCATGGTGTAGACCAGCTGATTTTTTGCCATCCACTCCTGCCGCGAAAGCTTGTACTGGATGCCGAAAAAATAGTCCGCGTGGGCCCGGCGCAGCTCGGAAAGGACCGGGCGGCGTGGCAGCTCCAGCAGGTAGACCGCGCTTTCGAGATAGAGCCATGTCAGATCGTCCAGCTGACTCTCCCGGAGATCGCCGTCCCATGTGGCAAAAAGGTCGCGGAGCAGGTCGTCGCCATAGTATTTGTGCACCAGCCCCACGACACAGTTCATATAAAAATCGATCGTGCCGTCGGTGTTGCGTGCCAGGAAAAGCGGCTCAAAGCCGTAGGCTCCCGCCGCCGCCCACACCTGATTGGCGGCCCGCCGCTCTTCGGCGGTGTAGCTCTGCGCTTCCATCAGCGGAACAGCTTTGCGGCAGTGAGCTGCGCCGGGATGCGGGCGGCGATCACGTCCCGGATCAGCCCCTGCTCGTAGGAATCAAAGGCCTTGTTGGTGATGCCCATGTCCAGCGCAGGCCCCGCAGCCACGCCCCGGCGCATCAGGCGCAGAGCGTCCAGCATTCCGCGCAGATCCAGCGCTTTGGTGGAAATTTCGGCGCTGTCGCATTTCTTTTGCAGGTCAAGGAAGAGCAGAGCAAACTGGTGCACATATTTGTCCGTCAGGTCGGCAAACTGGGCCCGCAGCAGCTTTTCAAGGTTTTCCTCCGTGATGGTGGGCATCTGGATGACTGCAAAGCGGGAAGTCAGGGCCTCGTTCAGCTCCCGGGTGCCCGCGTAGCCATAGTTCATGGTGGCGATGAAGCGGGTCTCTTCGGCCAGCGGGATGCGCTCGTAGCCGGGCACATCAATGGCGCGGCGGAAGTCCAGCACAGCGTGGAGGACGGCCAGGGCCTCGTTTTTGGCCATGTTGATCTCGTCCAGCACGCCGAAGCCGCCGCACTGGGCACAGCGGTAGACCGGCCCGGGCCGGAAGGTGACCGCCCCATCCACAAAGGTGTCCATGCCGATGAGGGAGGCTGCATCCATGTTCACATGGAACGAGATGTTCCATGCGGGGCGGCCAAAGGCGGCGGCCAGATTCTCGGCCAGCACATTTTTGCCGGTGGCCTTGCCGCCGGCCAGCAGCAGGTTTTCGCCGCAGAGCAGGGCCGCCAGTGCCTGCTCCCAGACCTCCCGGCCATAATAGGTAAAGCCGGAAACGGGGATGCGGGGGCGCAGGGCCTCGGGCAGAGCGTGGGCGGCGCGGTAATCTTCCACAGCGCGCAGCAGGTCGGGGCTGATGCCCTCCTGCCGTAATGTTTCCATCAGATCAGACATCCAAGACATCTCCTTGCGGTTGGCTTTGCCAAACCGATTTTTCAGCCTTATCATAGCACAACCGCTCCGGTTTGTGTAGGGGGCGCGGGGGCATTTTTTGCCGGATTTTTGCCCGGGAAATGCCGCAGGGTGGAACGGATCTGTGTGCTGCCGTGCAGACGAAGGAGTTTTTTGTGCCCGGGGATCGTGCGGTAGCGGATATTTTGTGGAAGGCTGTCGAAATGGCAGGTGTTCCGCGTTGTGGGTATCCACTTTTGGCTCAGAATGGTAAAAATTCCGGAAATTCGATTGACAAATCTGAATATTTATCGTATAACCTATATATGGGAACAATTCCGGAGGGAATGCGGAACTCGTGCCCCTGCCCGTTCCTGTCGGAGGAACCACGGTCTGGTTCTGGTGCCGGTGCACTTGGTTTGGTGCAGACGGTAAGTATAGATTGAATTGAAAGAGAGGAATCCCCGTTATGATGAACAATGAGATCAAAATGCCCGCTAACTTTGCTGCGATCGATGAGAACGAAATGGTGTACCTGCAGGGTGGCGCAGCCACCGAGGCTACCGCTTGGGACGTGTTCCTGAACGTTGGCAAGCTGTTCAACTACATCGCCCGCGTGTTCTCCGCAGGCAGCTCCATCGTCAACAACATCAATGTTATCGTGACCACCTTCCAGACCCTGAGCACCTTCAGCCTGACCGCTAAGAACTAAGGTTTGGGCCAAAACCGAATCAGCATTCACAGGGCATCCGCTCCGGCAGGCGCGGGTGCTCTTTTTTGCTGCACAGGGCGGGAGGGCATTCGCCCCCAAATGCAGGAAAGCAGCCGTTTTTCTGCAAAGCGGGCGGATTGTCCATTGACAAGGCTCAAGAGGGTGTCGTATACTAACGATGCCTTGCAAGAAACCCCGCATCCGCGGAATAAAAGAGGAGAGAGAATATGAAAAATAACAACAGCAGCATCAAGACCGTTGTCGCTGTCGGTATCGGCGCGGCATTGTTCTTTGTTCTGGGGCGTTTTGTGGCCATTCCCAGCCCGGTGCCCAACACCAACATCAGCCTGCAGTACGCCGTTCTGGCCCTGCTGGCTGCCATGTACGGCCCCGTGGCCGGCGGCCTGATCGGCTTCATCGGCCACACCCTCATCGACCTGTCCTGGGGCGGCAGCCCCTGGTGGAGCTGGGTCATCGCCTCCGCCTTTGTGGGCGTTGTGGTGGGCCTGTTCTCCAAGAAGCTGAACCTGCAGGAAGGCGAGTTCAGCAAGAAGCAGGCAGCTTTGTTTGCGCTGGCCAATATCGTGGCCCATCTGCTGGCCTGGATCCTGGTGGCCCCCGTGCTGGATATTGCCATCTACGCCGAGCCCGTCAAGAAGGTGTTTGCACAGGGTGCATTTGCCGCTGTGTCCAACAGCATCACCGCTGTGGTGGTGGGCGGCCTGCTGGTGCTGGCTTACACCAGAACCATCGCCAAGAAGGGCTCTCTGGATCAGGAGTGATCCCCGCATGAAACCCGGCCTTTCCATCTGCGCCGTCCGGCCCGTTGGAAAGGCTTTTTTGATGAACAGCTGAGGTACCATACCCATGGCAGAACGTAAACCCATCATCTCATTCCGCAACTTTTCCTTCCAGTACCGCGCCCAGAAGCGCCCCACCCTGACCGATATCGATCTGGAGATCTACCCGGGTGAACGGGTGCTCATTGCGGGCCCCTCCGGCAGCGGCAAGAGTACGCTGGCGGGGTGCATCAACGGGCTGAACCCGTTTTCCAACCCCGGCGCGTGCACCGGCACCCTGACCGTGGACGGTGTGGATGCGCCCCACAGCAGCCTCTTCGAGCTTTCGGCCCATGTGGGCACGGTGCTGCAGGACCCGGACGGCCAGTTCATCGGGCTGACCGTGGGCGAGGACATTGCCTTTGCACTGGAAAACAGCTGCACCCCGCAGGATGAGATGCACGCCATCACCCGCCATGCCGCCGAGCTGGTGGGCATCGAGAACCATCTCGGCTATGCACCACACGAGCTTTCGGGCGGGCAGAAGCAGCGGGTGAGCCTGGCGGGCGTGATGGTGGATCAGGTCAAGATCCTGCTTTTCGATGAGCCGCTGGCCAACCTCGATCCCGCCACCGGCAAGCAGGCCATTGAGCTGATCGACGAGATCCAGAAAAAGACTGACACCACAGTGCTCATCATCGAGCATCGGCTGGAGGATGTGCTCTGGCGGAACGTGGACCGCATCGTGCTGGTGAACGACGGCACCATTCTGGCAGACCTGCGCCCGGACGAGCTGCTCTCGGGCAGTCTGCTGGCGGAAAATGGCATCCGGGAGCCGCTGTATGTCACGGCCCTGCGCTATGCCGGGGTGGATATCACCCCGGACAAGCACCCCGCCCATGTGGACAGCCTTGTGCTGGACGATACCGATACCCAAAAGCTCCGGGATTGGTTCACGGCCCGGCCCCGGCCCGCCGCGCAGCCGGAACGGGAGCCGCTGCTGGAGGTGAAGGGCCTGTGCTTTGGTTACCAGAAGGGCCAGCAGACCCTGCGGGATGTCAGCTTCTCGATCGGCAAGGGGGAGATGGTGAGCATCGTGGGCCGGAACGGCGCGGGCAAATCCACCCTTTCCAAGCTCATCTGCGGCTTTGAGACCCCGGATGCGGGCGAGATCTTCCTGAACGGCAGATCGCTGGCTGAGGAGAACATCCGCCGCCGCGCCCGGCACATCGGCTATGTGATGCAGAACCCCAACCAGATGATCTCCAAGACCATGATCTACGATGAGGTGGCTCTGGGTCTGCAGCGCTCCGGCCTGACCGAGGAGCAGATCCGGGAAAAGGTGGAAGCGACCCTCAGGGTCTGCGGCCTGTATCCTTTCCGGAACTGGCCCATCTCGGCACTGAGCTTCGGCCAGAAAAAGCGGGTGACCATTGCCAGCGTGCTGGTGCTTGACCCGGAGCTCATCCTTCTGGATGAGCCCACCGCCGGGCAGGATTTCCGGCACTATACCGACATCATGGAGTTCCTGCGGGGTCTGAACGCCCGGGGCGTGACGGTGGTGATGATCACCCACGACATGCACCTGATGCTGGAATACACCCGCCGCGCACTGGTGTTCTGCGACGGACGGCTCATTGCAGATCGCACCGCGGCCGCCGTTCTGTGTGACCCCGCGCTGGTGGAGCAGGCGGCCCTGAAGGAGACCAGCCTGTACACGCTGGCCAACCGCTGCGGCATTGCGCCCGCGCAGGAATTTGTAGAGAGATTTATTGAGCAGGACCGGGAGGTGAGAGAGGGTGGCCGCTAAGACTGTTTTGAATTATCTCCCCCGGGAGAGCGTCGTCCACAAGATGACCGGAACCACCAAGCTGGCGTTCTTCCTGCTGTTTACCTTTGCCAGCATGATCACCTACAACACCTGGGTGCTGCTGGGCCTGTTGGTGGTCAGCCTGCTGGCCTTCAGGCTGAGCCGGATCAAATTCCGAGAAGTCCGGTTTATGATGACTTTCATGCTGGTGTTCCTGCTGCTGAACAACCTGTTCATCTTCCTGTTCGATCCCAATCAGGGGACCACCCTGTACGGCACCCGCACGGTGCTCTGCCACCTGTTCTGGCGGTATGACCTGACAGCGGAACAGCTGTTCTACATGGTCAACATCAGCCTGAAATATTTTGTGGCCCTGCCGGTGGCCATCCTCTTTATCTCTGCCACCGACCCCAGCGAGTTTGCTGCCAGCCTGAACAGCATCGGCATCTCGTATAAGGTCGGCTATTCGGTGGCCATTGCCCTGCGCTACATCCCCGATATCCAGCGCGACTACCACAGCATCAGCCAGGCCCAGCAGGCCCGCGGCGTGGAGCTGGGCAAAAAGGAGCCCTTCTTCAAGCGGATGAAGAACTCTGTCAATATTCTGCTGCCGCTCATCCTGACCAGCCTGAACCGCATCGACACCATCTCCAACGCGATGGAGCTGCGCGGCTTCGGCAAGAACAGCAAGCGTACCTGGTATACCCAGCGCCCCTTTGCCCGGCGGGACTTCATTGCCCTGGGCGTGGGCGTGGTTCTGCTGCTCATCAGCCTGACCGTGACCATCCGCTTTGGAAGGTTCTATAACCCATTCTTCTGAACAAAAAGGCATCCCCGCACTTCCTGTTTCGGCAGGCCGTGCGGGGATGTTTTGCTTTTACAGACCGTTGGTTCAATGATGCCGCAAGAAGAAAGAGGGGGCTGTGTTACGCCGCGTCCACGAACTCCTCCGGGTCTTCCACGGCATCGGTGATGGTTTCCTCCGCGTCATCGGAGGAGTCGGCAGGCTGCTCCGGGTGGAGCAGAGCGTTGAGCAGGTCACGGAAGTCGATCAGGCTGTCATCCACCTGCTGGTTCCGGGCCAGCAGGTCCTGCACCATGTCGGGCTTGTCGGTGATGAGGTCGTCCACGCCCAGCTCCAGCATGTGGGTGGCGACCTTTTCGCGGTCGATGGTCCAGGCAGAGACGGTCTTGCCCCGCAGATGGACGGCGTTGACCATGCCGGAGGTGATAAAGGTGGTCTCCACGCTGAAAAAGTCGGCATCGGGCAGGTCGTAGTAGTTGCCCACGCCCAGAGCCAGAATGTAGCCGGTGGGGTACTCGGGGGCCAGCGCCTTGACCTTGTGCAGGGTCTCGTAGCTCTGGGAGGTGATGACGCAGTTGGAGCTGTCGAAGCCGTGTTCCCGCAGCAGGCGCACGGTCTCAGCTTCCAGAGCAGGGGTGGCGGCGCTGGGCTTGATCTCCACGTTCAGGCCGATGCGGCCCCGGCAGAGCTGCAGCACCTGTTCCAAGGTGGGGATCCGGGTGTCGGCAAAGCGGCTGCTGAACCAGCGGCCAGCGTCCAGCTGTGCCACCTCGGCGTAGGTCAGATCGTAGACCTTTGCGTTTTTGCCGGTACAGCGTTTCAGGTTGGAATCGTGGGTCACCACGACTACTCCGTCGCTGGTCATCTGCACATCCAGCTCTATGCGGTCGCCGCCCTTGAGGATGGCCGACCGGAAGGCGGGAAGGGTGTTTTCCGGGGCCACGGTGCAGTCGCCCCGGTGGAAGGTGACCAGCGGGGTCACGCCGCCCACGGCGGTGAGCAGGGCATCGTCCTGGGGCAGGGCATAGAGGTAGACTGCCATCAGCCCGGTGACCAGCGTGACCCCGGCCACCGCAGCGGTGAGCAGGGGCCAGCCGCCAAAGCGGTGCGGTTTGCCCTCCGGCAGCGCTTCCGGCAGGCAGTCACGGCAGCGATCGTAGAGGAATGCGATGATGGTGCACTGGGCCGTGGTGACCTTGCAGTCCAGCAAAAAGCCGAAGAAGGGGATCTCCAACAGATACAGCGCACGGGCGAGCAGCAGCATGGCGCGGGTGCTCCGCAGGCCGATCAGCGCCGCCACGCTGTAAACCAGCAGGGAGGCTCCGAAAAAGACCAGAACAGACCGGATCAGCGCACTGAGGTTCCACCGCAGCAGCACACCGGCCAGCCGGGGCAGGTGTGCTTTGACATGGGCAGCGCTCTCCTGAACGGCTTCCCACAGGCTTTTGCGTTCCAGCGTAAAGAGGGGGAGCACCAGGACCCAGAACAGGGTGAACAGGAACGCCGCACCCAGAATGAGAAGAAAAAGCACCAGATAGAGCGGCTTTGCCCGGACAAGCCCAAGGATGTACTCCGGCACAGCCAGCTGAGAGATATAGTTGTAAGTCACGAATACATCTGTAAAGGGGATGAGCAGGGCGCAGTAAAGCAGGATGGGCCAGTTTTTGGGGAGCAGGACATGGCGGATATCCCCCAGCGACCGGACGAACAGGGAAGTGAGACGCAATGTTTTACCCCGGCGGGCCAGCGCAAACCCGTGCAGGAGGATGGAAAAGCCGTACAGGTTCCAGCACGCCGCCAGAAGGACGATGAGCACGATCCCGCCTGAAATGGTCGGTGAAGTAAAGATCTGATGTGCGTTGTTGTTGGTCAGGTAGTTCACCGGCGAACAGCGCAGTGTCAGTGACCAGATGCCATTCATGGCGGGCAGAAACAAAAGATAGGTCAGGGCTTTGTACACCAGCACGGCTGTCAGAACAGCAGTGAAGGCCCGGTGCAGCAGAGTCAGGGCATGGTTCCGGGTGTCCTTGTAGGCCCGGCATGCCCGCGTGAGGGAGCGGAAGAGATGCTTCAATTTGGATTCCACCTCGGTACTGGGATATGGTTCTGTCATTTTACAGTAGTATATCACAAAGCCGGGAAAAATGGAAACGACACGGATCGGCAGTTTGTTCCAGAGGGCACAGGCGCTTTTCAGCGGAGCAAAAGCGTGTTACAATAGGGGCAGAGTAAAACAGACAGGGGAGGAACACCCAATGCAGATCATGGATCAATTCGGTGCAGCACCGGGGGCAGAGAGCGTCCGGATGCCCGATGGCACCGAGCGGACACTGGCGGCAGAGCACGCCGCGGCCATTCTGGTCAACGAACAGCCAGCCTTCCGGGTGGTCTGCACGCCGGAGCTGCTGCCGCAGCTGGCGCTGGGCCGCCTGCTGACCGAGGGCTGGATCACCGCCGCTGACGAGGTGGAGCGGGTGGCCGTCTGCGCGCAGGGGCTCAAGATAAGCGTTCAGCTGCGCCACCCGCTGGCGGCAGCGGAACAGGCCGGGCAGGAGGTGCCCAGCTGCTGCACCGATAACCTGACGCTGGCCAGCCCGGTGCGGCTGCCGCCGCTGGCCCCGGTGCCTCAGCGGGAGATCCCTGCCGCATGGGTGGATGCGCTGGCCGATGCCATGGGGCAGGGCCTGCCGCTCTACCGTGCCACCCATGCCGTGCACAGCTGTCTGCTGCTGCGTGCGGGCAAGATCTTGTACCGGTGCGAGGATCTGGGCCGCCACAACGCGCTGGACAAGGCCGTGGGCTGCGCCCTGACAGAGGGGGTGCCGCTGGCGGAGTGTGTGCTTTTTACCAGCGGCCGGGTGCCGGTGGATATGGTGCGCAAGGCCATCCGGGCCGGTGTGCCCGCGCTGGTGAGCAAGAGTATGCCCACGGTACAGTCGCTGGAGCTGGCAGAGGAATATGGATTGAAACTGTTCATCCGGCAAAAGAAATGATTTCACCAAGAGGCAAGCGCTCTTGAGAGAAATTGTAGGGCTTTGTTTGTGCGTATACGTTGACTAACCGGTGGAAAAGATGTTATTCTTATAACGAAGAAACCGTTCCGCACTGTTGCAGCAGGTGGAACGGCTGTTTTCGTGCCCGGGAGTTCCGGGCACAGCTGAATCAAACAGGCAGGTGATACAATTGAAGCAGGCAAATCATGCGCCGCAGTCCTTGTGGCGCAGGCGGCTGCCCGGCTATGCGGCCATGGGTGCGGCAACGCTTGCCATGGCGCTTGGCCTTGGCGGGCTGATGCACAGCCGCACCACGGTGGCCGGAACGGCTCTGCCGCTGGCAGATGCCGACGCTGCCACCTATGGTGTGAGCGCGGTGTACCAGCTGGATGACACCACGTATTATGTGGTGGGCAGCAAGCAGGGCTTCCAGAGTGAGGTGCAGGCCGGTGTGACGCTGGACCGCGACGGCAATGTGCTGGATGTGAAGATCCTGGCACAGGCCGAGACCGACAGCCTGGGTGCTCAGTGTGAGAACCCGGAGTTCACGGCCCAGTACCAGGGCGCAGCTCCCTTCACGCTGGCAGGCAAGCGCTACACTGTGACCGACCCGGCCACCGGCACGGCTTTTGCTGCCGCAGGCAGCGCCGAGACCGACGCTGCCCCCGCTGAGGCCTTCGACCCCGCCGCATGGCGTGCGGGCGATACCTCCCCGGAGGCCGAGGCTACCCGGAAAATGTATGAAGCCGGGCTGACCCTCTCGGCTCTGAACGGCCAGCCGATGGACGACGCGCTCATCCCCCCGATGGACAACAGTGCTGAGGCTGTGGCACGGCGCAAGCTGTACGCGGCGTGTCTGAGCAAGAGCGCGCAGGACGGCGAGAAACAGGCAGTGCCTTATGCAGACTGGTCCGCTGAAAAGCAGGCCGAGTACAAGCTGCAGGCCGCTGATCTGACCACCCAGGGCAGTGCGGCCGACACGGTCAGCGCTGACATGACCCAGGTGGATGCGCTTTCCGGTGCAACCATTACGTCCACGGCGGTCACGGACATCGTCAACAATTCTTATTTCTATGTAACCGAGGTGCTCTGCGCAGAGTGACCTCACGGAGGAATGGAAACCTATGGCAAAAACTGATTTTCTGACGGCTGACATGACCCGCCGTCAATTTATGAAGATCTCGGGCAAGAGCCTTGCAGGACTCACCCTTTCCGCATCTATGCTGTCCCTCTTCGGCTGCTCTCAGAAGCAGGTGGATGCCGGTGCTGTGGCGACCTGGGCACTGCCCCAGGGTCTGCTGGTGGTCAATGCTGACCTGTGCACCGGCTGCCAGCGGTGCGAGATCAACTGCACCCTGACCAACGACGGTGTGTGCTCTTCCTACATCAGCCGTGTCAAGATCCAGCGCCGCCTGAATCTGGACGGCGACGGCAACGGTCTGCTGTCCGGCACCGACAACTGCTTTGTCTACTTCCCGGATACCTGCCGCCAGTGCGAGGATCCCGCCTGCGGCAACGCATGCCCCCAGAAGGCCATTATCACCAATGAGCAGGGCATCCGCGTGGTCGATACCGACAAGTGCATCGGCTGCGGTGCCTGCGTGGAGGCCTGCCCCTGGCACATGCCCACCGTCAACCCCGAGACCGGCAAGTCCTCCAAGTGCATCGCCTGCGGTGCCTGCGTGGC
>ERZ834769.968-NODE-968-length-27531-cov-5.667674_pt1 | contig 27531 bp, 13 predicted proteins | sample MGYA00519690_ERZ834769 | MGnify/ENA primary metagenome ERZ834769 (study PRJEB31850, sample SAMEA3708760) | human gut metagenome | biome: human gut; feature: human-associated habitat; material: faeces | place: China | collected 2014 ... | reverse complement strand
CATCTCGGGCGAGAAGCTCGGCAATCCCTTGAAATGCAATTCCTCTCCGGAAGTCAACGTATCCCCGATCTTAAAGTTCCCGGTATCCGGCAAACCGATAATATCCCCGGCAAACGCCTCATCCACCACTTCTTTCTTCTGAGCCATGAAAGCCGTCGGGCTACTGAAACGCATCATCTTACCGAAGCGTACATGCTTATAGTTCGCGTTACGCTCAAAACGACCGGAACAAATCTTCACAAAAGCGATACAACTGCGATGGTTCGGGTCCATATTCGCATGGATCTTGAAAATAAAGCCGGTGAAATTATCCTCATTCGGGTCTACCACACGCTCTACCGCATGGATCGGACGTGGAGAGGGAGCGATACGGATAAAGCAATCCAATAGCTCTTTCACACCGAAGTTATTCAGAGCGGAGCCAAAGAATACCGGAGCGATATCCCCATCCAAATACGTATTCACATCAAATTCGGGATAAACCCCCTCTATCAACTCTATATCCTCACGAAGCTTCGCGGCTTGCGTAGGATCAATATAAGTCTCGAGATCCGGACTAGTGATATCCTTGAATTCCACATTCTCCGTCACATATTGCTTACTCGGGGTATATAGGTTCAGTTTCTGCTCGAAAATATTGTATACGCCCCGGAAACGTTGTCCCATATCGATCGGCCAGCTCAATGGGCGTACCTTTATCTGTAATTCTTCTTCTATCTCATCCAGCAAATCAAAAGGATCTTTACCATCACGGTCCATCTTGTTGACAAAAACGATCACCGGAGTCTTACGCATACGGCAAACCTCCATCAACTTACGAGTCTGCGCCTCTACTCCCTTGGCGATATCGATTACGATAATAACGCTATCCACCGCCGTCAAGGTACGGAACGTATCCTCGGCGAAATCTTGGTGGCCCGGTGTATCCAAGATATTAATCTTATGATCGGAATAATCAAAAGCCATTACGGAGGTAGCTACGGAGATACCGCGTTGCTTCTCAATCTCCATCCAGTCGGACGTGGCAGTCTTCTTGATTTTATTAGACTTCACCGCTCCCGCTACATGGATAGCGCCACCAAATAACAATAATTTCTCGGTAAGCGTAGTCTTACCGGCATCCGGGTGGCTGATTATGGCAAACGTTCTTCTTCTTTCAATCTCTTCTGAATACTGGCTCATTCTATTTTATATGTATATATTGTTATCAGTTACACTTTGTTATTCATGCAGTAGGCCAAGCTAGTCTCCCAATGGGGAATCGTCAGTCCGTACGAGCTTTTTATCTTACCTTTATTCAATACGCTATAATGCGGGCGGCTGGCCGGTGTCGGATAATCCTTGGTCTCTATGGGTATCACCCGGTTATTCATACCTGCTATTTGCAAGATCTTTACCGTAAAATCATACCAGCTACACACCCCCTCGTCCGAGAAATGATAGATACCCGGTATAAATTTACCCGCCTCGGCACGTTCCAGCACGGTAAGCATAGCGACCGCTAAATCTCCGGCATAAGTAGGCGTACCCACTTGGTCGAATATGAAACGCAACTCATCCCGCTCCTTTCCCAAACGCAATACCGTCTTCATAAAATTGTTTCCATACTCGGAATACAACCAAGCCGTACGGATAATCACGGAATCCGGACACACCTCCATCAAGGCCTGCTCTCCCGCCAGTTTCGTACGTCCATATACGGAAACAGGACAAGTCGCATCGCTTTCCAGATAAGGACGGCAACTCGTTCCATCGAACACATAATCGGTAGATACATGAATCACCTTCGCACCTACGGCATGAGCGGCCTCACCTAAGTTCCGTACCGCATCCCGGTTGATGCGCATACACAAATCCTCATGCTCCTCCGCTTTATCCACCGCCGTATAAGCGGCGCAATTCATGACATATTGAACATCATTTTCCAAGACATATTTCCGGACGGCCTCCTTGTCGCAAATATCCAACGTATCTATATCCGTAAAAAGAAAATTATAGCCGGGATACTGGCTGATACGAGCGTGGATAGAATTTCCCAATTGACCGTTCACTCCGGTTACCAAAACTGTCTTCATGTCTATATCTATTATTAATCCTCTAGTTTAAGTTCCCCTTTCATATCTTCCCGATATTTCTCGGCGAGCAACGCCAAGAAGGAACTGATTTGTTTAATGCCCTCTAACGTCTCCGCACTCACCTCTTTCCCTTGCATACGCAAAAGCAGATAGCCATATACGGCGGCGAAACAAGTTTCCAACTCCGGCAGATCCTCTCCACCCGATTTAGCCCGGAGCTGTACGATATAAGGAAGCGTCTTATAATAAGCCGCGCTATAAACCATCTCTTTCGGAGATTTCAAAAGACGGAGATGCAAATCGGTCAAAGTAATAATCACATTCTTGTTCAATTGGATATGACCTTTCTCCATCACCCCTTCGCTACGCATCATCTCGATCAATTCCTCGTACCATTGAGCGATTTCCTTCTTCACCTCCTCGGGCTGGTCGTAATGGGCGATCACCGTGCGGTTGATCGAATCCATATCGAACTTATTCGCCCGGATCAAGTCCTCAACCTGCCACATATAAAGCAGATATTCAGCGATATTCTCTTTTCTTTTTTGTCTAGCTATTATCATATCGGCAAAGATAAACTATATTCCGATAACGCTTGATAAAAATCCGCGTCTTTAACGCCTAACTGCCGGCAAGCCAAACGTGCAGCATTCAGATTGATCAAGAAATAGCGATTGGGAATCCGTACCGGATAGTCTCCGTAGCGAGTATGCAGAAAAGTCTGCCCGTCTTTCTCCACGACCGGATGTTCCTCAAAAGGGATAGCGGTGATATCGCTCCGGACGTCCCCTGCCAACTGACTGACAGTATCATCACCTCCAAAATAAATCAATTTCCCTTCCCGCTCAATAGAAACGGAGAAAGACTGATAAGTGGATAAATAAGCCTCCGGAGTCGCATGATCCGTCTCGGTAGACCAAGATAAATTCGTCAGGATGGCGATATGCGGACGATAGAATTCCAATTGGAAACGCTTGTCCAAGGCAGAGGTGATATGCTCATCTCCTTCGATCAAAGCGATACGTGCCTCATAACTCAAATGTACCCGATTCGGAAGCGAGTCCACCTTGCTAGTCAACGCATAGTCGAACGCCAACTTTTGCCGGCGCAACGCACAGACCATCATGGAAATAATTGTCTTCTTTCCACGACTACCCGCCACAACAACCCGAGTTTTCGACCGAGTCCGTTGAAATATAAATTCCGGAATGGATTGGATTAACATCCCCAATTCCTTCGCACGCAATAATTCCGGGTTATCTTGCTTTACTTTAGCACCCAAAACCACCGAGTGAATATCTTTTATTAATTTCTCCGGAAACCACCCATCCCCATAACAGGTACAGCCCGCGTTATGAAGTCTTCCTATCATCTCTTCAGTCAGACCACAACCGGAAGCGCTTACCTCATATCCTTTTTCTCGAAGTGCTAGGGCTAGATCTAAAACCAAAGGTTCGGTTACGGAGATCAAATGAACTTTTCGCATCGTTTTGATTTTAGCGCAAAAGTACGACTTTTATAAATACCTTCGGCACAAAGAAGTGAAAAATTAGATGCCCTCGATATGTTTAATGGTCGTAGTGTCTTCTTTTCGTGAAGCCTCGACCAGCCTTTCCTTCGAGATTATAACCGGAGTATGTATAAATTCCGGAACATTAAACGAGAACAGGGAGCATTCATAATAATCCGGAGACGCTTGCGGTAACAAGAAAGGTTTACCGCACTGCCCCCGCTCATCCACATGTACCAAATACGGGCGTGTGAAAAGCCCATCGTCCCGGCGGCTGGAAAAGACAAACCAACGACTATTGCCGCTCCAAGAATGATAGCTCTCTACATCCGGGCTATTCACTTCCGGCAAAGAATCGATTGCCCCGGTAGACAGATCCAGCATATGCAAATCCGCATCCTTATGCCAAATAGAGAAATTGCCATAATCGGACACCGTATAAAGTAGACGCTTCCCATCCGGAGAGACTCTCGGGAACTTAACACTCCGGCCCGCTTCCCTCGCATTATATAAGGTATCCACTTGGGTTCCAATCGAACCGTCTTCCGGATCAAAAGCGACTCGTAGCAGGTTATACCGGACATCCCGATAATTTTCCGGCATACAGACAGAATCCGCCGAACAGAACAGCAGATAGTTACCATCCGGAGTAAAAGTGGGAAAAGTCTCATAACACGCCATGGAAGCCAATAATGGCGAACTGAATACCCTCTCCTTCTCCGTGTCATAGATCAGCACGTCCGATTCCACGTCATATACCTCAATCCGATTCTCATCGGAAAGATGGAAGTCTTGGTGGGTCTCATTGGTAGAAAAAGCGACATACCGGCCGGATGGATGCCAATACGGATAAACGAACGAAGCCGGCTTACCGTCCCGTTCCAACGCAATCTTCTTTACCTGCCGATGATCAATCAAGTAAGTCCCATTATGAGAACCCCGCTGATGAAAAAGCATTTGTTCCCCTTGTCGCTCACAAAAGGCATGGCAGTTCATACAACTATTATTTGTCGATTGGTTATCAAGAATAGACTTTTCAACATAGTTTTCAACACATCGTTGATAAATCCCCATCTCGTTCCACATCCGATATCCGGGAAAAATACGGCGATACACCAAATAAGCGTCAACGGAATCTCTTGACACATAGATAGGGAAACTCATTTGTTTCCAATCACTTTGAGGTTCTCGAAAATAAACCGTCACATCTATTTGTTTTCCTTGTGCGTCCTGCGATAAGACCTTCCAATCCGTTTCCGGCAGGTTGAAAACACCATGATCGGCTGCGATTATCAACTCCCTATTCATAGTTTTCAACCGAGTTATCCCCTGTAGCTGTTGATCAACCAACTTGAAATTGGGAGGGGCCATATTGACCGGTACAGTAACTTCCCTGTAATCCGGAAACACGTCAGTTTCTCCTTGTTCCGCTTGCGCAGGAACTTCCGGTCTACAAGCCACAAGTCCCAAAAGACAACCTATAATCCAACAGATAGATAATCGCTTCATTATTCTTCTCCTTTAAAGATCTTGAAATAGTAATAATACCAATAGGTATCTCCAAATTGTCGATACATCGAGGACACATCCACTTGGTTGGCAGATCGTCCCAAAACCTGCTTGAATTCCCGGTATCGATCTACGATCTCCGGCTGTATGGAATAGGAGGAAAGCGATATACTGTCTTTGTCCGCCAACAACAATCCGGCTTCTTGGAAATGCCGGGGTATCGGTTCCCCCTTCATGAAAGGTGTCTCTTCCAAGAACCGGCCAAATGCATCCAGCTTCTTACCCAACAAATAATAACATCCCCGGTATTCCCAACCGATCCGATGATCCGGAAGATTGTATCCACTCCATAAGGAATCGACAGGTACGGACAAACTCAGTCGATCCCTTTTCTCAACAGGCATATATTTGTCACTCAACTCCGGATCTTTATCCATTAATTCCGGATGTACCAGATAGATAGCATAACGGCAAGCCCAATCTTTATAGAATGGCATAGCGGCAAGCAAGTCCAAATATTTCTTGGCCAGCGCCACCTCACCCCTAATCAGACAAACTTGCACGAAACGTTGCATCATGCGGGCACTCCCTTTACGTTTGGCTTGCGTAAATCCGTCCATCGCAAAGCTTTCAGACAAAGAGACATCGCCAACAAGAAAATGAACATCGCTCAATAAACGATCCATGTAAAAGGTCTGATTCCAATCGGCACATAAGCTTTTCGTTCCTTTCTGATCGAAAGTAAACATCCGGTCGGCCAATTCTCCCTTATGGGCCAACGACATATTCAAATAGTTTAAGCTAACATAATTATAGATCTGCTTTCCCCGGTACTTATCAATAATGGCGTCCCATTGCCTCTCCCGGGCTAAGAAAGAGAGCTCGTCAAGCATCATGCGTTGCGCATGCCAAGGTTCCGGCAGGCAAAACCGGATGGATACCAGCGCCGTGATCAGACAAACAACAAGGGCTACCCGATCCATCCATTTACTCTTCTCGCCAATCACCGGAACAAAGCGAGCAAATAAAGCAACACCGACAATCGAAAGGGTAAAGAAAGTCCATACACGATACATATAATAATGAGGTAATCGCTGTATCTCCAGATAGGCTTCCGGCATCCATCCATCAGACAAAGGTACAGGAATCCCTAACCATCCGCTAAACAAATAGATAAAAAGCGCTGGGATCAAGCAGGCAGCGGCGGCCAATCTTTGCCGCGACGTTTTGTAGCGGAGTAAGGCTAACAGCGTATATAAGAAAGCGTAACAGACCGAAAGAAGCCCGGTCAGCCCACATAAAAAAAGTGTAGAGGCAATTCCGTATTCGGCAATAGAACCCGCCCGCCGCACCTTTAGCGAGACCGACAATGCTAAAAGCATCAAAACCACGCCAACCGTCCCGTCCACCAAATACTCCCCATGAATACTCATCTTAACCAGATACAGGACCGGCAATAAAGAGAGGAACAGCAGGTAGGTCTTGTCAGAAAAACAACGCAAGATCCTATAGACCATAAACCCGCAACCAACGAGTAAAACCGTATGGAGAACCACCGCCGACATAGGCTGCCGGTAGTATTGAATGATCCATTGCCCGGCGACAGCGCAAAATCCTCCCGGCTGAAAAAGGAACTCCCGGATATACCACCACTCAGGTATAAACAATTGCATCTCCTCCTGACCGACAAACACAAACACGCCAAAAAGCAGGAAATAATAAAAAATAGCAGCTGTCGAAAAAGACCAGAAAAGCGTTTGTTTCCAGTTCATATACTTAATAGATTATTATTCCACCAACCATCGCTCGATGTTACGGGTCACAGAGGAGAAGTTCACGCCGATCTTAAAAACTTGCCGTGGATCACTCGCAAAGGGAAGCGCATACTGTCTCTCCTCTATCTGGCGCAACGCCTCCTCGGCGGTGCCGTTCAGCTTGAATTCCATCACGTAGATATAGCGATCGGTCTTCAGAACGAGATCAATACGCCCTTGTGAGGTATGATATTCCACCTGCGTATAAAGTCCAACCAACTTAAATACGATAAAAAGCACGTTCCGGTAATGCAACTCCGTATCACGCTCCGGCTTCTGGCCGGCGATCACCTCATAGGGTGTATCAGCGAAGAAGCTTTGTAAACGGCGGAAGAACGCATCGTAATCACCGGAGCGTATCTCTCGTACGAATTGCCCGATCTCGAAAGGGGTCTTGGGGGCACTAACACTCGTGTAAAATGGAAGGAGATATTTCACGAAACCCTCTTCCACTTCCCGGTTCGGGAAACCTAGCCGGTAGATACCAAATTCAGGATCGTAATCCTTGATCGTCAAGTAACCACTCTGGTAGATTACGGGAACGGGATTTTTCGAGGCAGCATCGATACTGTTCAACACATCCGCATCAGTCTCCGTGTTCGCCATCTCGTAAAGGTCGTAATGGGTATGCTTGAGTAATTCAACGAGGTAAGAGGGCGTACCGGTCTCGAACCAATAATCTCCGAACTCCATCTTGGCGAAGGTATTCAATAGGCTAAAGGGATTGTATATTCCCGCAGACTTGGCGGTAAAATGGTATCCGTCATAGCGCTCCTTGAGTTTCTGGCTGGTTTCCTCATAATCCAGTTCCTGTGTCTCAGCCAGCTCCTTCAACTCCTCTTCTAGGTAGGCATGTATCTCTTTCTCCGTGATGCCACATATCTCGACGTAGCGATTGTCCATCGAGATATCCATAAGGTTATTCAAATCGCTGAACACGCTTACCTTACCAAACTTCGTCACCCCTGTCAACAAAGCGAAACGAATGGCTCTATCCATCGTCTTTAACACGCCGTAGAAAGGCTTCAACATATTCCGCAATTGCGTTTGCGTCTTTTCATCGTGCAGGTTTTGCAGCAAAGGCTTGTCGTACTCGTCAATCAATATCACCACGCGATGCCCGGTCTGGCGGTAAGCCTGTTCTATCACATAACTGAAACGCTCCTCCAAGGCACGTCCCTGTTTCTCCGTTCCATATAAAGCCTCCCATTTCTCCAAGAACTCATTCAAGATACTAGTCAGAGCGGCAGTATCTTTATAATGACGAGCATTCAAGTCCAAATGCAAGATCGGATATACCTCCCAGTCTTTCTCCAACCGTTCCATCGCCAACCCCTCGAACAGCTCCCTCTTCCCTTGGAAATAGGCCTCCAACGTAGATAGCAAGAGACTCTTGCCGAAACGCCGCGGACGACTCAAGAAATAGTAACTTCCGGTCTTAGCCAACTGATAAATCAAAGCTGTCTTATCAATATAGAGATAACCGTCTTTACGGATCTTCTCGAAGTTCTGTATGCCGATAGGATAAATTGTCTGGTTCATAGCGATGATCGTTTAGATATACTTACCATGAACAAAGATAGACATTCCTTTTTATCGGAACAAGATAAGAACATATGATCTCAAAAACTTTCCTTGACAATACGCTTGACCGGCAGGAAAAAACGCTCGATCAAACGCAATGGGCCATTTCTAAACACAAAGACAGAGAACACCCAAACAGTGTTCCCTGTCTCATTATCTTAAACCCTACGAATCAATATCCCGGATTCTGCTCCAACAACGAGTTCGCGTTCAAGTTGGAATAATGGATCGGGTAGCGATTGTAAGCCTTATTGTTCGTAGCTTTATGATCCCACCAATCTTCCGTAACATAGGCGTTCCAACGAACCAAATCGGTACGGCGGCGTCCCTCACGCAAGAACTCCATCAACCACTCTTTCAGCATACGATACTTGTCCAAGTTAGCCACGGTAACAGGGTCCGGATCGTTTCCGCCCACGAAGTTACGCTTACGGATGGAGTTGATGATATCAGCCGCTCCTTGCTTGTCGCCCAAACGCATCTTACATTCAGCCAAGGTGTAATAAATCTCGGTCAGACGGATAAACGGGCAATCCGGATTGAAACGTTCCTTATATTCATCCTGATTAGGAAGCGGGCTAATCTTAAGCACACGCACACCGGAGTTCTCCTCAGCGTCAGCGATCGTAGAAGGAACCTCCTTAGCGGTAGAGAACTTCTTTCCGATCTGGCTTAATTGAGCAATCTGATCGACTACATTCAAGACCTTCCCCGCATATTCACGGGCACCCATACATTTATAGTCTGGGAAATCCGGATTCTGCAACTCGCCTACGATAAACATACCACGGTATTTGCGGCCACCCTCATACACATATTGCTGCTTACGGATATCCTGAGCGTGGAAGGTCTCATACGGATTACCGACATTGAACTTATACAGATTACCTTCCGGATCACGGCTCGGGCAAAGACACAAGCCATTGTTACCGCCGGCATCCTGCAAGCCACCCAAGAAATCCTTAAAGTTGTAAGGCAAGGTAAAGGCGGTAAGGCCACCATCCGTCTCACCCTTGGCGTTCTCGCTCGGAACGGTCCAGATGATCTCCGGGCAAGTCTCGTTGTTCCAACCGAAAATCTCGGTAAAATGATTCGCCAAACCATACTGACCGTATTTACCGTCAATAATATCCTGACATAACTTAGCGGTCTCCTCATACATCGGCTTGCCGATATAAGACTCCGCGTTGAAATACAGACGCACTTTCAACGCCGCAGCAACCGCTTGATGGATAATGTTAGTCTCCGCCCCGCCTAAAGTCGTTTTCACCGGCAGGTTCGGCAACGCCACATTTAGCAATGAATCCACGAAATTGAATGTCTCCACATCCGTAGAACGTCCCTTCACCTCCTCTTTCGTAGAGGTGTACAACGGCATACCTCCGAACATATCCAAACCATCCAGATAGAAAGAGGCAGCCAATACGTTCAGCTGGTTCATCATAGAAGAGCGGTCATCCTCCGTCAAGCCGACAGATACGAAATCCACGTCCGCCAAATCCTCGATAGCGCTCCAAGACTGAGCCACACCCATCGTTGTCAAGTCCCAGCCATCCTTTGTCACGTTCATATCGTCTGTCAAACGATGGTGATGCAGGTTCTGATAAACAGCGCCGTCAAACCAGTCGTTACCACGGGTCGGTACGCACATAGCGTCCGTTCCGACCTCCATCAACCGTACGCGGGCATCGTTTTGAGCCACCCACCAACGCCAGTGCGTGAACGGACGGTTGAAACGAGACCAAACCGCGTCAGAGTTTGTATAATATGTATCCGGAACGACCTGCGAATAGAACGTCGGATCCACATCGCAAGAGGTACCGAGCAGCAAGCAAGAAGCCCCTGCCAATAACCAATTTGTTATCTTGTTATTTTTCATCTTTACCTTAGTTTTTTTAGAATGATACCTGAATACCTAACGTATAAGTACGGACAATCGGGTCACTGTTCCATACCTTATCCGTACCGCCTTCCCATCCGGTTACGTCGACTTCCGGATTATGTCCGCTATATCCCGAGATAGTGGCTACGTTGCCGACTGTTCCATACACACGCAAACGATCCGCCCACTTCGTATATTTGCTCAACGATAACGTGTAACCCAGCGTGATCGCGTCGATCTTCAAGAAAGAACCGTCTTCCAGATAGAAATCGCACAATTGGCGAACGCCCCGGATCTTGTTGTATTTCTCGTCATTAACCGCCGGTTTCCACAAGTTCCACTGTCCGGCGCCGTTCGCGCCTTGGATACCCAAATACATCGGATACGTATTATATACGTCGAAACCGATCCAGCTACGCATATTGATGCCTAAATCAAAGTTCTTATAGGTAAAGGTATTGTTCCATCCCATCATCACCTTCGGCAGATAGTTTCCAATGTATTGCTTGTCATTATCCGTCTTCTCGGCGGCGGGGATCACCTCGCCATCCTTATTATACAATAAGAAATCGCCTTTCTCATCGAAGCCCGCGAATTTCCACATATGGAAAGAACCGATTTTCGCGCCGCTCTCGATACGAGCCGCGTCACCCGGATGTCCCGGATAAGCGAAAGTATTGCCCGAAAGATGCGTATCCTCTCCCCACAAAGTAAGGATCTTTCCGGAGTTATGGCTCATGTTCAAGTTAGATGTCCAAGTGAAGTCCTTATTCCGGATCACATCGCCACCGATCTCGAACTCCCAACCTTTACTTTCCATCTCACCGACGTTCTGCCATTGCTTACCATTCGGGTACGGAGGCTGCGGCACGTTCACCTCATAGATCATGCCGTCGATCTTACGGCGATAATAGTCAAACTTACCATACAGACGATTACCGAAGAAGGTGTAATCCACACCGATATTCCATTCCTTCTTCTCTTCCCATCCTAAATAAGGATTCACGTTCGAGCTAGGACCATACGTATAGGCCCAGTTACCGTTCGGAAGCATCCAATAAGCGTCGGAGCCTAACGTGTTCGCCATATAAGCCGCATCAAAGTCGTTATTACCGGTCACACCATAACCGAAACGAATTTTCAAGTCATCCAACCAAGAGAAATCTTTCATGAATTCCTCATTAGAGACACGCCAACCACCGGACAAAGCCCAGAAGTTACCCCAACGGTTCTCGGCGGCGAACTTAGAAGATCCCTCATGACGCAACGTGGCCGTAATCATATATTTATCATTGTATGAGTAATTGGCACGGGCATAGAGGGCAAACAGGCGCTCGGTAATTTTTTTCTCAGACATCATCTTCGCTTTTCCATCCGTCAGATAAGAACCTTTGCCTATATCCCAATACTTGATACCTTCCACTTGGAAGTTATAGTTCTCCATGTTGAATTTCTCGCTGTTCTTCTCAAAATAAGAATAACCGGCTACCGCATTAAAGGTATGTCCTCCCTTGAATTCTTTCACATAAGAGAAATAACCCTCGGAAGTCAAGTGCTCCGTTTTCTCGAAATGCAATTTCGCGTAACCCGAACGATTATTCGATACCTCATCCCTATGATAACGGGATTGGAACTCATGCAATTCCCACTGACGGTTCTCGTAGCCCAAAGTCTGGGTATAACTCAATCCCTCTACAGGCTTGATGTTCAATTTCATTGTCACCTCCGGCTTGAACCATTTGTCGAGCCCCTCATAGTCTGTCAACATACGATCGGCCACGATGTTGAAATCCAATGGTTCTCCAGTCCATACGTTATAACCGGTCTGGTTATCCGGATCGTACACCGAACGGGTCGGGTTATTATAAAGAGCCTGTCTGAAGTTCGCCCTCTTCTCCTCATCCGATCCATCGGAAGTACGGGATGTCTGGCGATAATCCACAATAGGGCGAATCTCTAACCAACCATCGAACAACTTGAAGTTAGCGTTCAAGCGTCCACCATAGTCCTGACGGTTATCCTTGAGTGCGATACCCTCGTTTGTCTCATAAAAGAAAGAGGTGTACACTTGCGCATTCTCCGTACCCAGTTCCAAAGAGAGGTGATGCTTCTGCGAGAAATTATCCTTCTGCAACATAGAATCCCACCAATCCGTATCCGATCCATAGTCTTCGATGTTCACGTCCGTACGCTGGCGATATTCATCGGCCGACAACATCTCCGGCTTGCCATAGTTCTGCTTCTTGGAAAGCTCGGTGCTATAATTCAATTTCACCTTACCGTTCGTGTTGGAACCGCTCTTCGTAGTGATCAAGATCACACCCGAGGCAGCACGCGTACCATAGATAGCTCCGGCGGAAGCATCCTTCAATACGTCGATAGACTTGATATCATCTTGGTTCAAGGCACGGATATCACCGCCCGGGAAACCGTCGACAACGATCAAAGGAGCCTTACCGGATTTAATAGAAGTCAGACCACGCAACTGGATCGTAGTCTCACCATTGGCACTACCATTGTTCTGCAAGATCAAACCACTGATCCTACCTTGCAAAGAGCTGGTGATATCTGAACCACCCACACCCTTCATCATGTCGCCGGCGGACAAGGAGGTAACGGAACTGGTCACCTGCTTCTTCTCCATCGTACCATATCCCACTACGACGACCTCTTCCAGTGTCTGGGAATCCTCGGACAAAGAAACATTCACAACGCTCTGATTATTAACAGGAACCTCCTTGGTTATATAACCAATATAAGAGATCTCCAAAATAGCGTTTGCGGGCACATCTTGCAACACGACTTGTCCGTTTATGTCGGTTACATTTCCATTGGTCGTACCTTTTACGATCACGTTCGCACCAATTAATTCACCTGCCGCATCTGATACTTTTACGGTTACTGCCTTTCCTTTTTGGGTAACAGATTCTATTCTCGGTCCATAGCTAGAGGTGATTTCCCTAGCGGCCTGCATATGCGCAGAGGCCATAAATAGCAAACCTGTGGTTAGTAACGCAGCACTGGGTCTAAGCAAGTCAAACTGTGTCTGCTTGCCTTTCTTACTACATTTCTCCATCGCTTTCTTTAAATGGTAATTATTATTTAGAGCTAAATTAGATTAACAATTAAAACACACAATCTTTATGCCCGTATAGGCTAGTCAACAAAGAAACGGCTAGTCTAAACGATCGATTTTTTTAGTCGTTTGCAAAGGTACATATTTATTCAATTCCAGCAACCTTTACGTGTTATTTTTTTGTTTCCTATCCGCTTTCCTATCAATTGTATAGCTTATTGCCCGTAAAAAAATTAAATCTTTTGTTGACTACTTTTCAAACTGCTTAAAAAACGCAAGATCTAAACGATCGTTTAGACTAGTCGTTTTCCTCTTCAATATTCTTATATTTCCTATACATTATTATATATAAGAGATATCCTACTTTTATCCATTTCTGTCCCTTTTTTGAATAAAATGAATGACCTTAAACATTTCCACCTCATTTTTCTTTACTTTTGAAGTGAAATATGAATCATACAACTATGACTATACAAATAATAGACACCGGCTACTTCTACGCCGACGGAGGCGCCATGTTCGGGGCCATTCCTAAAAGCGCTTGGAGCCGTCGCTATCCGAGCGACGAGACAAATGGTTGCGTGCTAGCCATGCGTAGCCTTGTCATAAAAACAGATGACGGACGCATCGTCCTAGTGGATAACGGAGCGGGAAATAAACACTTAAAACAACTAAGTTATTACCGCTTCTTCAACTTGGTAGACCTCGGCACGGAACTACGAAACCGGGGAATTCAACCGGAGGAAATCACGGATGTTGTCCTCACCCATCTCCATTTCGATCATTGCGGTTATACCACGCAAAAGGATGAATCTACCGGACATTTATTTCTCTCATTCCCAAACGCAAACCACTGGGTTAGCCGCAAGCAATGGGAGAATTTCCTTCATCCGAACGCCTTGGAGAGAGATTCCTATTTCATCGAGAATATGCAAGCCGTCGCAGACGCTAATTCCTTACGGCTGCTAGATGCCGACACATCGATTTGCCCCACTATAGAGCTACGCCTGTACGATGGGCACACTCCGGGACAAATTGTTCCCTATATCCATACGGAGGACCGGACCTTTGTCTTTGCCGGGGATGTTATCCCCCTTGTAGCCAGCGTATCTCCGGAATGGATCTCGGCTTACGATACGTATCCGATCACGTCATACAACGAGAAACTGCGCATGCTTGCTGAAGCCTCCCGAAAAGGGCAAGCGCTCATCTACTGCCATGACGCTTACATCCGCTGCACAACCGTAAAACGTGTGAATACATATTATAAGAAAGACAAGGAAATACCTCTCAAGAAGACGTTTCTTTTCCCTTAGTCCCTAGCCCTTTTCCCTTTAGACCTTAGGTGTTTCTTCCATATTCCTTAGACATTTCTTATAGAAGTATTCATTATCCACCAGCCGTTGCATGATCGTCCACCAACTGTTGGATGATCATGCAACAGCTGGTGGACGATCATGCACCAGTTGATAAATAGTCTATATATATAGACAAAATCCCTAAGGTTATCGCATCAAAAGTGTAAAAGCATTAGATAAAACGGCTAATTCTATTTATCTTTGGGCGGTGATACTGAATCAATTATTGTTTTACATTCTAAACTCTAAACACATGAACAGCCTAAGCAAACTAGCGCTCGTCCTGACATTTTGCACGGGAATGATCGCTTGCTCCGGTGGTAAGGCCGTAAAAGGAGATTACGGAGTAGTGCCTTTGCCACAAGAAGTAACATTGACGAACGGAAATCCTTTCGTCCTAAGTCCATCCACGAAGATATTTTATCCGGAGGGCAATGATAAGATGAAGAAGAACGCCGAGTTCCTCGCTTCTTATATCAAGGAAATCACGGGCTATGAATTAGCAACCGCTACCGGCCAGCCCGGTAAGGGGATCAGCCTCGTTATCGACCAAAGCATCCAGAATCCGGAAGGATATCAACTGACCGTTAGCGATAACGGGATACGGATCGCCGGAAGTACGGATGCCGGCGTATTTTATGGTATCCAGACATTACGTAAATCGATCCCGGCCACGGCCCAAGGGATGAACGTAGAATTACCGGCAGCTACCATCAATGACTATCCCCGTTTTGCCTATAGAGGCATGATGCTGGATGTCAGCCGCCATTTCTTCCCCGTGGATTCGGTAAAAACGTATCTCGATATCCTTGCCTTGCACAACCAAAATACGTTCCACTGGCATCTGTCCGATGACCAAGGTTGGCGTATCGAGATCAAGAAATATCCGGAATTGACACAGATCGGATCTAAACGCAAGGAAACCGTGATCGGCCATAACTCCGGAACATATGACGGAAAGGAATACGGGGGCTTCTATACACAAGACCAGATTCGCGATGTCATCAACTATGCCGCCGAACGCCATATCACGATCATCCCGGAAATCGATATGCCGGGACATCAATTGGCAGCCTTGGCTACATACCCGGAACTGGGATGCACCGGGGGCCCTTATGACGTATGGGGCCAATGGGGAGTAGCCGACGACGTGATCTGCGCCGGAAACGAGAAATCCATGCAATTCCTAGAAGACGTATTGAGCGAGGTCATCGATCTTTTCCCGTCCGAATATATCCATGTAGGTGGTGATGAGTGCCCGAAGGTACGTTGGGAGAAATGCCCGAAATGCCAAGCTCGCATCAAGGCGGAAGGTATCAAGGGAGATAAGAAGCATTCCGCCGAGGAATATTTGCAAAGCTACGTGATCTCCCGCATGGAGAAATTCGTGGAGAGCAAAGGACGCCATATCATCGGCTGGGACGAGATCCTAGAAGGAGGCTTGGCCCCGAATGCCACGGTAATGAGCTGGAGAGGCATGGATGGAGGTATCGAGGCCGCCAAGCAAAAGCATAACGTAGTCATGACACCGAATACATATGTATATCTGGATTACTATCAATCAGCGGATACGGATCTTGAGCCCGAAGCTATCGGTGGTTACTTGCCGTTAGAGAAAGTATATTCTTTTGAGCCGACAGCCGGTATCTCTCCTGAAGACCAGAAGTACGTGATCGGGGCGCAAGCCAACCTCTGGACGGAATATATCCCGACCTTCTCACAGGTAGAATACATGATCATGCCCCGTATCGACGCCGTAGCCGATATCCAGTGGAGCGATCCGTCCAAGAAAGATTATCAGACGTTCCTGCCCCGTGTGGCCCGCATGACACAACTTTACGATCGCTTGGGATATAATTACGGAAAGCATATCTTCGATATTAACGCCTCCCTGACCACCAATACGGAGAACGGAACACTCGACATAGCCTTGACGAAGTTGGGTGAAGGAGATATCTATTATACGGTAGACGGTAGCGATCCTACGATCGCCAGCATCAAGTATGAAGGCCCGGTACAGATCAACCAAGATTGCGAATTCAAGGCGATCGTTGTCCGTCCGAACGGTACGAGCCGCATCTTCTCAGAAGATATCTTCTTCAATAAAGCGACGATGAAGCCCATCACCTTGAAAGAGCAACCCAGCAAAGGATACGTTTTCAACGGGGCACAGGTATTGGTAGACGGCTTACGTGGAGGAAGCAATTACAAGACCGGCCATTGGCTGGGTTTCCAAGGAAAAGACCTTGACGCCACGATCGATCTAAAGGAACCAACCGAAATCCAGAAGGTATCTTTCAACACAAACGTGGTGAAAGGCGATTGGATCATGGGAGCCTCCGCCGTAACCGTAAAGGTATCCGACGATGGCAAGAATTTCAAGGAAGTAGCTTCCAAGAAAATCCCGGAGCTAACCCAAAACGACAAGGACGGTTTATATCCCCAAGAGATATCCTTCGCCCCGGTAAAGGCCCGCTATGTCGAGGTTATCATCAACAGCAGCAAACTACCAAAATGGCACGGTGGCGCCGGAAGTCCCGCATTCTTGTTCGTAGATGAGATAGAAATCTTATACTAAATAACAAATATCATGATAAACAAAAACATCTTAATTCTTTCAGCCCTATGCTCCTGTTGCTCACTATGGGCGGATGAGGTTGTCGTGCGACATTATAATTACGCCGGCCCTTACGAGGTGAAGAAACCCTTCTTGGCAGATAGCCTGGATGTAAACAGTAAGAGATTCTCTGACAAGGAACTATTGAACACGACCGTTCCTTTCTGCAACCTTTCCCAAAGCGGACAAACCCTTGACGCGGCGTCTTCCGGAGAGCTGACCTTGCCAACCTCGGCCTCTTCCTACGCGCTACATTTGGTTTCCTTCTACCTGAATAGTGACCGCTATACAAAAGGTTCCTTAAGGATCAATGGCCCTGAGATTTCAGAAGTCTACGTGGATGGACAACTCACAAAACTAACCCAAGGAGAAGCCTCGTTGACCTTGGAGCCGCGACGCTATGAAATCGTAATTAAATATTTATCTGAGAGCCACAAAGAGAATGCCTTAAAAGCCTCATTCAACCCGGAAAAAGACGCGGTGGTAACCGCGACCGTCAATCCGGAGAAACGTTATACATTAAGTGATGTATTTGATGGTAAACGCATCCAATCCGCCAGCCTGTCCCCGAATGGAAAATTCATTATCGTCTCCTATCAAGAAACCTATCCCGGCGGAAAGCAGTCCTCATTTACCCAGATACTAGACAAGGCTACCGGTTCCGTATTGGTTGAGAACGGACAGAGCTTACGCTGGATGCCTAAAAGCAATCTAGCCTATTACACCCGGAAAGGGATGAAAGGCACGGAATTGGTGACCTTAGACCCTACCAGTAAAAAGGAGAACATCCTTTCCAGCCAATTGCCTGAAGGTTCTTTCAGCTTCGGGCCTACCGAAGACTATCTATTATTCTCCATACGGGAGAAAGGACCGCAAGAACGAAAAGAGATCCAAGAGATACTGGTGCCGGATGATCGCCAACCGGGATGGAGAAACCGTATGTTTATCCATAAATATGACCTGCGAACCGGATTGTTCCAACGGCTCACCTATGGACATACTTCTACTTACATCAACGATGTATCTCAAGACGGCCACTATCTGCTATTCAGTCGCAGGGAACCGAATTTAACGGAGCGCCCTTTCTCACGTACATATATATATAAGATGGATCTACGAACCATGCATGTGGATACCCTTATAAAAGGTGAGAAATTCGTAAGCCGTGCCGTTTTCTCCCCAGATGCCACCCAATTACTCGTTGACGCGTCTGGAGAGGCTTTCGATGGTATCGGATTAAAGATCAAAGAAGGACAGACATCGAATACGAGCGACGGGCAATTATTCCTATACAATATAGCAGATAAAAGTATAAAGCCGCTTACGAAAGATTTTGACCCCTCTGTCGATTCCTACGAGTGGAACGCCCTCGATAAACAAATCTATATCACGGCGAAAGATAAGGACCGTGTTCGCATGTATAGTCTAAACCCGTCCAACGGAAAGATTAAGCAACTTCAAGCCAAGGAAGATGTCATCTCCGATTACTCCATCGCCAATCAAGCTTTCGAAATGGTTTATTTCGGATTAAGCGCTTCCAATTCCCAAAGGCTTTATACCTATAACTTGAAAAACGACGCCTCTTCCTGCTTGATCGATCTCTCCAAAGAGATCTTGAGAGACGTCACTTTAGGAGAAGTGCAAGATTGGAATTTCGTTTCCGCCCAAGGGGATACGATTTACGGCCGCTTCTATCTCCCTCCTCATTTTGATGCGACCAAGAAATATCCGATGATCGTGAATTATTACGGAGGAACAACCCCTACGGCCCGGGTGATGGAGAGCCGTTATCCTTCGCATGTATACGCCGGTTTAGGGTACATCGTCTACATCATACAACCCAGTGGAGCGACTGGATTCGGCCAAGAGTTCTCCGCACGCCATGTCAACGCATGGGGTAAACTTACCGCTGACGAGATCATCGAAGGCACGAAAAAGTTCTGTGAGGAGCATCCTTTTGTCAACACGAAGAAAATCGGTTGCATGGGGGCTTCATACGGAGGTTTCATGACTCAATACCTACAAACAAAAACAGATATATTCGCGGCGGCCATGTCTCACGCGGGAATCAGCGACATCACCAGCTATTGGGGAGAAGGTTACTGGGGATATTCATACAGCTCGTTGGCTAGCGCTAACAGTTATCCATGGAATGCCCGGGATATGTACACTTTACAAAGTCCGCTGTTTAACGCAGACAAGATCAATACCCCGATCTTGTTCTTACATGGAACCGCAGACACGAATGTTCCGATTGGAGAGAGCATCCAGATGTTTACCGCATTAAAATTATTGGGTAAGCCTACAGCGTTTGTCCAGGTAGAAGGAGAAAATCACCATATATTGGATTATGACAAACGAATATTGTGGAATAACACGATTTACGCATGGTTCGCTAAGTGGTTGAAAGATCAACCGGAGTGGTGGGACGCATTATATCCTCCGAAAAGTCTATAAAAATCAAAATAGGTCACTCTATTCATATATATCTAAAGAGTATCTTTAATTAGATACTCTTTTTTTATTTAAATACATTAGATAGTATTTATGAAATACCTTAGTCTCCGAAGAACTAAATCACTTTTCCGTTCAATATTTATTAATTATTATAAATATCTTAATAAATTATAGAACATACAACCTATGTAAACATCTGTTATGTCTAATTGTACTATTTACAGCAAGCATTTTATTTTAATAGCTGTACGGCAAATATAAAGATATATTTGCAATAAACAAACATATTGACAATAAAAATAAACTTACACGAAACTTTGTCAATACGGATTATTTTAAGTTATATGTTAATTTAATACATTCTAGTATTAATATGCAAATTATTTTTAACTCAATCCCGCATCAATGCTAGGAAGTAACACCAAAGTACCTTACTCTCATGAAGTTCTTCGGAAACTAAGTCAATCGACTAAGTGGCAACAATTGATTACAACGATCTATTTATTAACAAATTAAACAAAAAGTATGTGTCTATGAAAAGGTTGACTTATCTATTACTATGCTTGTTTGCAAGTATAGCGTTCGCAACGGCTCAGACCACGAAGGTGACCGGTACGGTTATCTCGGCGGAAGACGATGGACCTATCATTGGAGCCTCTATCGTAGTAGCTGGTACTACTACCGGTACTGTAACGGATTACAACGGAGCGTTCACCTTGGATGTTCCTTCTAACGCGAAAAAGCTAATCGTTTCCTACATCGGTATGAAATCTGTGGAAGTGGCAGTAAAACCAATCATTAAAGTCACGATGGAGTCCGACTCTCAGAACTTGGATGAAGTCGTGGTTGTCGGTTACGGAACTCAAAGAAAAAAGGATGTGACGAGTGCCATATCTAAAGTAGGAGGTGAAGACTTAAGCAACTTGGCAACAGCGTCTTTCGACTCTCAATTAGCTGGACGTGCCGCTGGTGTACAGGTTACGACTCCTAGTGGCGTATTGGGAAGCGGTCCTCAATTCAAGATCCGTGGTATGAGTACGATCAGTTCTAACTCTCAGCCGTTATTCATCGTAGATGGCATGCCGATCGCCACCGGTGATAACGCCGATGGAAAAACCGGCTTAGGAATGGCTTACGCTTCTTACAACGCGATGTCTGATATTAACCCGAATGACATCGAATCCATTGAAATATTGAAAGACGGTGCGGCTACAGCTATCTATGGCTCCCGTGCGGCAAATGGAGTTGTATTGATCACAACTAAAAAAGGCTCCAAGGGACGTACTCAAGTAACTTACGATGGCTATGTAAGCGCAGCCAGCGCAGCTAAATTGCATGATCTTCTGGGAGCGAAAGATTTCGTGACTATCGCTAACGAGAAATACGAGAACTGGGGAATGAAAGGACAGGCTGTTTACGATCCGAACGGACCGGACACAAACTGGAATGATTATATTTTCCGTACAGGTTTCCAGCACAATCATAGCTTATCCGCCAGTGGTGGTACGGATAAAAGCCAATATTATGTATCATTAGGTTTCACGGAACAAGAAGGTATCATTCGCGCCAATGACTTAAACCGTTTGAGCTTAAAGGCAGATTTGACACAACAAGCGACAAAATGGTTACGCATCGGATTAAATGGCCAGATGACCCGTACCCGGGTTAATGGTGTCATGAATGACGAGAATTCATTGGGTGGCGTAGGTTTCGCCGGCACTCGTATGCTTCCAAACGTATCTGTATTCAATCCGGATGATCCTACTGGTTACAATATCGACGCTGAAAACCGTAAGACATTAGGTCGCGGAAGCAACCTTTCCTATATTGATAATGGTATCCAGAATATCGTCTGGGCATTAGACAATAACGTAAACCGTACGACCAATACCCGTGTATTAGGTGGTGGATGGGCTGAAATCACATTCATGGACGGATTGACTTTAAAGACACAAGCAGGCTTAGACATCTCGAATGTTAAAGATTTCATGGTATGGAACCCGGAATCAGGAGACGGATACGGCTATGGCGGCTTATTGGAAGAAATCAATACCACATACACGAACTGGAACTGGCAAAACGTAATCAACTTTAACCGTACATTCAATGATGTACATAATTTGACGGCGACAGCGGTACAAGAGTACACCCATCAAGAATATGAATATACGGACGCAACCGTGCAACAAATATCCGATGCTTTCTTCACCGACCATATCATTTCCAACACATTTGGTGAGAGATTCGTATCTGGAGGTAAAACGTTTATGGGATTAGCCTCCTATATGTTTCGTGCGAATTACAACTATGATAGTAAATATTATATCGGAGCCTCTGTCCGCACGGACGGCTTATCCAGCCTTCCGAAAGACACCCGCTGGGGTACATTCTGGGGAGGATCAGCCGCTTGGCGTATCTCTCGCGAAAAATTCTGGAGCGAATCAACTATTAATGATTGGTTTAACGACTTACGTATCCGTGCCAGCTACGCTACAATCGGAAACTCTGACCTAGGGAATTATTTCCCTTATCTGGGAACTTACGGGGCGAAGAAAGCAGGATCGAATACAGCTATTGCTTGGAACCGTATGGGTAACAGCCAACTTAAATGGGAAACAACCGAGACTTTCGATATCGGCTTGGATGGTTCTTTTTTTAATAACCGTCTGACATTCGAGCTGGCTTATTGGCAAAAGAACTCCAAAGACTTGGTTTTGGAAGTTCCTACAGCACCTACCGCCGGTATTCCTTACAACTCATATTTTGATAATATCGGTAAGATCAAGAACTCCGGTATGGAATTGACAGTTAACGCTACAATCATCGCTACCAAAGATTGGAACTGGCAAACTAATTTCAACTTCTCCACGGCTAAGAACACGGTGAAGAGCTTATACGGCGGAACAGACATCGTAGACAATTACACAATCATTCGTGAAGGAGAGTCATATAGATCTTTATATGGATATGATTATTACGGCGTAAACGCCGCAAACGGTAATCCGATCTGGAGTAAGGCGGACGGTTCATTAGTGCAATTCGACACATTCGGCTCTTACGACTATGCGGAATATGATCCTTCCAATCCTTCGGATGTCTCCAAGGCTTCTTCCTTGGACGCTAGCGACCGTAAGGTATTAGGTTCATCTATGCCTACTTGGTACGGAGGTTGGAATAATACAGTTTCTTACAAGAATTTCGATTTAAATGTATTCTTCCGCTTCTCCGGAGGTAATAAGATCATGAACGCTTCTCGTCAAAGCGCATTGTTCAATATGGATTTCTCCAACAACGGAACAGAAATCTTAGGCCGCTGGGTTTCTCCAGAGCAACCGGGTGACGGCATGACTCCAAAAATCGGTTATGGAGATGCCTCTTCCTTATTCAAGGATGGATATACGGATTCACACTTCGTTGAGAGTGGCAATTACCTAAAACTATCTACGTTAGCTTTAGGCTATACACTACCGAAGGCGGTCGTATCCAAACTGAACATGACAAAGATTCGTTTCTATGTTCAAGGACAGAACTTACTCACTATCACAGGTTATTCCGGATTGGATCCTGAGACAAACTCTCGTTTAGGTGTAGATTGGAACGGTATGCCACAGCAACGTTCATTCACTTTTGGAGCGAACATTACATTCTAATTTCACAAACTAAGAAAAGTTACAATTATGTTATACAAGAAATTATATAAAAACATTTCAGTAGTAGCGCTAGGGACAGCCCTGTTCTCGCTACCCGTGTTCACCGCCTGCGAAAGCGATGTCGTAGACCTTGAACCTGTTGACAAATTCTCCGAGCTTACGGCATACGGGACAGAAGAACGTTGCGAGTTAGCCGTAGTCGGAGCTTACGATGCCGCACAATGTGGTATGTACGTAGATCCGAATGACTTTGGGTGGGCACGCGGTTATCCTTTTGGAGCGGCCAGTATATTGCAAGGCGAAATGCGCGGTGAAGATATGAATCTAACCGCCCAATTCTATGATTATACCTATTCCGCGACCTATAACTTGACTACCGCTAATAACGTGGCGATGTGGGAAACCTCTTTCGAGGCTATTAACCGCTATAATACGGTATACGCAGGTATAGAAGGCGCGGTAGCGGCGGGTGTCATAACCGAAGAGAAAGGGAATCAGTACAAAGGAGAATGCCTGTTCTTACGTGCGTTAACCTATCACAACTTGATGATCCATTATGCCCTGCCCTATAACGTAGAAGGTAACAATAACTACGGTATGCCTATTTATACGAAAGCCGTAAATGATCCCAGCCAACTCGCTGAGCAACAAAGCATAGGCCGTTCTACCGTTAAGGATACTTACGATCAGATATTAAGCGACTTGAATAATGCGGAAAGCATGCTTCCAGACATTATCGATGCCGATAAGATCGGACGTGCAAGCAAAGGTGCCGCCATAGCATTGAAAACGCGCGTATATTTGCATATGCGTGATTGGAACAATGTAGTTACTGAAGCTAAGAAACTGGAAGGCGGACGTTTCATTCTGGAAACCAATCCTGCCACTCCTTTCGTTTCTTACAAAGACAATCAGGAATCTATATTCTCCATTCCGAATGACTCTCAAGATAACGCATCTGTAAATGGAGCTATGTCCGCTATGATGTCTGCCCGTGAAGGTGGCCGTGCGATGTGCCCGACATCCCCTACCCTTTACAACTCCAAATTCTGGAAAGGGGATGACAAGCGTCGTAACCTCGTCCTTTATCGTGCGTCTGACGATTATTACTTCTGTGATAAATACCAGAATCCCCAAACACGTGAAGAGTACGCCCCGATCCTGCGCTATGCCGAGGTATTGCTAAACGAGGCCGAGGCTGCCGCACGTGCGGGAGACAAGACTCTCGCATTGGAGAAATTGAATCAAGTAAGAGACCGTTCTTTGGCCGACCCCGCTACACAAACGTATAAGGCTGGCGATTTCGCCAACACGAAAGCGCTGGTAGAAGCTATCCTTTGGGAACGTCGCATTGAGTTCCAAGGTGAAGGTCGCCGTTGGGAAGACATTCATCGTTTAGCGGCTGACGATTTGCTGCCGTCCGGTGGTATTCCCGCAAAGATCGAATACAACAATGCCAAAGGCCAAGGTGCTTTTGTCGTTGGTGGAGAAGTGAAAGCAGAATGGTTCGGCAACAGCAAACAGTTCATCCCGTACACGGATAAACGCTTTATTTGGCCGATCCCATTGAATGATATATTAAGAAACCCCACACTAGCCGCACAACAAAACGCAGGCTGGTAAACATAGACACACTCTTATTTTTTCACTATGCAGGGGACATGAGAGGGCGAGGCCGGGAGGTTCCGCCCTCTTTTCTTTTAAAACGTATTGACATAATAATTCACGGGAAATCATTATCTTTGCACTCTCTAAAAGAGGCTTATTCGTTATTTCGTGATAAATACTAATAAATCAACGATATGATTCTATTCTTTCAATCTTCAACAAAGACGGTGCTGGCTGTAGAGGCCGCGCACGCTTTCTCTCCTGAAGACACTCAAAAACTGGTTTGGTTGTTTAGCGAGGCAACTCCTGTTCAATCAGAAACATTGGAAGGCTGGTACGTAGGGCCACGCCGGGAAATGATTACCCCGTGGAGTACGAACGCCGTTGAAATTACCCAGAACATGGGCCTGACCGGTATTTCCCGTATTGAGGAATATTTTCCTGTTTCTTCTGGCGACGCGGATCACGATCCGATGTTGCAACGTATCTACAATGGCTTGAATCAGGAGATCTTCACGATCAGTAAAAAACCAGATCCTATTGTCTATATTGAGGATTTGGAAGTGTACAACCAACAAGAGGGCTTGGCACTAAGCCAAGAGGAGATCGCTTACTTGAACGAGGTAAGCCAGAAGTTGGGACGTAAGTTGACCGATAGCGAGGTGTTCGGTTTCTCTCAAGTAAACTCGGAACACTGCCGCCATAAAATATTCGGAGGTGTATTCATCATCGACGGCGAGGAAAAAGAAAGTTCCTTGTTCAACTTGATCAAGAAGACTTCCGCCGAGAACCCTAATAAATTGGTTTCCGCTTATAAAGATAACGTAGCGTTCAATGAAGGCCCGACGGTAGAGCAATTCGCTCCCCTATCCGGTGACAAACCTGATTTCTTCGCCGTAAAAGATATCAAGACGGTTATCTCCTTGAAAGCCGAGACGCATAACTTCCCGACAACCGTTGAACCGTTCAACGGTGCCGCTACCGGAACAGGTGGTGAGATCCGTGACCGTCTGGGCGGTGGTAAGGCATCCTTGCCAATAGCGGGAACAGCGGTCTATATGACCTCTTACCCTCGTACGGAAGGCGCTCGCGAATGGGAGAAGATACTAGACCCCCGCCCTTGGTTATACCAGACTCCGGAGCAGATCTTGATCAAGGCTTCCAATGGTGCCTCTACATTCGGTAACCATTTCGGCCAGCCGCTTATCTGTGGTTCTTTATTGACTTTCGAGCACACGGAGAACGATAAGAAATACGCTTACGACAAAGTAATCATGCTTGCCGGCGGTGTAGGTTTCGCGAATATGCGTGATGCCTTGAAGGGCGATCCGGAACCGGGCGAAAAAGTGGTTGTGATCGGTGGCGATAACTACCGTATCGGTATGGGTGGTGGAGCCGTATCTTCCGTAAACACGGGACAATATACAAGCGGTATCGAGTTGAACGCCGTACAGCGTGCCAACCCGGAAATGCAGAAACGTGCGGCTAACGTGATCCGTGCGATCGCCGAGTCTGACGAGAACCCGATCGTCTCTATCCATGACCATGGTGCGGGTGGACACCTCAACTGCTTGTCTGAGTTGGTGGAGGCTACCGGCGGACACATCGATATGAGCAAATTGCCGATTGGTGACCCGACTCTCTCAGCGAAGGAGATCGTAGGAAACGAGAGCCAAGAGCGCATGGGCTTATTGATGAAAGAAGAAGATGTAGCCCGTGTAAAACGTATCGCGGATCGTGAACGTGCCCCGATGTATGTGGTAGGCGAGACTACTAACGACATGAAGTTTGTCTTCGAACAAGCGGACGGCGTAAAACCTATCGATATCAAGCTGGAATATATGTTCGGTAAACCGCCTAGAACGGTTATGACAGACCATACGGTCACTGAATCTTATCAACCGGTTGTTTACAAAGAATCCGAACTTCACCATTATTTGGAGAACGTACTTCAATTGGAGGCCGTAGCCTGCAAGGATTGGTTAACAAACAAAGTAGACCGTTCCGTAACCGGTAAGATTGCCCGCCAGCAATGTCAAGGTGAATTACAATTGCCGTTGAGCGACTTAGGTGCCGTAGCGTTGGATTACCGCGGGAAAGCTGGTATCGCAACTTCTATCGGTCACGCTCCTCAGGTAGCCATGGTTGATCCGGCCGCCGGTTCCGTTATGGCAATCGCCGAGTCATTGACCAATATCGTATTCGCTCCGCTGACAGATAAGTTGGAGAGCGTATCCTTAAGTGCCAACTGGATGTGGCCGTGCCGCAACGAAGGTGAGGACGCCCGTCTGTACACAGCCGTACAAGCCGCTTCCGATTTCGCTTGCAGCTTGGGCATCAATATCCCGACTGGTAAGGACTCCTTATCCATGACGCAGAAATATGGCGACG
>ERZ834769.955-NODE-955-length-27701-cov-37.349490_pt1 | contig 27701 bp, 20 predicted proteins | sample MGYA00519690_ERZ834769 | MGnify/ENA primary metagenome ERZ834769 (study PRJEB31850, sample SAMEA3708760) | human gut metagenome | biome: human gut; feature: human-associated habitat; material: faeces | place: China | collected 2014 ... | reverse complement strand
CACCCCAAACTGGGCGCATTACATCGTCGTTCTCATACTGGATAGAGCTTGTCTTTACAGAAATCAGAGAAGCGTAGTGCTTGAATGCCTTTGGCAAGCGAGAGCTATAGAGTACAGTGAGGTTTGGCTCTGGTGAAGGACCCATGTTCTCCAATGTGTGGAGGAAACGGAAGTCGTTCTTGGTAACCATTGAGCGGCCATCCTGGCCCATACCACCTACCTCGAGAGTAGCCCAAACCGGGTCGCCGGTGAAGAGCTCGTTGTAAGAAGGGATACGGGCGAACTTAACCATACGGAACTTCATTACCAAGTGGTCGATGAGCTCCTGAGCCTCATCCTCGGTAAGAGTACCCTCGTTCAAGTCGCGCTGGATATAGATGTCGAGGAATGTAGAGATACGGCCTACAGACATCGCAGCACCATTCTGAGTCTTCACAGCTCCGAGGTAACCGAAGTACAACCACTGAACAGCCTCACGAGCGTTTTTGGCAGGCTGAGAGATGTCGTAACCATACAACTGAGCCATCTCCTTCAAGCCCTTGAGCGCCTTAATCTGCATAGCAACCTCTTCACGAAGACGGATAACTTCGTCAATCATCTCACGGTCGCCCATATTAGCGAGGTCGTTCTTCTTCTCCTCGATGAGGAAGTCGATACCATAGAGGGCTACACGACGGTAGTCACCTACGATACGTCCACGACCATAAGTATCAGGCAGACCAGTGAGGATGTGGTTATGGCGCACGAGTTTCATCTCAGGGGTATAAGCATCAAACACGCCGTCATTATGAGTTTTGCAATACTTGTGGAAAATCTCGTGCAACTTCTCTGATGGCTGGTAGCCGTATGTAGTACAAGCCTGTTCTGCCATCTTGATACCACCGTAAGGCATGAAGGCACGCTTCAAAGGCTTATCGGTCTGCAGACCCACTACCTTCTCCAACTCCTTAGTACCCTCGCCAATATAGGCAGCACCGTAAGCTGTCAATCCAGAAACCACCTCGGTCTCCATATCGAGCACACCACCCTTGGCACGCTCCTCTTTCTGGAGTTCCTTCAACATCCCCCAAAGGGTGTTGGTAGCCTGAGTAGGTTCTGCCAGGAACGACTCATCGCCGTCGTAGCTAGTGTAGTTGTTCTGAACGAAATCACGAAGATTCACTTCACTCTGCCACTGGTTTCCCTTGAAACCTCTCCATTCTGTTTTCATCATTTTCGTTTATCCTTTATTTTATAAGTTAATAAATATATATAATTGTACACACTGTCATTCTTTTAAACCAGTCAATTTCCACCTTATTATATATAGTGGGGATAAAAAAAGCCCGAACACGTTTGTGCCCGGGTTTTTATACACCTTGTCCGCAAGGTGTCTGTACGTTGCTGTTACCGATGAGTCCATTCCCACCAGCATTATCTTGCTTGGCCTGATAGCCTATATTTATCGTTATTGACTTGATCATTCTCTTTGAATTTAATTTCGAGTGCAAAGATACGATAATAAAATGAGAAAAGAGAAGAAAACCAAAAGATTTTCTTCTCTTTCTCTTAAAATCCCTATTATTGGGTATCCCACCAGCGCAAATCATAATGTTTGTGCCACACCCATATTACATTTTCTGCAATTTCTTGAGATATTCAGAAGGTATCTCCCCATATTCAGCCTTAAAACACCGGCGGAAATAAGCCACGCTATTCATACCTACCATAAATGAGATTTCACTGATGCTATACTTGCCCTCCAGAAGCAAATGCTCGGCATACTGCATCTTATACTTGCGGATATATTCGTTGGTAGATATACCCGTGAGCGCCTTCATCTTTCGATAGAGCGTACTTGTACTTACCGCCAAGTTACTGGCTATCAAGTTAACATCCACATCACCACTGATATTCTCTTCGATCAGCTTATTCAACTTGTCAAAGAATTCCTGATCTACCTTATTGAGCGATTCCCTCAACTGCTCTTTCTTCTGTGCCAAATTGGTTTCCTTCGATTCCTGTATCAGCATCTTGTCACGTCGGCGCTGCTGCAAGAGGTTAAGGATTCGGCTACGCAAGAGCGAATGCGTGAAAGGTTTGGTGATATACGAATCGGCTCCCGAATCATAGCCCTTCTCCTTGGCTTCAAAAGAATCCTTCGCCGTAAGAAGAATGATTGGAATATGACTGGTACGCACATCTTTCTTCAAGGCCCTGCACATGGCATTGCCATCCATATTCGGCATCATGACATCCGAAATGATCACGTCTGGCACCTTATCCAATGCCAATGCCAATCCTTCACGACCATCACCAGCCTTCAACACATCAAACTCATCAATAAACGATTCTGCCACATAGTCGAGAATCTCCCTATTGTCCTCTACCACGAGGAGCGACGGCTTGCCTTTCTCCACACAGAGCACGGCTTCCTCCGAATTGAGGACATCAGATGCAGCATCATTACCCTGCATTGTAGCTGAAGCATTCTCATCACCTCGCAAGGCATCGGGATAAATATCATTCTCATCCAGAGTAACGATGAAACTGGTACCCTGCTCCAGATTGCTTTCTGCCTTCACCTCACCATGATGCAGGGTCACCAAATTCTTGACCAGCGAGAGACCGATGCCTGTGCCGGAAGCCTGATGGGTTCCATTCTCCTGATAATAGCGATCGAAGATATGCGGCAATGCCTTTGCAGAGATGCCATGACCCGTATCACTCACCGTGATATCCACCAGATGACGTTCCCCGCTGCGACGACGCTCCACACTGATATCAATATTCCCCTGATCGGTATATTTGATGGCATTCGATACCAGATTATCCAAGATAATGGCGATGATCTCCTTGTCGATATACATCATGATAGGATTCTCTGGAGCCACAAACTTGATGGCTACGTCAGGCTTCTGTGCCAATTCCTCGTACTTCAAAGAAACCTCATGCACGGCATCCACCACGTTTGCCTTCACTACACGAAGCTGACGGTTGTCGGTCTCCGTCTTTCTGAATTCCAATATCTGCGTTATCAATTCGTTCAATCTCACCGCACTCTGATGTATCACCGCCAGCTTATGCTTCACAGCCTTCGTAATATCCGACGAATGCGAGATGTCGTCGAGCGGACCGAGAATCAGCGTAAGCGGAGTGCGGAGTTCATGAGTGATATTAGTAAAGAAGCGCAGGCGCTCCTCGTTGAGTTTCTGTTCCTTCTCATGGTTTACCTTTTCTGCTTTCAACTCGAATTTCAAGCGGAGATGACGCTGATATATTCTCAAAGCCAGATACACAATCGCCAAAACGAATAAGGTATAGCACAACTTAGCCCACCATGAAAGCCAGAACGGAGGCCGAATGGTGATGGTAAACTCAGCTATTTCAGAAGACCATGGCTGGTTATGCAAGCGAGCTCGTACCTGCAACTGATAGGTTCCAGGTGGAATATCGCGTAAAGTAATCGTTCCATACTGAGCAATAATCCAATCATTCTGCAAATCAGAGAGCATGTAGCTATACTCCACATAGTTCTCCAGGGCAAAGTTCTGCACGGTAAAATTTACCGCAAAGGAATTTTCATCATACGCCAACGAGATGTGGTTGCGCAAGGCAAGATTGATGACGCTATCAGTCTGCTCAATTCCACGAATCAGACGCAACGAAGTTATAATCGTTTTAGGTGCTCGGTTGACAGACAAGACTTTTCTTGGCAGGAAACAGCATAATCCCTGAGCCGAACCAAAATAAATAATCCCCTGCTCGGAACGAGCCACACTGCCATCGTTGAAATTAGCCTTAACAACATTATCTTTCTCATTAAAATTGATAAACCTACCAACTTGTCCTGCCTTTAAGCAACTGATACCACGATTGGTGCTCATCCAGATGTTGTGCATCTCATCTTCTATAATGGCACGCACATGAATATTGCTCATTCCCAGTCTCTGGTCATAAATCACGTGTCTATCCTGATGCTTTACATCAAAGCAGACGGCTCCCTCGTTAGTAGCTGCCCAAATACGACCTTGGGAATCGCGCATCAGATGATTCACCGCATTGGAAGGAATATATTCCTTTTCACCCTTAGTTGAATTAAACGACTTAATCCGTTTCATTTGAGGCGAATACACCTCAATGCCAATGCCGAAATAACCCACCCAGACTCTATGCTGGGCATCCATACAGATGGCACGTACCATATCATTGCCAAGATGATAACTATTTACCACCTTCATCCGCTTGATATCAACCACATAGATGCCATGAGCAGTACCTATCCACATCTGCTGCTTGTCATCTTCGTAGAAACATCTGACATCTTCATGCGCATTTGGCAAAACCTTGCGGAATCCTCCACCTGCCATCTTTACGGTAGCACCCTGATAGAATGTTCCAAACCACAAATTACCATAACTATCTCGAGTTGCAGCTGCCACGATACTGCCACCTTCATGTTCATAGGTTGCCAATCGTTTTCTTTCTGGCGAGAAGACATTCAGTCCTTTACCATCAGTACCTACCCATAGCTGCCCTTTCTTATCGAAAACCAATCCCATCACAGATTTCTCCGTGAGTCGTTCCAGCTGATCAGGAACACCAGCCCGAATGGTACTGAATGGCGCAACAGATTGAGTCAGGAAATTGATGCCGCTACCATAAAATCCTGCCCATACATTATTATATTTATCTAGCAATAGGCTTCGCACACTATTACCCGTAAGATTAAAATCGCTAAAACCCTCGCTGATGAAAGAACATGATATCTGAGTACTTGCAGTAAATGACTTATTGGCAACATCCAATACAGCTATACCCATCTGCTCGGTTGCTACAAGCATATTACCATTCGGCAATTCACAGAAATCAAAAATACGATGATTCTTGATGGTTTGATCCGCCACATGCAGAAATCGCTGACTAAGTGGGTCGTAAATATCTATACCCATATTAGTACCGATCCATATCGTTCCTTTTTTGTCGCGATACAGACAAATCACCTCATTACCCGAAATAGAGTAGATGTCTTGGGCGTTGTGCCTAAAATTCCGGGCAGTTAAATGTTGGGTATCTATGATGGATAATCCACTCTTGACATGTCCCACCAAAAGATTGCCATTTCCCAAATCGAGCACACACCACAATTGATTATCAGGCAAACCTTGCACTCTATCTTTATCAAAATGCACAAACCTGTCGGTTTCGGGATCAAACAGTTCTACACCTTTCCAATAGGTGGTAATCCAGAGCTTACCATTGGCAGAGGGTGTGATATGCGTAATATCATTCGTTGCAATGCTGGAAGGATTCTTGCCGTCATGCTTGTAGCTATGCCATTCTTCTGTTTGATAATTGAAGGAATTGAGACCATCATTCTTGGTTCCAATCCAGACAACAGGTTTCTTGGCATCATCAATCACACAGTTCAACTCACTGCTGGATATGCCCTTTCTGTCTCTTTGCTTGTAATAGGTAAAGAAGCTATTACCATCAAACCGATTCAAGCCTTCTTCGGTAGCAAACCAAAGAAAGCCATATTTATCTTGCGCTATGCTTACAACATAATTGCACGATAAGCCCTGCTCCAAATCCAATGGTCTGACTTGAAACTTCTGAGCCAAGGCAACAATATGCCCCATCAAACAGATGAAGACCACCCAAAGTGTCTTTTTTATTTCTATCATATTCATCGAAGGTATATGGTTTTTAATTTTAAATTTGCTGCAAAATTAGCAAAAAGCTCCTTAAATCAGGCAAGAAACAAGCTAAAAAACATCAAAAACAGCGGCACAAATCTTTCAGTGCACGATTTATACCCCCATTTGAATGATTTTTCTCCATCGATTCTCAATAATCGCCGTACATTTGCAACCGAATAAACAACACGAAAGTTGTTCAACTAACGCAAAGTTACTCAACTAACGCATAATAAACAAAACAACAAATATAAAGAACTAAAAAGAATGTCTTATGGCACATCAACCATTTAATCTAAAGAATGCCCTTTTATGGGCTGCAATTGCTTTGGGTGGATTCACATTCCAGGCATGCAGTAGCGATGATGATTATCCTACAGTGGATGGTCAGAATCCAACGATTTCATTAACATCAGACCTGATTCATGCCGAACCAGGACGTACCTTCAACATCACAGGTAAGATTAGCGATGCCGACGGTATCAAGTCTATCCGACTCAAGAACGAGGGAATGCTCCTCGACAAGACCATCAACCTGCTCGACATCTACAAAGATTCCCTGCTCCATGAGTATAATCTCGACTATGCTTATACTCCTGCAGACGACTGGACCGACAACTCCAGCTTCCCATTGGAAGTGACCGTTGAAGACGTGGTGGGAAAAGTATCAACAGCCAACATCACCATCAAGGGTGACGGCGACTTTACCTTCCCGGTATTCACAGTAGTACCATCTAATAAGGTGAACGTGATGAAGGAAGACCCAACATTCCTGCTCAATGTTGCCGTATCCGACAACAAGTCGTTAAAGAAGTTGGTCATTGATATTCCTGGCATCAACAAGCACGACGAGGTAACACTCTCTGGTACCGAGTACGAATACAGCGAGGAATATACATTCCCATCAGAAGATGCCGATTACGAGATGAGCATCAAGGTGTATGACAGTATGGACAACATGACCGAGCAGAAGAGCACCATCATCGTCAGCGACTTGGTTGACTTTGAGAAGATGTATCTTGCAGATGTCAACTCAGCAGCAGAACTGACAAGCGATGTTTATGGTGTACCAATGCTGGTTGATCACGTAGGCGAATTCCAGTATCGTGCCCGCTACTACAACCAGAAGCCAGGCACAGGCATACGCTTCATTCCACAGAAGACCGATTTCGTTCCTCTCTGCTTCGGTGTTGACGAGAAGACAGGTTTGCTCACCCGCAAGGCTAGCGATGCAAAGCCTATCATCTTGGAAAAGGTGGGCTACTACGAAATCAACTTCAACATCATCACAGGTGAATACAAGGTAGAGGAATATACCCCTACAACCAAGAAGATGATCCTCAACGGTTCTACCACAATTGACTTCAACGACGGTTCCGGTGCACAGCCTGCACAGATTTGTCTGGCCGGTAAGGGTTACTTGCCAGAGGGAGCCAGCGAATGGACAACCAATCAGAACGCAGGTGCATTCATCTTGAATCAGGACAAGAACAACCCATATCGCCTCTATCGCGAAATGAACCTCAAGGCAGGTGATGAGATTGAATTCACCATCAGCCAGACTCACTGGTGGGGTTGGTGGCCAGAGCCTTACTGGCGCTTCGATGGTTCGGATGAGAACAAGGCCAACAAGCTCAACGGCGGTGACAACATGAAGAAGGTAAAGGTTCCTGCTACAGGAAAGTATCTCTTCGAGTTCGACTACGCTCTCTTGCGTTCTCGCATCATCCCTATCAAATAGTATAACACGTGTGAAAGAACAGTCATCTAGAATATTAGAAACATAGTAATATGAACAAGAAATATATCATAGCAGCCATGGCAACCAGTTTTGCCCTCAATATGAACGCTCAGAGCGTGAAAGTGACGGGTACTGTCGTGGACAGCAACAACGAACCAGTTATTGGAGCATACATCAAGGTGAAAGGTAGCAACAAAGGTGCTGTTACCGACCTGGATGGTCATTATACCATCGATGCCGACAAGAACGCTACCCTCGTTATCTCATACGTAGGTATGGCAAACCAGGAAGAGAAAATCGGCAACCGTTCACAGATCAACTTCGTATTGAAGGACGATGCCAACGACTTGAACGAGGTGGTAGTCATCGGTTACGGTCAGGTAAAGAAGGGCGACCTCACCAGTTCCATCTCAGCTATCAAGGGCGATAAGCTGGAAAAGCTCTCTACCGGCAACGTAATGAATGCCCTCCAGGGTCAGGTAAACGGTGTACAGATCAGTGGCGCCGGTGGTCCTGGTGCTTCACCTCGTGTCATCATCCGTGGTGTCACCACCGTGAATGGTTCAGACCCTCTCTACGTTGTAGATGGTATGCCTGTAGGTACCAACATCAACTTCCTCAACCAGAACGACATCGAGAGCATGCAGGTATTGAAGGATGCCTCTGCATCAGCTATCTATGGTACCCGTGCTTCGAATGGTGTGATTTTGATCACCACCAAGAAAGGCAAGAAGGGAGATGCCAAATTCAATGTAACAGCCACCGTAGGTCTCCAAACATTGAAGAAGCAGAATATGGCAGACTCTCAGGAATACAAGAAAGTGTTTGATACTCGTTATACCAACGATGGCAACGTTTCTCCTTTCAAGGGAAGCGCTGACACCTATACCGACTGGTGGAAAGAATGTATCAATGATGTAGCCGTACAGCAGAACTATGACCTTTCATTCTCTGGCGGTAACGACAAGATGATTTACTCTGGAAGCATCGGTTACTACAAGCAGGACTCTCAGTACAAGGTAGGTCAGTGGCAGAAACTCTCTGCACGCTTCTCTACCGAATACAATTTCAATAAGATTGTCAAGGCAGGTGTTGACTTCACTCCTCGCTACGAGCAGTGGGATGACACACCAAATCTGATGAGTGCCATCATGGCGATGGATCCAACAACTCCAGTAATGCGTGCAGAGAGTGAATGGACCAGCAATCCATACAGCAACTATGAGCGTTCTCACAACAACCAGGAATGGAACCCAGTGGCTTCTATGGCACGTATGGACTCTGGTGCTAGCGAATATGGATTGCTCGCAACTCCATACGTAAGTCTCACCCCTATCAAAGGACTGACCATCAAATCTGCATTCGGTTTGAACGCCCGCTTCCGCAGAACAGATTCGTTCAACGTAAACTTCTTCATCGACAACTTGGAGCAGAACCAGAACAACAATGCTACCAGAAAGATGGAGAACTGGGTGGACTGGAACTGGACCAACACCGTGAACTACATGACAACCCTCAACAAGAAACACAATATCAACTTGATGGGCGGTTACACTATGGAGCGCTTCCAGGACTACTGGGCTAATGCTTACTCTGAGAATATTCCAAATAATGATGAGTCTCTGCGCTACCCTAGCTCAGGAACCAAGAACCCAGCAGCTACGGGTACCGACAGCTTCACTTCGCTGGTATCTTACCTGGGACGTGTGATGTACAACTATGCAGAGAAGTACTACCTCACAGCATCTATCCGTGTGGATGGTTCTTCCAAGTTCTCAAAGGATAACAAGTGGGCTACCTTCCCATCTGTATCTGGAGCTTATCGCCTTACCGGCGAGGAGTTCATGAAGAACCAGAAGGTGTTTGATGACATCAAGATCCGTGCTGGTTGGGGTAAGGTTGGTAACCAGAACATTGACAACTCGGCATATCTCAGCTCTATCGGTACAACAACCTATGTATTCGGTGGAACTCCAAACCGCATCATCGGTTCTACCGTGAGCGGTATCGGAAACACTAACCTGAAGTGGGAAACCGTGGAAGACTGGAACGTAGGTCTTGACCTCGCTCTTCTCCAGAGCCGCCTGAAGGTAACAGCAGATTACTTCGAGAAGACATCTCACGATATGCTGATGAAGAAAGACAACCTCCTCATCCTCGGTTACCCAATGTGGAACGGACAGATGTGGGAGAACGTAGGTAAAATGAAGGCATCTGGTTGGGAACTTGGCATCAACTGGAACGACCAAATCCAAGACTTCACCTACGGCGTAGGTCTGAATCTTTCTCAGGTAAAGAACAAGGCAGTGAAACTGAATGGTGACTACATCTGGACAGGTGGATTCAGTGGCGACTACATCGTTCGCAATGCCGAGGGCGAATCTCTCAGCCAGTTCTGGGGTTACAAGACAGCAGGTATCTTCCAAAACGAGACAGAGGTGAAGTCATACACCAACGAGCATGGCGAGTCATTGCAGCCAAATGCCAAGCCAGGTGACCTCCGCTTCGTGGATCTGAATAATGATGGTGTCATCGACAGCAACGATAAGACACATATCGGTAATCCATTCCCAGACCTCATGGTAGGTTTTAACCTGAATGCAGCATACAAGGGCTTCGACCTCGTAGCCAACTTCTACGGAACCTTCGGCAACAACATCTTCAACAAGAACATCGGTCGTTATGCAGGAACCGACGGTCAGAATGTATATGCCGGCACTTACGACAAGACCTGGAGAACCGACAACACTGGTGCAGAATTCCCTCGCCTCTCTGTCAATGATTCCAACATGAATTACAAGCGAGTAAGCGACTTCTTCGTAGAGGATGGTTCTTACTTCCGCTGCAAGTTGCTCCAGATTGGTTACACATTGCCTAAGCAGTGGTTCAACAACAAGCTGAACTTGCGTCTGTCATTCTCAGCTCAGAACCTCTTTACCATCACCAACTACTCTGGTGCAGATCCAGAAGCAGCATCAATGGGTAGCAGTGTAACAGAGGCAGGTATCGACTACACAGGTTATCCTAACCCACGTACCTTCCTCTTCGGTTTGAACATGAGCTTCTAATCGCAGGGAATAAACATTATTATAATATATGTAATCATTAAAATAAGAAACAAGATTATGAAAAGATATATCATAGGTTTGACCTTGGCTTCTGCCTTGACCATGGGCTTGACATCTTGCTCCGACTTCCTTGAGGAGCCTATCCGCGGTCAGCAAGACATGGAGAACTACTTCACTACCGAGGAAGAGTGCGAAAAGCAGATTACCGGTTGCTATAACTTCATCGCATGCGATGACTGGTGGCAGATTTACAAATTCTACAACCTCTGCAACATCACCACCGATGATTGCTGGATGGGTAACACCACACAGGACCCGGGTGAATATAGAGTAGCAGCTATGTTTACTGGCAACACCATCGACTTGGGTAATGCTGTACAGAACTTCTGGCAGTATCGCTACAAGGGTATCACCCAGTGCAACATTGCCATCGAAAAGATTGCACAGCTGAAATTCAACGACGAGAAGTATCAGAAGCGCCTGATTGCCGAGGCTAAGTTCCTCCGCGGTTTCTACTACTTCGAACTGGTGAAGAACTTTGGCGGTGTGCCACTGGTAATGTCACTCAAGATGCCTTCAGAGGTTCAGGGTATCACCCGAGCTACCACAGCTGAAACCTACGCTCAGATTGAGCAGGACTTCAAGGATGCCCTCGCCGATCTTCCAAAGAAGGCAGAGTTATCAACCAGCGACATCGGTCGTGCTACTAGCGGTGCAGCCAAGGGTATGTTGGCAAAGGCATATCTCTACCAGGGCAAGTATGCTGAAGCTGAGCCTATCCTGCAGGAACTCACCTGCCGTGGCTCTCATGCCAGCGGAACACCGGAATATGAACTGATGGATGACTTCAGCCAGGTTTGGAACATCGACTACAACAATGGCAAGGAGAGTCTCTTCGAGATTCAGACCAGCGATGACACACAGTATTCTCTGGGTGAGCGATACTCTGTCTTGGTTGGTTCACGTGACGACGCAGGTTGGTCATGGGGTCTTCCTACCAGCAACCTGGAAAAGGCTTTCGAGGATGCAGGAGATGAGATTCGACTTCGCTATACAATCCTTCACGATGGACAGACAGATGTTCCTGGTGACCCAACCTGGAATGAAGACAACCCATACGTGATTTCAGCCAGCAAGCATAAGTCTGGCCGTTGCAACATGAAGCTCTTCATCCCAGTGAATAGACGTCCTAGTCCATACGATGCACCTCACAATCCAATGAACATCCGCTTGCTCCGCTATGCAGAGGTATTGCTGATGTATGCAGAGACAGAGAATGCTCTCAATCACGACAGTGAGGCTCAGTGGGCACTCAACAAGGTACGCCAGCGTGTTCAACTTCCAGAAGTTACCGCCACAGGCACAGCCCTTCGTGATGCCATCCGCACCGAGCGCCGTCTGGAGCTGGCACTTGAGGGAACCCGCCTCGACGACCTGCGCCGCTGGAAGATGGATGATGGAAAGACAATGATGGAACACGTATTCGGTCCTAACGGTACCTTCGTGAAGTATAACATGGAGGAATCTACCGACCCATACGAGACCACCAATCAGCAGGAAAACAGCAACGAAGGAATCAACTTCCAGGCACCTCGCGACCTTCTCTTTGCCATCCCTAACTCAGAAATCACTATGAGTAACGGAACCATCAAGCAGAACGAAGGTTACAACTAAAATATCAAGGGGGCAGGGCAAATATCTTGTTCTGCCCCCTTTCGCTCATTAAAATATTCATAAACTATATACCTTATTATATATGAGCCTCAGAAAAATGAAAAAAACATCCATCTTCAGCCTCGCAGCTGCCTTGATGATGACAGCCAATTTACATGCGCAATCGTCATACACGGTCACAGTAAATCCCAACATCTGCTATCAGACCATAGCAGACTTTGGTTCAAGCGACTGTTGGACAGCCGATTTTGTGGGCAAATATTTCAGCAATACGGAAAAAGAAAAGTCGGCGAAATGGCTCTTCAGTCAGGAAATGGATGCTGATGGCAATCCGGAAGGCATCGGTCTCTCTATGTGGCGCGTTAACCTGGGTGCCGGTTCTGCAGAACAAGGCAGTGAAAGTGGTATCGAAGATATCACCCGACGTGGCTACTGTTTCCTGGATGCCAAGGGCAATTACGACTGGACCAAGTCGGCAGGTCAACAGTTTTTCATGCAGCAAGCCAAGAAATATGGAGTCGATCATTTCCTTCTCTTCTCCAATTCTGCCCCAGTACAATTTACCAAAAACGGCAAGGCATACGCCAACAAGGGTGTGAGCGGGAGTAATCTCTCAGATAATCACTATGCCGACTTTGCTGATTTCCTCACGACCACAACCAAGCACTTCACCGACGAAGGCTACAACATAACCCTCATCGACCCAGTAAACGAGCCACAATACGACTGGACAGAAGGTCAGGAAGGTTCACCATGGACCAACGAGTGCATCGCCAAGCTCGCACGAGAGTTGGACAAGAGCATTACCAAACAGGGACTCTCTGCCCAGATTCTCTTGCCGGAGGCATGCCAATGGAAGGCACTCTATCAAGATGGAACCGAGAAGAGAGCCAACAATCAGATAGAGGCATTCTTCAATGCCAGCAACAGCAGTACTTACATCGGCGACTTGAAAAACCTGAAAAGAGCCATCGCTGGTCATAGCTACTGGACCTTCGGCACGAATGCCGACCTGAAGGACATCCGTCAGAACGTATGGAACAAGGCTCAGGAATACAATCTCGATGTATATCAAACCGAATGGAGCATGCTCGATAAGGAGCCATCCACTTCAGCAGGTTTCCCTTCCAGTTACGATGCAGCCAGCTATATGGACATCTCGCTCTATATGGGTAAGCTTATCCACTGTGATCTCACCCACGGCAATATGGCATCATGGAGCTACTGGACCTCTTTCGCACAAGAGAAATGGGGACAGAAGAACCGCTTCTATCTCTTGCGAATGAATGCCCAGGGCGATAACAACAACGAGAGCTATGGTGATATCCAGAACGGCGGTACCATCACCGACAACAGTAACCTCTGGGTACTCGGCAACTACAGCCGTTTCATCCGCCCTGGTTACAAGCGTATCGACCATATCACCAATAAGGAAGAAGATCTCAATAAGCTTCTGGGATCTGCCTATCTTTCTCCAGATGGCAAACGAATCGTTTTGGTATATGTAAACATGATGGCATCACAAAACAGTGTACGCATCAACATTGAGGGACAGAAGGCTGCCAAGGATATCAACGTTTACCGCACATCTGCGAAAGAAAACCTGAAGCACATCAAGAGCAGTTTCAGTCTGGATAAGCTGATTGCCATCCCAACCAAGAGCGTTGTAACCATCGTGATTGATTTCGAAGATGCCATCAATACTGGCATTAGCCATATCAAGGCAGATAAGGCCGGTAGCAATGACATCTACAGCATCGAGGGCAAATTGGTTCGCAAACATACAGATTCTACAGAAGGACTCGCCAAGGGTATCTATATCCAAAACGGAAAGAAATTCGTGATAAAATAACAGCAAGGGCATCCATCTGCCTTTTGAACAACTCATCAAACAAAAAATTCTATTATGGCACATAATTATATGAAATACGGTGCTTTATCTGCATTGCTCATCGCCAGCATCAACATGCAGGCAGCACAGGAAGGAACTACCCAATATACCATCCTTACCCAAAGCCCGGAACAGCACATCCAGCACTTCGGTGCCAGCGATGCCTGGAGTATGCAGTTTCTCGGACTATGGCCCGAGAAGCAGCAGGAACAGATTGCCGACTGGCTCTTCTCTACCGAGAATGATGCGCAAGGCAAACCTAAAGGCATCGGCTTGTCTATCTGGCGATTCAATCTGGGAGCCGGAAGCGAGGAACAGGGAGAAGCTTCGCAGATTCAGCCAGGTACAAGAACCCAATGCTTTCTCAATGCTGACGGCACCTACAACTGGAGCAAGCAGGCAGGACAGCGCAAGTTCCTGAAGCTCGCCAAGCAGAGAGGCGTGCCTTATTTCCTCGCCTTCTGCAACTCTGCACCCGTATTCTACACCAAGAACGGACTCGCAACCAACACAGGGCGCGGCGGTACCATCAACCTGAAGGATGACTGCTACGGCAAATTCGGAAAGTTCATCGCCACCTCTCTCAAAGGCATCGAAGAGCATGATGGCATCCACTTCAACTATATCAGCCCTATCAACGAAGCGGATGGACATTGGAATTGGACAGGACCCAAGCAGGAAGGAACTCCTGCTACCAATAGGGAATTCGCCAAGGTGACCAGAGAGGTAAGCAAAGCATTGTTAAAGAACAAACTCAATACCGAGATTCTCATCAATGAGTCGAGCGACTATCGCTGTATGATCGGTACCCACATGATCGATTGGCAGCGAGGCTACGAAATCAACTCCTTCTTTACCAAGGACAGTACGCAGACCTATGTGGGCAACGTGAAGCAACTCCTCCCTCTCATCGGCGCTCACAGTTACTGGACCAATACCCCTATCCCATATATGAGGGAAATAAGAATGAAGATAAGAGAGGCTTGTAAGCAGAAGAACATCAAGTTTTGGCAAACAGAACTCTGCATCATGGGCAATGACGAGGAGATTGGCGGCGGAACCCCTTATGACTTCTCGATGAAGACAGCCCTCTATGTGGCTCGTGTCATCCATCACGACCTGGTATATGCCAATGCCGAGAGCTGGAGCTGGTGGCGTTCTGCAGGCGGTGACTATCGCGATGGTCTCATCCGCATCTACAGCAAAGATGGCTGGAAAAGCGGCTGGGCTGTAGATTCCAAGCTGATGTGGGCACTCGGCAACTATTCCCGCTTTATCCGTCCTGGTGCCCAGCGCTACGATATCGCTACCACTTCTGCCGATGGAAAGCAGATAGAGGAAGGCTACAACGACCCTTACGGTGTAATGTGTTCTGCCTATCAGAATGCAGATGGCAAATGGGTTATTGTGGCAATCAACTATTCTGAGGATGTGAAGCCTGTCAACTTCCAACTCGATAATCAGGAGCAGAAAAGCTGGCAGATATATCGTACAAGCGACATCTCTGCCGAGAGTTTAGCGCCTGTTGGAATTTGTGATGGAACCACCCAGTTGGCTCCACGAAGCATTACGACTTTTATGCAAAAATGATTGAAATAATGCCTTTTTAACGAAAAATCCCCTTTATTGAACGATTTTTATCCTTCATAAAGGAGATTTTCTGCTATCTTTGCAAATGTTTTATCGAGAATACTAAAAAAATAAATATAATGACAGTAACAACTTCTATCAAGACATTAGCCTTTGCCTCACTATTGGCACTGGCACCAGCTCAGATGATGGCGGCACAGAAAGGTGGCACCTTCACTACCGGTGACAAGACTTTCCTACTCAATGGCAAACCTTTCGTGGTAAAGGCTGCCGAGTTGCACTATCCCCGTATTCCTCGCGCTTACTGGGAACACCGAATCAAGATGTGCAAGGCTCTTGGCATGAATACCGTCTGCCTATATGTGTTCTGGAATATCCATGAGCAGGAGGAAGGCAAGTTCGACTTCACAGGCAACAACGATGTAGCTGCTTTCTGCCGACTGGCTCAGAAGAACGGCATGTATGTCATCGTTCGCCCGGGTCCATACGTTTGTGCAGAATGGGAAATGGGTGGTCTGCCTTGGTGGCTCCTCAAGAAGAAGGATATCCGTCTGCGTGAGCAGGATCCTTACTTCATGCAGCGTGTAGAAATCTTCGAGAAGGAAGTGGGCAAGCAGCTGGCTCCACTCACCATCCAGAATGGTGGTCCTATCATAATGGTTCAGGTGGAGAACGAATATGGTTCTTACGGTAAGGACAAGCCATACGTAAGTGCCATCCGCGACATCGTCCGCAAGAGCGGATTTGATAAGGTGAGCCTCTTCCAGTGCGACTGGTCATCCAACTTCCTGAACAATGGTCTCGATGACCTGACCTGGACCATGAACTTCGGTACAGGTGCCAACATCGACCAGCAGTTTAAGCGTCTCGGCGAGGTTCGTCCGAATGCTCCTAAGATGTGTTCAGAGTTCTGGAGCGGCTGGTTCGACAAGTGGGGAGCACGCCACGAAACCCGCCCAGCCAAGGATATGGTAGAAGGAATGGACGAGATGCTGAGCAAAGGCATCAGCTTCTCTCTCTATATGACCCACGGCGGAACCAGCTTCGGCCACTGGGCAGGAGCCAACTCTCCTGGTTTCCAGCCAGACGTAACCAGCTATGATTACGATGCCCCTATCAACGAATGGGGATTGGCTACTCCAAAGTTCTATGAACTGCAGAAGATGATGGCGAAATACAACGACGGCAAGAAGTTGCCAGCCGTGCCTAAGGCTCCGATGGCTATCATCAAGGTGCCAGAATTCAAGTTTACCGAATACAAGCCATTGAGCTATGGTATCGGAAAGGAGAAGGAAACCCAGGCTCCTCAGTGCTTCGAGGATATGGATATGGGATGGGGTACCATGGTTTATGAAACCCAGGTTCCTGCCATCGAAAGCATATCAACCCTGACCGGCGAGTTCCACGACTTTGCCCAGGTATATGTGAACGGAAAGTATGTTGGCAAGATAGATCGCGTGAAGAATGAGAAATCACTCGAATTGCCAGCCATGCCTCAGGGTGCACAACTCACCATCGTGGTAGAAGGCATGGGACGAATCAACTTCGGCCGTGCCATCAAGGACTACAAGGGTATCATCGGCAACGTAACCCTGACTACACAGAAAGAGGATTGCGAACTTGCCCTCACCCCTACCCGATGGAACAACAGTAGCATCGCTGATGATTACCAGACAGCAGTCAAGGCACTCGCCATACCAACCAACAAGATGCGTGGTCTCCAGACCAAGGCGGGTTACTATCGCGGCTACTTCAACCTGAAGAAGGTGGGCGACACCTTTATTAATATGGAGGCATTCGGCAAGGGACAGGTTTACGTCAACGGTCATGCCCTCGGCCGCTTCTGGCAGATAGGTCCTCAGCAGACCTTGTATCTCCCGGGTTGCTGGTTGAAGAAGGGCAAGAATGAGGTGATTGTTCTCGACGTAGTAGGTCCTAAGGGTGAAGCTGGCAAGCCAGATTCTACCGTGGCTCCTACCGCTTTCTGCCAGGATCATCCGGAGCTCGACAAGCTGAATCTCGAAAAGAGCAACAAGCACAACGAGCCAGGTCATCGCATGGATCTCAATTCAGAGACTCCAGTATTGAAAGGCGAGTTCAAGGCTGGCAACGGCTGGCAGACCATCAAGCTCGACAAGCCTGTAACCGGTCGCTACTTCGCCATCCAGGCAGAGAGCAGCCAGAGCGGTGACAGCCAGATTGCCATCGCCGAGGTTTATCTCCAGGACGCACAGGGCAACCGCATCGACCGCAACAACTGGGTGGCTTACTATGCTGACAGCGAGAAGGGTAACTCTACTCTCGAAAAGATGTTCGACCTCCAGGAAAGCACCTACTGGCAGACCGAGAAGGGCGCCAACTTCCCACATCTCGGAATCGTGGATATGGGTAAGGAGGTTACCATTTCTGCCTTCGAGTATCTGCCACGTGCCGAGCAGGGAGCACCAGGCAGCGTCAAGGGCTTTAAGCTCTACGTTAGAAAATAGAAAGATAGTTCATAGGTTTGGTCAGCCACAGGCTGACTGTGGATAATTAACACATATAGTTTAAAATGTAGTATTTCTATTGGAGAATAGAAAGTTAGTTAGATTGCAAAAAAGAGGTAGATGTGAATCTGCCTCTTTTTTCGTTTATATTAAAACTCCTTTTTTCGTATATATTAAAACTCCTTTTTTTGTATATAATAAACTCCTTCTCCCCCACTTTTTGTTTTTTTATACATTGATATGCCATTATGTGAATACTTTTGCGTATCTTTGCAGCAAAATACAAATACATTTTTTATGTTGACAGATATTGAAATAGCTAAATCAGTAAAATTGCGCCCCATCAATGAGGTTGCAGCTGAACTTGGAATCCATGAAGACCAAGTAGAGAACTACGGCCGTTACATCGCTAAGATTACTACGGACAAGATCGACACTAACAAGTTTAAGAACCATCATCTCATCCTCGTCACTGCTATCAGCCCAACCAAGGCAGGCAATGGCAAGACCACCGTATCAGTAGGTCTCGCCCTCGGTATGCAGAAGATTGGCAAGAAGGCTGTCGTTGCCTTGCGTGAACCATCTCTCGGACCTTGCTTCGGTATGAAGGGTGGTGCTGCCGGCGGCGGTTATGCTCAGGTATTGCCTATGGATAAGATCAATCTTCACTTCACTGGCGACTTCCACGCTATCACAGAGGCTAACAACATGATTGCTGCCCTGCTCGATAACTACCGTTTCCAGCACGAAGCTGAGGGCTTCAAGCTCAAGAAGATTCTCTGGCGCCGCGTGATGGATGTGAATGACCGTGGTCTCCGCCGCATCATCACCGGTATCGGTGATAAGAACGGTATCGAGACAGAGGCAGGATTCGATATCACTCCAGCTTCAGAGATTATGGCTATCATGTGTTTCGCAACAAGTGTTGACGACCTCCGTCGTCGCATCGACAATATTCTTCTGGGTATCACAGAGGATGACAAGCCATTCACCGTCAAGGATATGGGTGTAGGTGGCAGTATTGTTGCCCTCCTCCTCGATGCCCTGAAGCCAAACCTGGTTCAGACCACAGAGGGAACTCCTGCTTTCGTTCACTGCGGTCCTTTCGCCAACATCGCTCATGGCTGTAACTCTGTGATGGCTACTGCAGCAGCTCTCGAGTATGGCGACTATGCCATCACAGAGGCTGGATTCGGTGCTGATCTCGGCGCAGAGAAGTTCTACAACATCAAGTGCCGCAAGACTGGTTTGCAGCCAGACCTTACTGTTCTCGTCGTTACTCTCCAGGCATTGAAGATGCATGGTGGCGTAGCTCAGGAAGACATCAAGAAGCCAAACGTAGCTGGTATGGAAGCTGGCTATTGGAACCTCGACAAGCACGTGAAGAATCTCCAGAGCTTTGGTCAGACTGTAGTCATCGCCTTCAATAAGTTTGCTACTGATACCGATGAGGAAATCGAGGTATTGCGCAAGCACTGCGAGGAGATGGGCTGCGGATTCGCTGTCAACAGTGCCTTCGCTGAAGGTGGCAAGGGTGCAATGGAGTTGGCTGAGCTCGTTGTAAAGACCATCGATGAGCATCCATCTGCTCCTCTCTACTTCACTTATGATGACGATGAGCCTGTAGAGAAGAAGATTGAGGATGTTGCCTTCAACCTCTATGGTGCCGGCAGCGTAACCTTGAGCGATTCTGCCAAGTCTATGATCGAGGAAATCAAGAAGTTGGGTGCCGAGAAGTTCCCTATCTGTATCGCCAAGACCCAGTATAGCTTCTCTACTGATGCCAAGGCATACGGACCAACAGAAGGCTTCGAGCTCCACGTTCGCGACATCACCGTGAACATGGGTGCCGAGATGATCGTAGTCATCGCTGGTCCTATCATGCGTATGCCAGGTTTGCCAAAGAGCCCACAGGCTGAGCGCATCGATGTGGTTAATGGTGAGATTACAGGTCTTTCATAAATAGACTTTCTTCATCGGATTACGCGGAGTTAACGGAACATTCTTGCTCCACGGATTACGCACGGAATTTAAACGGATTTGGCCTTACGGCCATTGGGCTAGCGCCGTATAGGCTGGCTTTTTCCAGCTTTAGGGGGTATCGCCACGACCGTCAGGTCGAGTTTCCGTTTAAAATCCGTGCGTAATCCAAGGAAGGCGGTTAAGGTTCCGTTTATTCCGCGCAATCCGATGAACAATGACACATCCTCTTTTTTATCTCATACTGAATTCACAACCGCAATACAATTGGTTGTAGAATTCATTCTGTCTCAGCAATTCTCCTCGGCGGTTCTGCAAACCGCCCTTTCTCCAGTTCATATCCCACCACTCTACATCCGGGCATTCTTCTACCGCAATATGTCCTGCGGCATCTATCTGCTTAATGTTCTTCCATCTGGAAGAAGCCAGCGTGGTGGTTAGCAGATGGAATCCATGCTCCTGGGCATATTTGGCTGCATGAGTCAGACGATATTGGAAACACATCGAGCAGCGGCTTCCCCGCTCCGGTTCCTTCTCCAATCCCCTGATGGTAGCCAGCCACTCCTCATGATCGTACTCATCCTCTACATAAGGCACCTGCTGCGCCTCCAGGAATCTCATCAGCTCGTGCTTTCGGATATCGAACTCCTGCTGCGGATAGATATTGCTGTTACTGAAATAAACGGTTGGCTTCATACCATTGCGAAGCATACACTCTACGATAGCCGATGAACAGGGTGCACAACAGGCATGCAGCAACACCGAATTTCCTTCAGCCTTGCTTCCATCCGGGAGAGTAAGTTTCACGAATTTATATTGTTCTTCTACGGGAATCTTCATTTTACTTTGAACTTTAAACTTTGATATTTTGATATTTGAGCTTCTATCAATTCCCTCACTTGCGAAACTTGAATTTCTCATTATCAAGTGAGCGGAAAAAGCGGGATTTCGCTTTTGGGCAAAAAAAAAACAAATGGAGTACAGTCTCTCGACACCCCCCATTTGCCCAAATATATGCGAAAACTGCTGCAAAGATACGATTAATTTTTGAGTTACCAAATTTTTAAGCGATAATTTTTAATCAAAATGAATAAATATCGACTTTTTAACCAAAACTTAACAGTTTGCACCAGTAAATTAACGTTTTTATCCAATTCTTTGGGAACTGTGAGATGCCTGACTACCAGCCTATTTTCTAGCCCAGATCACGCTTCAGGGTGATGACCGTCATCTCCGGCCAGGCACCCAGTCGGAAAGGGAATGATCCGCCCAATCCGGCAGAAACATAGAGCAGCTGCTTGCCCAGCCAGTATTCTCCACCCCACTCCTTGAAAGCCATGTGGGCAGGAGTGAAGTTACCTATCTTCAACTGTCCGGCGTGGGTATGTCCCGCCAGGGTCAGGTGTACTCCGGTCTTCTGCACTTCCCTTCTCCAATGGTGCGGATCGTGGGTAAGCACAATCTTGAAAGCATCCTTCGCCACTCCCTTCATCGCCTTCTTCAGGTTACTGCGATTGGTAAACGGAGGTTGTCCGGCATTCTCCACACCGACGATTTCTATCGAAGCCATACCGTGCGATACCGTATAATGTTCGTTCATCAGCTGGTGCCATCCCATCTCATTCTGCAACTGGAAGAGGAGACGGCGATTCTTTCTCAAGGCACTCAGACTGTGGTTGGTATTATATTCGCAGTAATCGTGATTACCCCAAACCGAGAAGATACCATCGGGAGCATGCAGCTTCTTCAGATCCTCCACATAAGGTTCCACCTCATCGGCAGCATTGTTCACCAGATCACCGGTAAAGAGCATCATCTCCACCCCTTCGGCATTGGCTCTTTCCACCACCTTTCTCACAAAGTTGGCACCCTTCGGAAAGGTACCGAGATGCAGATCCGTAAAATGCAGAATCTTATAGCCATCGAAGTAAGGAGGCAGATCGGCAGAAGAATAAGTCACGTATTTCACCTCCAGTCGCTTCCATCCCTCCACGAATCCATAGAGAAACCATCCCATCACCGCCAGGGAAGGCAGGATGGCGAAGAACCAAGGCATGAAGAATTCAAAGAGGATGAATACCATCTTCGGCATCACAGAGAAAAGGATGAGAGAGAAAAGCACTCTCACCGATGTGCGATGAAACTTGCCCAACTGCAGTCCCACCTCAGCCAGGATGATGAGCAGAGAGGGAATCCACCAGAGGATGGCTAGCGGCAGAGGCCACTCCCCCACTCCGATATGCCACAACCAGGCATCGGGCACCAGTGCCATAGCTCCGATGCCTACTATATACATAAGAGATCTGAAAATCTTCTTGATAACCTTATTCATCTACCTATTTCTATTTAGCTATTCGCTGCATCCCCTGTCAGGGCGCAACATCTTTCTGCAAAGGTAGTGTAAATTGAAGACACTACAAAATAAATGGGAATCTCAAAAATACATTTAACTTTCTTTTGCCAAATCAGAAGCAAGATTTCGCATCTTCGGGCATTTTATAGACAGAAAGATTTAAAAAAGAAAAAGTTATGAGAAAGATCAATTTTAAGAAAATCGGGCTCGCAGTAGCCCTGCTGATGTCAGCATTCACCTTCCAGTCATGTGATACTGATGATGATACCAACTGGGATCAGGTTTTGCCTAATGCCCTAGTAACAGTCAAGCAGAATGCAGATGCCTGCTATCTGCAGTTGGATGACAACACCACATTGCTCGCCAAAAACCTCAAGACTTCAGTCTTTGATGGCAAGGAAGTTAGAGCACTCGTCAACTATACAGCTACCGATGAGAAGAGCGACAAGTATTCTCAGGTAGTATATGTCAACTGGATTGACAGCATTCTCACCAAGAAGCCAGCACCTTATCTCTCTACTCCGGCAGAGAACGATGCGAAGTATGGCAATGATGAGGTAGATATCGTTCGCGATTGGGTAACAGTAGCCGAGGATGGTTATCTCACTCTCCGCTTCCGTGCTCTATGGGGCGGTCAGAAGCCACACATCATCAACCTTCTCACCGGTGTAAACCCGGAGAATCCATACGAGGTAGAGCTTCGTCACAATCAGAATGGTGATGCCAAGTACCGTGTAGGCGATGCCCTGGTAGCCTTCAACCTCAACGATGCCCTGCCAGATACCAATGGCAAGACTGTGAAGCTCACCATCCGCTGGAAGTCTAGCAATGGTGACAAGAAGGTAGATTTCAACTACTGTTCGCGCAAGGCAATCACCAATGCCAAGCAGCTGGACGGCTACAGCCAGACAGGTAAAGCTATTAAGTAAAAGATTAATAAAGTAAAACGCCTATCCCCTGATGCTTCTCTGAAGAGAATCCATCAGGGGATTTTCTATCAGTTTTTGCATTATCTCCACATACTCTTCAATAATTTCATTAGAGACCCCATTCGATACAAAAAAAATCTTTTCTCATGAAAACACAAAAGAAAAAGCTTAAAAACTTGCATAAAAGAGAAATATTTCTTATTTTTGCATTATCTTTGTAGGAATTAAGAGGAAAGTACGAAAAAATGGAAAAAAACAACAGAATACAATTACCCCTAGAAGAAATCAAGCTCGCTTTTGCTGCATCATGCGTTGAGGGAGCCGCTAGAAAGCTCGGGGTGCCATATATTGAAATATACGAAAGAATGAGAAAGGTTGATTTAATCAACAAATTCATTCTGCCCCATTATGATACACTCCATACCGAAAGTAGAGAGTATCTTATAGAAGATGTCATAGAGTGTCTAACTAATTGGGAGAAGAAAAACTGATGAAAGTAACAGTCTATCATGGAGCCACAGAAATTATAGAAGCTCCACTTTATCATGTAGGAAGACCAAGGTTAGACTTTGGTCAAGGTTTCTACGTAACTGATTTAAAGGAACAGGCTATAAAATGGGCTAAAACCATTGCAGATAAAAGAGCAGCAGAACCCCTACTCAATATCTATTCCTTGGATAGGGATGCAATTCTCGCCGAGGCTCGCTGCAAGATATTCACCGCATACGATAAAGACTGGCTAGACTTTATCGTAGCCAACAGACGAGGAAAAAATCTAGCCAAAGATTACGACTATGTGGAAGGTGGCATAGCAAACGACAGAGTGATTGATACCGTAAACCTATATATGACCGGCTTTTACGATACAGAATCAGCTCTACAGCAGTTAACTTTTCATAAGCCCAATAATCAGATTTGTTTACTCAATCAAGATCTCATCAATAAATACTTAATCTATAATGGAACAGAAAAAATATAACCAGATAAATACCAAGACTCCTGAGATTCAAGAAATGATTCTCAGCTATCAGATAGGTGGCGTAGCTTACGAATTATCAAAACGCCTGAAAATATCTCCAGCCATGGCTCTTGATCTTTTCTATCGCAGCAAGACCTGTGCCCAGCTCCACGATAAGCGCACCGGCTTGTATCTTATGAGCAATGGATACATCGCCGACGATTTCATTTACGAGAAGCAGAGAGGGTATTAATCACGATGCCTTGGGTCCGGCTCCGCCACCATTGCCGTTTTTTCTTCCGGCAACTCATATCTCCTGATATGATGATCTTCCAGAAAGATATGGTTCAGCGTAAAGGCAAGCGACTCCAGAGTCTTCTCCCTGACAGCCGGTTTCAGTTCGCATTCCCATATTACAATAGTATGCCATCCCATTTCTGCCAACCGATGTAGCACCTCATGGTCCCTTTCTCGGTTTCTCCTGACCTTATCCTGCCAGAATTGTGTATTCGATTTCGGCACCACATAATACTTGCATCCCTCATGTCCATGCCAGAAGCATCCATTCACCAGAATGCAGGTACGATACTTTCTGAGCACAATATCCGGTTTTCCCGGCAACCGTGGATGATTGAGCCGATACCTGAATCCTCTAGCCCACAGGAACTTCCTGACAAGAATCTCCGGTTTGGTGTCCTTGCCTCTGATTGCCGCCATATTATGGTGGCGCTGCTCTATGGTTAAGCGATCTGACATTTGTTTCCGCTTAGCATTGCAACATTGCGGCAGGAGTTATGTTCAGAACCTTACATAACAATCTTGCAATTTTTAAAGTAGGTTCCGAACGTCCTGTGACATAATCGTTAATACGTGAAGGACTTACTCCAATTTCTGAAGCCAATTGTTTCTGAGTCATTTCTTTTTCATTTAATGAAAATTCAATAAGTTCAGAAACAGAAGGATTTCCTATTGGGTAATGCTTTTTTTCGTATGACTCTACAATGTCCGACATTAAAGTCAGTTCTATGGCATTCTTATCATTGGCAGGAGTAGCATCCGTTACCAATGGCAGGAGTTCTTCAATTCTGTTGAGTGCAAACTCATATTGTTCTTTGGTAATTCTTTCCATAATAGCTTTTATTAAATGGTGGAACAATCATTTTTGTCATATTCACTATGTGTCCCGACAGTTCCGCAAGGTCTGCGCATCGGTACACTTTATTCCTCCTCGTCTCTACGCCTCCTATGCCACTTGCAATCATTATACAATACCCACAAACCGCCTCCCCCAAAGAAGAGACAGCCCACTATTCCCACCACCTGACAATATGTTTCAGATGAAATTCTTCTTGAAACTCTTGGATGAAGAAACATATTGATGCCACCACACACAAAAATCAGACACAACAGGTAAAACTTAATTTTAATCGATATTTTCTTCCTATAAAAAAGGAAACAAACCAAAGAAAGACCTACCATTAACACTATAATCAATGAAGATATTCTCCCAAAAGTAAATTCTTCATGCCTTAATAACCTAAGGCATAGCCTGAATATGGAAGCAGTAACCAATACAAGACCAACTGCATAACCTATCCAAATCACTTTTCGATTATCTTTAGAATCGAAAAGTGAACCCACGCTCTTCCAATATTTATCCATATCTTTCATAAGCCTAATTTCCGATAATAGTAGTTACTAATCACGATGCCTTGGGTCCGGCTCCGCCACCATTGCCGTTTTTTCTTCCGGCAACTCATATCTCCTGATATGATGATCTTCCAGAAAGATATGGTTCAGGGTAAAAGCCAGCGACTCCAGGGGCTTCTCCCTGACAGCCGGCTTCAGTTCGCATTCCCAGATAACGATGGTATGCCATCCCATTTCTGCCAACCGATGCAGCACCTCATGGTCCCGTTCCTGATTCCGTCTGATCTTATCCTGCCAGAACTGGGTATTCGACTTCGGAACCACGTAATACTTGCATCCCTCATGTCCATGCCAGAAGCAGCCATTCACCAGAATACAGGTACGATACTTCCTGAGCACAATCTCCGGTTTGGTATCCTTGCCTCTAATTGCCGCCATATTGTTGTGGCGCTGCTCTATGGTCATTTTATCTGGCATACGCTTTATTTATTAAGACATCTTTTTTCTAATCTAATCACACCATTCGATGCAAAATTAATCTTTTCTCATGAAACCACAAAAGAAATTCCCCAAAAACTTGCATAAAAGAGAAATATTTCTTATTTTTGCAGCAGATTTTAAACATAAAAAGATGGGAATATATAAGTATCAAGCAGAAATAGACGCATTGATACAACAAGGACTAAAGATGCCCGAAGTTGTAAAGCCAAACGATTTGAAAGGATTCAGATTCGTTTTCAGTACTGATATGTCCAAAAGCTACTTACCCAACTACATCATGAAGCCTCAACGTGCTATTATGAATGGCCAAAGAAAAGTTGATGTTGGTGGATATGCTCTGTCTTGCTTTACTGAAAAGGACAAAGCCATCAAGTTCTATCACTTACTTGCAAAAAATATGAGAAACATATTAGGGTGTCCAGTTCTATGTTCCAATATTAACTCACTTGTTTGAGAGTTTTGGTTCGTTCTGTCACCCAGTTTTTGGACAAGTGCTCGGTAGTCCAAGCATCAATGTCCTTAAGTTTAACATTCACTAAGCGCTCTTTGAAATTAAATGTTTTAGTAACGGATTCGTTCACGACTTTTGGATATAATGGTATCATTAGAGCAAAAGGAGTTATGCCATACAGCTTGTTCGGTGACTTCTTGCTTTTGTATATACCAAAAGTAGATTCAATGATGTCTGAAGAGATGCAGATATTCATATCCTCAGTAAGTTGCGCTTCTTCCTTTCGGAAGTACTCCAGCATCTTCAAGCCAAGGTGAGCTTGACGAGGATAAGCATTTCCTATAACATGAGCAACTATGTATGACTGGCACTCCTTACTCGTCTTGCAGGAAAAGCCTTTGTTTTTACAGATATGCTCTATATGCCTGATGGCATCCAACGCATCCATGAGTTCTTGCAACAAAGATTCATAGTCGTTGATGAAAGCATACGCTTCCTGCATTTCTTTTGGGAGTTTGTTGTAACAAGCAAGCATAGAGTTGCCCCAGATTACCCATTCAGACATATTCATGAATCTAGCAATAGTCCTCATGTTCGGTGGTAGCAAATATGCTTTATTTGTCAGATGGTATTGCAGTCTTTTCTTTCCTAAAAGTGTTGTAAGCTCAACAAAATCAGGCTGTTTTTCATACACCTTTTTGAGAATAACACCCATAGAATGACTGATGTCCGCATAATGCACATATCCAGA
>ERZ834769.949-NODE-949-length-27783-cov-26.404104_pt1 | contig 27783 bp, 25 predicted proteins | sample MGYA00519690_ERZ834769 | MGnify/ENA primary metagenome ERZ834769 (study PRJEB31850, sample SAMEA3708760) | human gut metagenome | biome: human gut; feature: human-associated habitat; material: faeces | place: China | collected 2014 ... | reverse complement strand
AGCAGATTCGTGCACGCATTGTCTGCACGCCCGCATAATAGGGTTGGCGGGCGTGTGGAAGTGCCTGCGCTGACGGGATGGAGTACATATTTTTTGCTTTTTCTGTTGGCTATGCTTGGGCTTATCTCGTAGGGCGGGAATTGATCGATTTGCGAAGCCACCTCTGGTCGGCGTCGCCGAGACGGGGCATCGTGGGTTTAGCCTGTGCGCTGACGGGATAAAGCATATATTTTTTGCTTTTTCTGTTTGTTGGTTCAACATCAAAACAACACATTACCACAAAAATTCAAAGGAGAAACGTATGTACAGCATATTCGGTTCGGTTATAGCCGCCATATCGACCCCGCGCGGAAAGGGCGGCATCGCCGTAATTCGCATGTCGGGCGACGGGAGCATTGCCATCGGTGAAAAATTTATCTTCCCGAAAAGCGGTAAACTGCTCTCCGCCGTAAAATCAAATTACGCGGCACTCTGCGATGTGAAAAATGCGGACGGCACCACACTTGATGAAGCCGTGGTCACCGTTTTTCGCGCGCCGCATTCCTTCACAGGCGAGGATACTGTGGAAATCTCATGCCATGGCGGAGTACTCCTCTCAAGCCGAGTGCTCTCACGCGCATTCGAATGCGGAGCAGTGCAGGCGGCGGCAGGCGAATTTACACGCCGTGCTTTCTCCTCGGGCAAGATAAGCCTCTCGCAGGCAGAAGCGGTCATAGGCAAAATAGATGCGAAAACAGACAGCAGTCTCCGCCTATGGGATAATGCGGCGCAGGGCAGAATAAAATGCGAAACCGATGCGATTTACGATGAGCTGGGCGAGATTATTTCGAGCGCATATGCCACGATAGATTTCCCGGAGGAGGACCTCGCGCCGCTTTCTCGCGATGAAATGCGCACGCGCACGGAAAAAGTCGCCGCGCACCTTGAAGCACTTGCCGCAACATATCGGACAGGACATGCCGTTTGCGAGGGAGTGAACACCGTCATCTGCGGCAAGCCGAACACGGGAAAGTCTACCCTGCTCAATCTGCTGTGCGGCAGCGAACGGGCGATAGTAACCGACATTGCCGGCACGACGCGCGATGTGATAAGCGAAACTGTTGCCGCAGGCGACATTTTGCTCCGTCTTTGTGACACCGCGGGCATACGCGAAACGGGTGATGCCATAGAGAAAATAGGCGTTGACCGTTCGCTCTCCGCGATAGAGAATGCCGAGCTGATTCTCGCCGTTTTTGACGGGAGCAAACCGCTCGACGATGAGGACAGACAAATCATCACACTTATAAAAGAAAAAGCAACTTCGGGTTGCGACATTATTGCCATTCTCAATAAAAGTGACAAAGGCGAGGCACTCTCTGCCGATGATGTGGGATTCCCGCATTCCGTGCGTATTTCCGCAAAAGATGAAACGGCAAAATCAACCGTCACAGCAGAGATAGAATCGCTCTATACCGATGGCGAATATACCGAAAATGCAGTCCTGACGGGAGAAAGGCAGTATGCCGCCGTATGCCGTGCGCTTGAACTCACAAAAGGCGCGCTCGAGGCACTTGATACCTTCGGCGAGGACATCGCAGGAAGCGAACTTGAACAGGCAATGGGCGCTATCGGCGAGATAGACGGCAGGGCTGTAGGCGAAGATGTTGTAAACAGAATATTCCATAATTTCTGTGTAGGTAAATGATATGAGTACAAAAGAAACTATACTCCGACTGCTTGAGGCGGCTGGCGGAAAATTTATCAGCGGTTCGGATATCGCACGCAGTGCGGGCGTCTCGCGGAATGCCGTATGGAAAAATGCCGCCGCTCTGCGCGAAGCCGGCTTTGATATAGAAGCAGGTGACGGCGGTTACCGCATGGCAGGCGATAAGCTCTGCCCCGAACTGATAAAATATTATGCAAAAAACGATTTTGGAATAACATTTTTTACAGAAACAGGCTCCACAAACCGCGAGGCGGCGAGGCTTGCTTCTTCCGTGACACTTCCGCATATGGTGGCGGCGGCGGCACAAAGCGGCGGCAGAGGACGGCACGGAAAGAGCTTCTTTTCCGAGGGCGGGATATATTTCAGCATGATTCTTGATGCCGCGGCGGTGAAAATTCCGCCGTTGCTGCTCACTACGGCGGCGGCTTGCGCCACGCTCCGCGCGATAGAAGCGGAATATGATGCCGAGCCGAAAATCAAATGGATAAACGATATTTATCTCGGCGAAAAGAAGGTCTGCGGGATACTCACCGAGGCGCAGAGCGACCTCGAAACAGGTACATTTTCGCATTATATCGTCGGCATAGGAATAAATGCCGGCGGAGATAATTTTCCGCCCGAGGTGGCGGATATCGCCTGCTCGCTTGATCCGGCAAGTGTGCGCAAAAACAGACTTTGCGCCGCTACTGCGGACAATCTGCTTGCTTTCATCAAGGCAGAGCCTGCGGATATTGTGCGGCTCGCGAGCGAAAAAAGCTGTGTGCTCGGAAGAAAAATCCGCTTTTTCGGCGGGAAGGAAGGCACAGGCAAGGCTGTCGCTCTCGGTGAAAACGGCGAACTTATCGTCGAGACGGCAGAGGGCAGGGTAACGCTCTCGGGCGGCGAAATCTCGGTAAGATTTACAAAATAAAAAAATGTGCGATTGCATAAATCGCACATTTTTTGCGCTCAGATGCTATCAATCAAAACTTTCGCCCGCCATAATTAAAGTTTTCGTGCACATTTTAAAGTTTTCGCCCGTGAAGAAACATAAAATAACTTTTCTTTTCTCGCGCTTTTCACTGACGAAAAGCGCGGCAAAAGTCAGCAAGGAGGACTCGCGCCGTCCTCCTTCCGAACCTCGTGCGGCGTGCACGAGTTAGTCGCGCGAGCCATGCGTGGCGAGTGCGTGCGGCAAAGGACAGAGCGAAAGTCGGCGGTTTTGCCGCTCTCCGCAGTCTTAACCATACCACGCGTGCGAACATATCACACGAAAAAGCCGAGCAGATTCGTGCACGCATTGTCTCACCCACATACAAATACGGGCGACGCCGTCGCCCGTATTTTCATTTTTCCGTATTCTTCGTTTAAATCGTTCCTGTGACCTCTACGACGGTAACGCCGGGAGAAGCGGTAACTGCACCTGTTGTCGTATCTGTCGTAAATGTTGCCGCAGGCACTGTTATCTCATAAGATGAGCCTGCCGCAGGTAAAGTCAGAGTGCCGCCCGTATAGGTGTAATTTTCGGCGGAGACAGCAGTGCCGTTCACCGTGACGGCTATATCTGTCGGTGCGGGAGAGAAAACATCCGTCAGCACAACATCCGTTGCCGCATCGTTGCCGTAATTATAAACAGTAAAGGTATATGTGAGCTGTCCGCCGCCCACGACGGGATTCGGTGACATAGACTTGACTATATTCAGCCTTGCATAATTTTCAACTGTTATCGTGTTTGATTTTTCGGCTGTTCCGAGCGTAGGCGAAGTGAAGGTTGCCGTATTTGTTACGGTGGAGCCGGAGGTGAGCGGTGCCTCACTTGTCAGTGCCGCCTTATAGATGATAACGGCGTTTGCGCCCGCAGGTATCGACGGCAGAGTGAATATGAGCGAACCGGCTGTCGTGGCGGGGGTCAGCTCAGAGGTATAAACACCGTTTATATAAAGATATGCGGGTCCTACATAGGAAAGCGGCGTATAGGTGGCACCGCCGGCGGTTGATCTTCCGAGATTGTCGTTCACGGTGATATCCGTTGCGGCGGTTGCACTGCCGTTTGTCAGCGAGAGAATATACGTTATCTCGTCGCCCGCAGTATAAGTCGAGCCGAGCGAGGTTTTGCTTCCCGTCAGCGGTTCTGTAAGAGTAGCCGTTGCTATATTTGATGCGGCGGCGGCATTTACCGCACCGTAAGAATAAGTTATTCTTGCCTGATTTGTAATAGTTGCCATATATTATTTTATCCTCCGAAATTTGATTGTCGGGTAGGGCTTTTATGCCCTGCTTCATTATATGACGACAGGCAAATTTCGACAAAACCGCAGTATGGCAATTTATTCCGATAGAGGCATTACCGCTTCATTTTATGTAAAAAATGATACGCCTTTTCCTTATATATGAATATTAAGAAATATTTTCCATTGATTTCAAAGCGGTTTTTATTGTATTATTATAGCAGAAATTCATCCCGCACGGGATACGGTAAAAGGAATACTCTCATGAAATCATTGCCATCAGAAAGGCGGCTTATCACCGTGCTTTTTATTCTCGCATTGTTTTGCGCACTGATACTTCTCTGTGCCTGCTCCTCCGAAGAGACGATTGACGTCAGAGCCGCCGCGCTCACATCTGCCACACCGCCCGCGGCGGAAACGACAACGGTATCTCCGCTTATGACAACCGGAAAAACCGTACATTCGGCTGTGACGAGTATGGCTTTGCCGCCGGAAACAACCTCAACCGCGGCGGATACCGTTTCCGCCGAAACAACTGCCGTAGTCACCGAGTCCGTTGCAACATCTGCAACCGCAGCTGCATCGACCGCACCCGCATCATCCGTAACCGCAGTGGCGGAGACACCGCCGACATCGTATGTTTTTACCAGAACGGAAGATATACCATACGAGACGGAAATACGATATTCGGATGAGCATTTTGATGACGATACGACAGTTCTGCGCGAGGGCATCGTCGGCAAAAAGGTTTATACCACCACGCTCCTTTATCGTGCGGGACGTCCGATAGGCAATTACATAGACGAGCGCATACAGACATATCCGCAAAACGAAATACTCCTCATGGGGACAAAAGCTTCGCATACATCGGAAATCGAGGTGCGGACAAGCGATATTCCTTATGAAACGGAAAGAGTTTCCGACGGCAGTCTGCCTCTCGGCGAAGAAAAGCTTATCACAGCAGGGAAAAGCGGTGTTCTCAAAGAGACGTATGAGATATCGTATTACCGCGGCGAAAAGGAGAGTGAAACCCTTCTCTTGCAGGAACGCGAAGAGCCTGTAAATGAAGTTATCGCTGTCGGCACATATATTGCTCCCGAGCCCGAACCCACGCCCGAGCCCGAACCCACGCCCGAGCCCGAACCCACGCCCGAGCCCGAACCCACGCCCGAGCCCAATCCCACGCCTACGCCCGAGCCCGAGAAATTCCGCCTGCCATATCTTGTCGCAGGAGAAGTAAGCGGCAAATACATAGGCAGAAATTACAGCATCACGCAGAATTACGGAAACGGCGGTCATGGCGGACTTGATATCGGCGTATGGTATGGAGAAGCAATTGTCGCCTCGATGAGCGGCAGAGTTGTGACGGCATATAACAACGGCGCGTTCAATCCCGCCACAGACAAAAGCATGCTCTGGACATACGGTACGTTTGTTGTGATAGAGCATGAAAACGGAATGCGCACATATTATGCGCATATGAGCAAAAAATTCGTTTCTGTCGGTGATTATGTTCAGGCGGGGCAGGTGATAGGCGAATCGGGAAATACAGGCAGAGTCAGTCCCGCGCCCACAGCCTCAAAACCGTATGCGGGCACACATCTGCATTTTGAAATCCGCGTATACAATAGCAAAACGGGCAAATACACGCGCGTAAATCCCATATATTATCTGAAATAAAAGGCAACAAAAAAACACCTGCTTTCGTAGGTGTTTTTTGCTGGAGCTGATAACCGGATTCGAACCGGTGACCTCATCCTTACCAAGGATGTGCTCTACCTGCTGAGCCATATCAGCGAATGCCTTATTATTATAACAAAAGAATGTGTGTTTGTCAACGGTTTTTTGAATATTTGCGGAAAATAAAAAAGCACTGCGCTTAGCCTGACGAGCCGTGGCAAGAAAAGGGAGCAATAAATTGCCTCCCCTGCCACAGCGGGTTGTCGTGGCGCCGACCCCTACAAGATAAAGCCAAAGCATAGCCAATAGAAAAAACAAAAAATATGTACTTTATCCCGTCAGCGTACTCGCCTTATCCACGATGCCCCGTCTCGGCGACGCCAACACACATGCTCCGCATATGTGTTAATCCCCGCCTTGCGGGCGTGCAGACAATGCGTGCACGAATCTGCTCGGCTTTTTCGTGCGCTATGTTCGCACGCGTGGTATGGCTGAAATTGTGGTGAGAGGCAAAACCGCCGGCTTTCGCTCTGTCTCTTCCCGCACGCACTCGCCACGCACTACTTCCTGCGACTAACTCGTGCACGCGGGAAGAGTTCTCAAAGAGAGGGGAACGCTCTCTTTGATGACTTTTTGTACTTTTCGTCACTGAAAAGTACGATAAGAGAAAAGTTGCTTTATGATTCTTCGCGGGTCGTCGAGGCGCCGACCCCTACAAGATAAAGCCCAAGTCCCGTCAATAGCCAAAAGAAAAATCAAATTCTCCATCCGCTTTTTCTTTTGCCGTCGCCGCCGACGGCTCGCGCAAGCCTCCCCAAAGGCTTGACCTAAACTTTAGCAGAGGCGGGCGAAAACTTTAACGGTGCGCAAAAACTTTAATGTGGGCAAAAATTTCAATGAAAAGCAAAAATTTTCCCAAGTCAACGAAAAAAGGCAGGACAAGGGGTGCCTTCCATAAAGCAGGTTTTGCCTGCCGAAAAAACAATAGGAGTACGGGCATTTGTTCGTACTCCTTTTCACACGCCTTGCACTGCAAGGTATAGTGTGTTACACCTTTTAGGTGTACTGGCGGGTGGTAATGAGCCTCCCTTGTGTAAAGGGAGGTGGCTTGCGAAGCAAGACGGAGGGTTTGTAAAAGCAAAAATTTCATCGAAAACAATCCCTCAGCCGCCTTCGGCGTCAGCTCTAAACCTGTCTCGGCGACGCCAAGCAACATGCTTCGCATATTGCTTAATTCCTTTACACAAGGGAGCCTTTGGTTTGTGCGCTCTGAAAGTCTGTCTGTTTTTCCTGACAAGCACTGCTTTTGTGGACACAAAAGCGAAGCCCCGCGCGAGCAGAAGTTGGGTTATAATGTCATCAAAGCTTTAAAATCCTCTGTTTCCCTGATAGGATCAAAGCAACGGTTGTTATTCAAACACTGAATGAAATCATCAATATCGGTTATATCGGAATCTGTAACGGGATGCTCTTCTTCAATAAGTGAAAATAGCGGAGAAGTGAACTTTATTGTCTTTTGGTGATTTATTTTTGTCATTTCTTCCGCATGGTACCTTGCTTTTTTCAATTCTTCCAATACACGGTCATATTGCTGTGTTTTGCAGAAGCAAATGGCTTTGCTGATAGAATTATATTGCAGAGTATTGTGATAATACTGAAAATTACCGTCCGGAAACATAATATTCAGTATTTTTTCAACGGCATCATACACGTCAATTGAGTTTTGACCGAATGTTAGTTGGAAGAGAAAGCGATTTAATTTTGTATTTGTAAGGTGCTGACAATGCTTTTTCCTTTCTTCACCCTCTAAGCACCAACAAAGCAGCTCATCTCTTTTCTCCTCATCCTCTTCTAACATAGCGTATTGTTTGGCTTCGTCCTTTTTTTGATTATAGCTAAGTGCATGAACGATTCCGAACAACGCTTCGGAATATAATTTTGAATCCTTGGTGTTATCCAAAACCAATTTATAATGTTTTGCTGAACTTTCAAGCAAACGCGTATATTCACTATTATCCAAGGTCGGCATAGCAACATAATACTCTGCCGATGCCAGCCATTCCACATACTCCATATTTCCCGGATATTCAGCAACCGCACGCAGGGCGATTTGATAATTCTTTTCTTTGTCGTCGTGTTGCCAATATTTGTGGAATGCTTCGTCAAACTCCGCTTTTCTCAAATCCTTTTGGTAGGTTTCCATTCCAAGCAGATAATCGGTGGTTACATTAAATAAATTGGCAAGCGGCGGCAATAAAGAAATGTCGGGCATAGCAACATCTGTTTCCCAACGGCTGATTGCCTGCGGAGAAATAGAAAGAAGTTCTGCAAGATTTTCTTGTGTCATATTTGCTTCTCGTCGAAGTGATTTTATCTTTTGTCCAAATGTCATATAAACAATTCTCCTGATTTTGTTACTTGACCGGTCTGTGATTATATTATACCAAGTTTTTGACGATTTGTCCACCTCTTAATAATTGAGAGGTTATAAACCAAAAATTGAGTTGGACATAAAAGCTTGGCGCACCTGCTTTATCGCAGGTACGCCAAGTCATGCCTTTTTTCATCCCGACCGAGATTATTCCTCATCCTCACGAGAGAAGAGGTCGCCTTCGAGATTCATGTCGTCATCCTTTGCTTCGCAATCGTCGCAATCGCAATCGTCACATTCGCCGTCGCAGTCATCAAGGTCATCATCAAAATTGAAATCGCAATCGCAGAAATTGATATCATCCTTGCAGTCATAGAGCAGATAAGCACCTGCCGCGCCGCTCATAGCGGAAACCGCAAGAAAAGCACCTGCGGAGCTTTTCTTCTTGAAGAGAAGAATGATGAATGTGATGAGTGAGGTGACCGCGTTTACTACGAGAGCAACGCCTACATAAAGTTTGGTTTTCTTGAACATTTTTCATGTCCTCCTTATATAATATTTTTTTGTTTTTTATACCTTGCTCTTAAGATAAGCATTGATAAAACCGTCTATTTCGCCATCCATTACGGCGATGATATTACCGTCCTCATAGCCTGTTCTGTTATCCTTGACAAGCGTATACGGCATGAATACATATGAACGAATCTGTGCGCCCCATTCGATATTTGTCTTTTCACCCTTGATGTCCTCTATCTTGTCGAGATTTTCACGCTGTTTTATCTCGGCGAGCTTGCTTTTCAGCATTTTCAGCGCGGTTTCCTTATTCTGGAGCTGGCTGCGCTCGGTCTGACAACCGACAACTATACCTGTCGGCTTATGAACGATTCTTATTGCCGAGTCGGTCTTATTGATATGCTGACCGCCCGCGCCGCTCGAACGGTGCGCGGTTATTTCGAGGTCCTCATCCTTGAGTTCTATATTGACATCATCATCAAGCTCGGGCATTACTTCCACCGAGGCAAAGGATGTATGACGTCTGCCTGACGCATCAAAAGGCGAAACGCGCACAAGTCTGTGAACTCCGTGCTCACTCTTGAGATAGCCGTAAGCATTCGTTCCCTCTACGAGGATAGTTGCGCTCTTGATGCCCGCTTCTTCTCCGTCGAGCCAATCTATGAGCTTGACATTGAAGCCGTGCTTCTCACCATAGCGCGTATACATTCTGTAGAGCATGAGTGCCCAGTCCTGCGCCTCTGTGCCGCCCGCACCGGGATGGAAGGAAAGAATGGCATTGTTTCTGTCATATTCGCCCGAGAGGAGCGCATCTATGCGCATTTTTTCCTCGCCGGCTTCTATTTTCTTTACCTCGGAAAGCACCTCGTCACAAACGCTCTCATCATTTTCCTCTATGCCCATTTCTGCGAGCACGAGTGCATCCGAAACAGAGGCGCAAAGCTTTTCATATGCCTCTATCTTATCCTTTGTGCGCTTCAGCTCCTGAAGCACCTTGCCCGAGTTTGCCTGATCATTCCAGAAATTCTCGGCAAGTGTCTGTGCCTCGAGTGTTTTTGCCTGCTCGCGCAGTCTTTCTATCTTCAGCGAATCGCCGAGCTCCTTTACATCACTCTCAAGTGCGAGAAGTTTGCTTTTCGCTTCTTCTAACTGTATTATCATTATATTTATGTCCTCCGAATATGTTTTTTGTGATTTTTATGTTAAATATGAAGCTTTCTTTATAAAACCGACTCACGTCACTTTTCTTTTTCCGCATTTTTGCCGTGATGATGCCCGTCAAAAACGCCGCGGAGGTTCATTTTCAGCTTACCGTTCTTATCGACAAAGCCTATTTTTCTTGCCATTTTGTCATCGATACATTTTTCCGCATCATGTGCGCCGCAAAGGTCGATGAAATTCAACGCCGCGCGCCCCATGATGAAAAGCACCTCTTCATCGTCGATTCCCTCGGGGCATTTCAATTCATACATATAGCCGATATCGTCCTTTATCTTAAACTGGCATATGCCGAGCAGTCTGTCCTCTTCTATTGCCGAGTAGGCAAAGCAATCATCACGATAAGGTACGCCGCACTGCGCACATATTGCCTTCTGCCGCTCCTTGCTCTCGATGGGTTTTATCTCAAACATCCGACTTTGCCTCCCTTTTCAGCATCTGAACCTGTGACTTTGTAAGATAACGCCATTTGCCCGGGCGCAGGTCGCCGAGCTTTACCTCACCTATGCTCACCCTGCGCAGAGAAAGCACATGAAGCGATAATTTTTCGCACATTTTGCGTATCTGTCTGTTGCGACCCTCAAAAAGAGTTATCGCAACGACGGAATATTCCTTTTTCCTCGTTATCAGAGAAACCTCTGCGGGTTTTGTCATATATCCGTCGATATCCATCGGCTCGGAAAGGCGCTGTACCTTTTCCGGCTCTATCTCGCCCGCGAGCTTTACATGATATGTTTTCGGCTTGTGATAGCGCGGATGCATAAGCCTGTTTGCAAAATCGCCGTCGTTTGTGAAAAGCAGAAGTCCCTCGCTCTCAAGGTCAAGTCTGCCGATGGGATAAACGCGCACGCCGACATCCGAAACAAGCTCGGAAACGCACGGTCTGCCGCGGTCATCACTCATGGAGGTGAGATATCCGCGCGGCTTATTGAGCATGAGATAAACCTTTCGCTTATCCCCGCCCAAGATAACCTTTCCTCTGTATTCTATCCTGTCCCTCTCGGGATCTATTTTCGTGCCGATATCGGCAACCTCGCCGTTGACCTTTACTCTGCCGGCGGCGATTTCCTCCTCGGCGGCGCGGCGGGACATTATCCCTTGCGCCGAAAGGAATTTTTGCAGTCTCATTTCTTCCAATGTTTTGCCTCTGTATAGTGTATTTTTCTTTATATTTCCGGCTTCAGAAAAGGAATTTCCTTTTCTTTACCGCGGTTTTCGCGATGCTCTCCCGCGCGACTATATCCGCTCTTGCTATCACCTTGCCGCCGCAGATAAATTCGACCTCGCCTGTCTTTTCTCCCTCGCATATGCCCGCATAGAGAAAACGCGGCGTTTTAATCGCGGTTTTTATCTTGCCGTGGCTTTTTTTCAGCGTGGCAATGATATCCTCGGAAATACCGCAGCAGACGGTTTCTTTTTCTCCGCCGCAAACGGGAATTTCCACGCGAAATTCCTCTGCCGAAGCTATCTTCTCGCTTTCGTAGAGGGAAAAGCCGTAGTCGAGGAGCTCTCTGTGATCATGCCAGTCGCTTCCGTCGCAGAGCGTAACGCAGATGAGCGTCACTCCGTCGCGCTGTGCCGCAGAGACGAGCGTCCTGCCGCATTTTTTGGTGAAGCCTGTCTTTACGCCGATAACATCGTCATATGTGCGGAGCAGGCGGTTGTGATTTACGAGCAGGCGCGTCGCCGTGCCGTCATGCAGGGGAATGGATTTTTTTGCTGTCGATACTATTTCGGCAAAGCGCGGATTTTTCAGCGCTTCGGCGGCGATTATCGCCAGCTCCTTTGCCGTGGTGTAATGCTCGCTGTCGTCCAGCCCGTGCGGATTTGCAAAATGCGTATCGTGCAGCCCCATTTCCCCGGCGCGCCTGTTCATCATATCGGCGAAAGCCTCAATGCTTCCCGCAACTTCTATGGCGATAGCCGCCGCCGCATCGTTTGCACTCTGGAGCATCAGTGCAAAAAGCAGATTTTCCATCGTTATCTTTTCGCCGGCATAGAGGTAAACGGACGAGCCTTCCACATTTACTGCCGCAGGCGCAACGGAAACGAGCCGCTCCGCAGGGCAGTTTTCGAGCGCGACGAGCGCAGTCATTATCTTTGTCGTGCTTGCCATGCCGCGGCGGACATTTTCATCGTGTGCATATATTATCTCGCCGTCGAGCGTCATGAGCAGGCAGCTTTTTGCCGAATCGTCGGGCACCGCCGAGAGGCAGGCTGTCCCGCCCGCCATGAGCATGAGCGCAGTGAGAAATATCGATATAATTTTCTTCATGGTTTCTCCATACTTTTTTCCTTAGCAATATGGAGAAACGGGGAAATTTATTCGCTTTTTCCGCGCGGGAAAGGTGAATAAATTTTTCTTTTGCTTGGTCGTACTTTTTGTTGATGAAAAGTGAGAGAAGTAACTTTTCTTATAGTGTCCTTTTCGCTTGTCCGAAAAGAACGAAAAGGACAAAAAGAGGAATGCTTTGACTCCCGTCTCGGCGACGCCGACACACATGCTTCGCAAATCGGTCAATTCCCCGCAGGAGAAGGTTTATCAAAAGTATTAGCGCAGACTGTATTGATAAAATATCGCCAAGTGTACTAATACGACTTTTTATTTTTAGAAAACGAGGGCATCTTGCCAGCCTTCTCCAGCGGGAGAAGGTGGCAGCCGTAGGCTGGCGGATGAGGCGTTTATAATGCTTATTGCTTTATTCCGTCATCGCACTTATTAGATCCACGCCCGCGCCACCCATTTTTCAGCGGGCGTGCAGACAATGCGTGCACGAATCTGCTCGGCTTTCTCGTGTGATATGTTCGCACGCGTGGTAGTATGAGATTGCGGGGAGCGGTAAAACCGACGGCTTTCGCTTTGCCATTTGCCGCACGCACTTGCCACGCATGGCTCGCGCGACTAACTCGTGCACGCGGAAGAAGATTTTTAAGAGGATGGAAAATCCTCTTAAATGACTTTTGGTACTTTTGGTCATACAAAAGTACGATAAGAGAAAAGTTTATTTATGCTTCTTCGCGGGAGACCAATGGTCTCCCCTGCTAACTCTTCGTCACTCAAAAGCGCGGGAAAGAAAAAGTCAATCTTTCTTCTCTTCCTGCGTCTCTTCCTTGAAGTCCTCGCCTTCGGCGGCATTTTCCTCTTCTTTTTTTGCTTTCTTCTTGAAGATACCCTTGATTTTCTCTATGAGGTCGGGAGTTTTGCTTATTATATTTTCTATAGATGAGCCGATATCGTTTCCTCCCGTGGGGTTATTTACATTGACCATCTCAACCCTGCCGTTCTCGCCGATAACGAGAAAGCCTACGGGAGTTACGGTGACGCCTGTTCCGCCGCCTCCGCCAAAATTATTCTGCCCATCCTTGCAATGCTTGCCCGCATAATCGTTGCCGCCGCCGACATAGCCGACAGATACCTTCGATACGGGAATTATAACCGAGCTTCCCGCCTCTATAGGCGTGCCGATTATCGTATTGGCATCGACAAGATCGCGTATGCCCTCCAGAGATGATGAGATGAGAGAGCTGATTCTGTTTTCTTCCATTGATTTATTCCGCCTTTCCTGTATTTTCGTTTTCGCTTGTTTTTGCGTTTTTATTTTTCTTTTTATTGTCGTCTCCGCTTTTCGCACTGTTCTTTTTCATGCCGCGAAGATATGTTATGCCCGCTCCGAGCCCTATAGAGATGATGTGCCACAGGCGCAGGCGGAAATCCATCTGCACATTTGCCCTTGTCTCCGCGGCAAGGAAATCCACGCCCACATTCACGGGGGCTTTTCTCTTCACGCGGAAATGTGCCGTTTCATCCAGCAGGGTAAAAAGATACGATGTCGCCTGCGATACGCCGCCATAGATAAGCGCTGTTTTTGCCGCGTCATCCGTGCCGACGGTGATATCATAGCATTCTGTCTTTATCCTGATATAGCGCCATGTTTTCTCAAGCACTTTTTTTGCTATTTCGATAAGAAGCTTTACAAGAGAAATTATATCCTCTATACTTTTCTTTTCCTTTTTTTGCGGCTTTTCCGCTTTTTTCTGCTTTTGCTTTTTTTTCTTTTTCGGCTCCTGCTCCTCTTCGGATATATCGGCTTTTCTTGCCTTTCCGCCGCCGAACTTTATCGTATATGCGGGGATATGCAATATGCGGATGCACACGGCAGCACGAAAGTCCTTGCCTTTTCCCGCCGCCGCAACCTTCACCGATATCGGTATCATACCGAGTGCGGCAAAAAAGAGGACTATTGCAGAAATTATTATCGCCGCTTTCATGACTTATCACCCGCAGGTGCGTTTTCCGCTTCCTGCGCCATGGGATTGACCGATGCTGCTTCATCCGCGGCAGCTTCCGCCAGCTTTTCGGAGAGAACCTCGTCCAGCCCGTCTATCATCGGTATCTCCTCCACGGGACTTGGAATATTATTTTCAAGAGGAGGGAGCTCCTCGGGCGCGGAAAGCCCGAAGGTTCTCAGAAAAGCTTCTGTAGTGCCGAATAGCCTCGGTCTGCCGGGAACATCAAGCCGTCCCTTTTCCTCTATCAGCTCGTGTTCGAGAAGCACTCCGATGGAATAGCTGCTGTCCACGCCGCGTACCTGCTCAACATATGAGCGCGTCGCAGGCTGGTTGTATGCTATTATCGCGAGCGTTTCGAGCGAAGCTTTCGAGAGGTTTCCGCCGTCGCGCACGCCGAGTGCCGCCTTGACATAGTCGGCATAGACCTCTTTTGTCACAAGCTGGCAGGCATTGCCCAGTATCAGCAGTTGAATGCCGCGCATGGGGTCGCCGTCGTATTCCTTTTTATATTCCGTGATAACCTCGCGCACTCTTTCCTGCGGAATACCCATGACCTCACCGAGCTTTTCAAAGGTGAGCGGATATCCCGCGGCGAAGAGCGCCGCCTCTGATATTCTCTTTATTTCATCGGGGGAAAGCACTTTTTCGTCCATGTCAAGCCCGACGCACTCGCTTATGCCGGACATATTATTCTCTTCCGTCATGCCTGCTCCTCCTTTTCTTCACCGCTTATTCTTTCCGTATTGAGACGAAGTATGACATTTTCGCCTGTTTCGTCATCCGCCGTGCGTTCGGGGACAATCCTGCCGACCTTGATAAGCTCAAGCAGTCCGTAAAATGTCGCCGCAAGCTCACTGCGGCTCGTCACCTCGTCGAAAATTTCGTCTATATGCGCCGTTTTGCGCCGCGCCATCACGCGCAGTATATGCATTACCCTGCCGGCAACGGAAATTTGCCTTCGTTTTATGAGCGGCGCGATAACATTCGGCTTTTCTCTCTGTGCCTGCTCATATTCCGCGATGCGTGCGAGCACCTTTTTCATCGCCGCCTCGAGGATAGCGCTGTCCATCTCTATCAGAATACGCTTATCGGGCTTTATCTCGTCGGTATCCTTCTGAAATCTGCCGCCGAATTCCTCTTCCCGCTCATGAAGCCATGCCGCCGCGTTTTTCACGAGCTTATATTCCATGAGCCGGACTGCAAGCTCCTTGCGCGGGTCTTCTTCCTCCGGCTTAGGCAGGAGCAAGCGGCTTTTTATCAGCATGAGGCGGCTCGCCTCCGTGATAAATTCGCCGGCTATCTCCATATTCATTTCCTGCATTTCGCGAAGATATGCCATATACTGCTCAAATATGAGCGATATTTTGATATCGAAGATGCTCATTTTGTTTTTGGCGATGATGTCCAGAAGCAAATCGAGCGGACCCTCGTATATTTCCGTCTTGAAAACAAGCTGTTCCATTCAAATAAATCCTGTTTATTAAAATCCGAATATCAGTCTCCAGAAGGCGTCGAAACCGCGAAGCACCTGTATATCGAGCCAGCCGATTGTCTTATCGAAAACGCCGAGGAAAAGGAGAATGACAAAGCCGATATAGATATACTGCTCATATCTCATGATGCCGAAATACCATTTCGACGGCAGGAAGATAAATGCAATGCGCGAGCCGTCCAGCGGAGGCACGGGAATGAGATTGAATATCGCAAGACCGACATTGAGCAGGCAGAAGTAGCGGGCGATATCTATGGCAACTCCCATGAAGCCCTCCATGAAAGCGCTCTCCGTCGGTACGAGCAGGAGCAGCTTGAATAAAGCCATGCCGAAAAAGCCGAGCAACAGGTTCATGGCAGGTCCCGCCGCGGCAGTCAATGCCATGCCGAGGCGCGGCTTTTTATAGTAGCGGGCGTTTACGGGCACGGGCTTTGCCCAGCCGAAATGAAAGAGCGCCATGCAGATAAAGCCGAGCGGATCAATATGCTTCAGCGGGTTTAATGTGAGCCTGCCGAAATTTCGTGCCGTAGGGTCTCCCAGCTTCCACGAAACGAAGCCGTGCGCAAACTCATGAAACGAAAGTGCAAGCAGAACTGCGGGCATCGCAACGAGAAACTCGCGGAGCCAAACTAAAATTTTATCCATTATTTATCCTCTGACAAATTATTTTTTGATTACGCTCTCAAAAACGGAGAGCAGTTCATTTTTTCCCTCTCCCGTATGTGAGGAGAAAGGAATGACCGCTATCTTCTCGGGCGCATACGGCGGGGCAAGATAGGGATGCGAGGAGAGCGCGGCGAGATTTGCCGCCTTGTCTGTCTTATTGGGCTTATCTGCCTTCGTCGCCACGATGATATACGGTATGCCGCTTGTCGCGAGCCAGTCGAGCATCATATAGTCGTCCTTTGTGGGACCCACCTTGAGATCGATGAGCTGAACTATCATATCGGGCTTTTCCTCCGACACATAGGAATTTGTCAGAGCCGACCATTTCTTCTGCTCCTCGGCGCTGCGACGGGCGTAGCCGTAACCGGGGAGATCGACGATATAAAATTTCTTATCTATCTCATAGAAATTCACTGTTATCGTTTTGCCGGGCTCCGCGCTTGTGCGGGCAAGGCTTTTTCTGCCGAGAACGGTATTTATAAGCGAGCTTTTGCCCACATTGGAGCGCCCGGAGAGCGCTATCTGCGGGAGCGCGTCCCGCGGGAACTGATTCTTTCTGCCTGCCGTCATTTTCAGGCAGACATTCTGCGTATTTATAGCCATCATGCGCTCCTTTTTTTGTTTTTTTGAAGTGAAGTCTCCGCTTTACCGCACGGAGCAACTCATCTCGGGATTATGCGCCGTATTTATCGGGATAAGCTCATTTTTATGCTCGTCTCCGACGGGGGAGACTTCGCTTTCCTCGCGGTCAAAGGGATCTTCCGCGAGTGCGATATGCAGCACCTCGTCGGCGCTTGAAACGGGGATAATCTTCACATTATCGCGTACCACCTGCGCTATCTCCTCCATATCCGCCTCGTTTTCCTTCGGAATGAGTATCGTACGGACGCCCGCGAGATAAGCCGCCATTGTCTTTTCGCGTAGTCCGCCTATGGCGAGCACTCTGCCGTGAAGCGTGATTTCGCCTGTCATCGAGATATCGCGACGCGCGGGAATGCCCGTGAGCTCACTTGCCAGCGCTGTCGCTATGGTGATACCTGCCGAGGGACCGTCCTTTGGCACTGCACCCTCGGGAAAATGGATATGTATATCTTTATTTTTATAAAAATCTTTATCTATGCCGAGTCTTGCGGCACGACTGCGGATATAGCTTATCGCCGTATGCACGGACTCGCGCATCACATCGCCGAGACAGCCCGTGATTTCTACCTTGCCGGAGCCCTCAAAGGAGAGCACCTCGACCTTGAGAAGGTCACCGCCGGTCTCGGTATAAGCCATGCCGTTGACTACGCCGACCTCGTCATAATCCGAGATTTTCTCGCGCGGCATCTTCTGATTTCCGATGAAATCGGCAAGGTTTGCCGCCGTCACGCGCACGCTCTTCGCCTCTCCGAGAGAGACGGTTTTTGCCGCCTTGCGCGCACAGCGGGCAATTTTTCGCTCCAGCGAGCGCACGCCTGCCTCGCGTGTGTATTCGTCTATCATCAGCCCGAGCGCGGCATCGTCTATGCGGAAGCTTCTGCCGTTCAGCCCATGGCGCTTTGCCTGCTTGGGAATGAGATGGTGCTTTGCTATCGAGAGCTTTTCGTCGCGCGTGTATGCGCGAAGCTCGATTATTTCCATTCTGTCGATAAGCGGGAGAGGTATTCCGTTCAGCGAATTTGCCGTGGCGATAAAAAGACAATCCGAGAGGTCGACAGGCATCTCCACGAAATGGTCGCGGAAATTTTTATTCTGCTCGCCGTCCAGCACCTCAAGCATAGCCGAGGCGGGATCGCCGCGGCTGTCGCTTGCCATCTTGTCTATCTCATCGAGAAGCATCAGCGGATTTGAGCTTTTCGCATTGATAAGCCCCGTTATTATTCTGCCGGGCATGGAGCCGACATATGTTTTTCTGTGTCCGCGGATATCGGATTCATCGCGTATGCCGCCGAGCGAAACGCGCACAAAATGCCTGTTCATGGCGCGCGCTATCGATGAAGCGATGGAGGTCTTGCCCGTTCCGGGAGGACCGACAAGGCAGAGAATCTGATTTTTCAGCTCGGGATTCAGCTTCAGTGCGGCAAGATATTCGACTATGCGCTCCTTGACTTTTTCCAGCCCGTCATGGTCGGCATCGAGAATTTTCTGAACGGCGGAAATATCAGTGCGGTCATGAGTCCTTATGCCGAAGGGTATTTCAAGGCAGGTTTCTATATGACCGCGGAGCACCGCTCCGTCAGCCGAGCCGACGGGTGTGCGCCGGAGCTTGCGTATCTCTTTTTTCAGCTTGTCGGCAACCTCTTTGGGATATCTGCCCGAATCGAGCTTCTTATAGTAGTCCTCTATATCCTCATCATCGTCGCCGCCGTCACCCAGCTCCTCGTGAATGACCTTGAGCTGCTCGCGCAGGAAATATTCCCTCTGCGAGCGGTCTATGCGCTCTTTCACCTTGCGGTTTATGCCGTCCTCCTCGGCGAGCACGGCGCGCTCATGCTCCAGAATGAGCAGGAGAAGCTCCATTCTGCGCATGGGGTCGTATTCCGCGAGGAGTGCCTGCTTATCCTCGATATTTTCCACGAGGTTTGCCGAAACAAAATCGCAGAGCAGGCTCGCACTTTTAATTGAGCTGACGATGAGCCACAGCTCGCGGGAAAAACGCGGCAGCTGCTTCATCAGGGCATTCACCTGCCCCTTGATATCGCGCATCAGTGCCTCGGCACGCACGCCGCCTCCGTCCTCGAGATAAATATTCTTTTCCAGCACCTCGCAGGTGATGTATTTATCCTTTGACAGGGAAAGAAGCTCGGCACGCGATTTCGGCTCGGCTATCACGCTGTAGGAGCCGTTCGGCGAGCCTTTGATAAGCTGGCGTATATTTGCTACCACACCCGTTGCATAAAAGTCGCGTTCGGATTCGGGAGAATCCGCCGTCGGGTCTTTCTGGCATACGAGGAAAATGCTTCCGTCCGCTTTCATTGCGGAGTCACATGCGCGTTTTGTTATCTGCCTTGATACCTCGAGTGTTATCGGCACTTCGGGGAAGGCAACGGTATCACGCATCGCGATACACGGCATGGTGTATTTTTTTACTGTTTCTCTTGTTTTTGTCATGGGAGATCCCACCTTTCGGGATATGCTATATAAATCTCCGCCCCTCTCGGGTGCGGGAAGTAATTTTTCGGAATTTTATTATAATCCAGTGTAATTATATCATATCTTTTCCGTTTTTTCCATAGGTTGAGAGAAAATTTTATATTATATTTTAATATTATTAACAATATATCGGAAAGCGCTTTGAAAAAAAGCCGCATTATACGCCAAATCTCTGCAAAATAGTATGGACTTTTTGAATATTTTGTGATAAAATTATATTTACGGTAAATTGCGGCGAATATCTGCCGCAGAAAATCAGCATTTATCACTCACTGAGTCCGGAGATACAAATGGATACTATTGATACCGAATATTACCGCAGGCTGGCGGATTTTGCAGTCGATATAGGCGAGCTGATGCTTCGCAGCGGTGCCGAAACGCACCGCGTGGAGGATACGATGACGAGAATCCTTGCCACGGCGGGATTTTCCGTTTATTCCGCCTTCGTTTTGCCGACAGGCGTCATGCTTACGCTTTCGGAGCCGAAGGTCTGTTCCATTTCCATCACAAAAAGAACGCTCGACGGCGGAAAAAACATGAGCAGAGTCTGCGAGGCAAACGAAATTTCCCGCGATTTCTGCTCGGCAAGAATAGATCTCGACGAAGCCGAAAAAAGGCTCGCCGTCATTTCGAAAGAAGTCCTCTACCCCATGTGGCTCAAGATAATCGGCACTATGTTTGCCTGTGCGGGCATGGCTGTCGCCTTCGGCGGAGGAATGCTCGATTTCGGCGCAGGGCTTGTATGCGGCTTCTTTCTCGCGCTCGTAAATTATTTTCTGCGCTCGCTCATCGGCAAGGATATCATCGCCGATACACTCTGTGCGCTGACCGTCACAATAGCGGCGATAGCAATAGCTTTTATTTTTCAGAGCTACCTGCCGCGCATCGGCACACTTCTGACATCCGCCGTGATTTCAGGCTGTATCATGCCGCTTGTCCCCGGTGTTGCGATAACAAATGCCATACGCGATATGCTCTGCGGCGACTATCTTTCCGCCGCCTCCCGCGCCATAGAAGCGAGCCTTGCCGCCGCTTCCATAGCGATTGGCGTAGGTGTCGGCATTTTCCTCGGGTCAAAGCTGGATCTGACCTCGGGTATCAATTTCGATTCCGGCAAGCTGAATTTTATTCAGTGCATTTTTGTATTCATTTCGATGATTGGCTTCGGTATCGTATTTGCCATTCCGAAAAAGCATATTATACCCTGCGCTGCAAATGCGATGATCTGCTGGGCAATATATGTTGCACTTAAATTATATACCGACTCCGGTGTTTTCTGGGCAAATTTCTTACCGATACTTGCCGTTGATCTCATAGCTCAGATTCTCGCGAGAATTCTGAAAGCACCCGTCACATCGTTTCTTCTCGGCGGCATATTGCCGCTTGTGCCGGGATTTATGATTTACAGAACGGCACATCTGCTCATACTGCGTGACAGGGAAGCAAGCGCTGCGCTTTCGCAGACATTGCTTATCGCAGGTTCGATAGCGCTCGCCATATTTCTCATGGATACGCTTGTCGGTATGTATTTCCGTGCCGTGGCGGCAATAAAAGAAAAAAAGAGAATCAAGAGGAAACAATGAACAGACTTTATCCCTCCATGATGTGCGTCAAGCCCGACGACACACGCAGATATTGCGAAATTTTCGAAGAAAACGGTATCGCCGGTCTGCATATAGATATAATGGACGGCTCTTTTGTGCCGAATTTCACTCTCGGCACGGATTATTGCCGATATCTCCGCGAAATCTCGCCGCTCCCGCTTGATATTCATCTGATGATAGACAAGCCCGAGGACAAAATTAAATGGTTCCCGATAAGAGAGGGCGATATCGTTTCCGTTCATGCGGAAAGCACAAATCATCTCTGCCGCGCCATGGACAGAATCCGCGAAGCGGGAGGGCTTCCGTATGTTGCGATAAATCCCGCAACACCGCTGGCGGCAATAGAAGAAGCGCTTCCTTTTGCCGCGGGTTTTCTCCTTATGACAATAAACCCCGGCTTTGCGGGGCAGAAGCTGATAGAACCGATGATAGATAAGGCGGCGCGCGCAAGGCAGCTTTTCATTTCGGCGGGCTATCCCGAAATGCCGCTCGAAACGGACGGAAATGTCAGCGCCGAAAATCTCGTCAGACTCAAAACGGCGGGCGCGGATATGTTTGTCATAGGAAGCTCCGGCTTTCTGAACTCTTCCTGCAGCGCCGAAAATCTCGCAGAGAGAATAAAAGAATACGGGAATTTATAAAAAAGGAATACTCACGGAAAAAAACAAATCCGAACCGATTTCGACCTGCGAAATAGTTCGGATTTGTTTTTACTGGTGACCCCTGGGGGAATCGAACCCCCGTTTTCGCCGTGAGAGGGCGATGTCTTAGCCGCTTGACCAAAGGGCCATTTCATTCGGCGTGTGTTATTATATCATATACCGAATGAAAAATCAAGTCTTTTTTCACATTTTTTCAAATATTTTTCGACAGAGCAAAATAAAGCCGGCTGAAAACCAGCCGGCTTGGCTTTGCTTATCTGTAGATATTTTCAAGTCCGAATTCTCTGAAATATTCATCCACATCGACTACCGTGTCCGTATGTCTTGCCTTTTCTGCGGCGAAAACGATGAGATGGTTTGCCGCGGAAACCGATATATCGGCAACGGAACAGCCGTTATATATACCGTTGAAATATTCGTAGAGATCGGCTATCATGCCCTGGTCACCGCCGCCGTGACCGCCGAGAATCGATTCATCCGTTTCGACAACGGGAACCTCTCTCCAGCTCTTTGCGGCAAAGCTGAATACTCTTATCGCGGTGTCGTTTGCCTCGGCTACAAGCTCGCCTTCTGTTCCGAAGAGATGAATGGCTCTGCCGCCGCCGTTGAAGGGATTCATCGTGAAGCTTGCCGTCACATTGCCTTCGAAAAGCATATCGACTACCTGATGGTCGACAACATCGTTATTGGCATGAAAAACACAGAGACCGTAATCCGTGGTTCTCAGTGCTTCCATAACCTCGTCATCGGTGGGATAAGTGGTTTCGGAAATGCCCTTTGCCGCGGCACGGCGGAACCAAAGATTTTTCTTATCATCATAATAGAGCTTGATACAGTTGTAGGGGCAGGTATCGGCGATGGGGCAACCGCCGTCGGCGCATCTTACGGGTGCGCCCTCGGGTGCATTTTCACTTTTGAAATACGTGAGATCGCCGAAAGAGGAGACTTTTTTGCAGGTTTTGCCGAGCAACCACTGAATGATATCTATATCATGGCAACTCTTTGCGAGAAGCATGGGCGTGGATTCCTTTTCACTGTGCCAGTTTCCGCGGACATAGCTGTGGCTGTAATGAATATTCTGCACTCTCTCGAGTGCTATCACGGACATTATTTCGCCGATCGCGCCGCTGTCCACGATATCCTTTACCTTTTTATAGAAAGGAGTATAGCGGAGGACATGGCAGACTATGACTCTGGTGCCTTTTTTATGTGCCGCTTTGGCGATATCCGAAATTTCTTCCACTGTCTGTGCGATAGGCTTCTCGAGAAGCAGGTCGTAGCCGAGCTCGATAGCCTTCATTGCGGGTTTATAGTGCATATCGTCGAGAGTCGAGATTACGGCGATATCCGCAAATTTCGGGCGGTCGAGAATTTCTTCCCATGAACGATAGCTGTTTTCCTCCGGTATTCCGAAGGAGCGGATGAAAACATCACGTGCGGCATCTATCGGGTCGGCAACGCCGACAAGCTCGAATTTATCGGGCTGTTCGCTCATAATGTTGAAATAGCCTCTGCCTCTGCCGCCGGCACCTATGCATATAACTTTTAATTTTTTCATAAAAAAGCCCCTCCGCATTTTATGTATTGTTAAGCTAAGTATAACATATCCGCAGGCACAAGTCAAGGCGGAAGGAAGTTTATTCATAATTCTTTCACGGGGTGCATATATATTAGCAACAAGAAAGAAGGGCGGACTGAAATATGCAAAAATCAAATACACATAATGAAAAATCCGGCATGCTTCTTCCCGTCGCAAAAGCACTGGGAACAGCTGTTGCGGCGGGAACGGTGCTTGCCGCGATATTCTGCTTTGCCGCGCTGAGGTTTGACGATCCCGAAAAGGTATCGGCGATATTCGCATATATTGCACTTGCCGCCGCCGCATTTGTCGGAGGATGTCTCGCATCGAAAATGTATGGAGAAAAGGGCGTACTCTGCGGACTGACAGTGGGGCTGTCACTTGCCGCGCTGATGATACTGCTTTGCTTTGCCTTCTCTCTGCCTGTTTCGCCGCTTGCCTACGCGATAAGCGCCGTCGGTGCCGCAGGGTTTGCCATGCTCGGAGGCAAATTCGCGGAAAAAAGCTACGGAAAAAGGAAAAGACCGAAGAAAAGAAGATAATATACAAATGTATAAATAAATAATACACCTGTATAAAATACAAAAGCGGAAAGCGGAGCCGATTTCGGTTCCGCTTTCCGCTGCAGGGTTTGCGGTGTTTTCGGCAAAAGACAAGGATTTCCCTCATTGTATTTTTCCGTTGCCTTTGCGATGTATTTTTCCGCCGAATAAAAAAGTTTTCGCTTTCGGTATAGACAAGGCGGAAAAGTTATGATAAAATAAAGCGGAATTGATATTTTTACGGAGGCTCAATATGTCCGAATATACAAACAGAATAAGCGACGGGGCGTTTGTCCCCGCTTCACCGATAACAAGCCGATTCGTTTCCCCTTGGGATACGAGCGGCTGGTACAGCGTGGAGCCGGATTTTGCTGTCGGCGCCAAAATCTATTCAAATTGCGATGCGCGAGTGAAATCCGCTCCCGAGGTGCTTTTCGGCGCGGATTACATACGCACCTTCAACTCCGCCGCCGACGGGTTTGATGATAAGCAGGAGGTTGATTTCTATACCGAGCGCGAGTGCGATATCTATGTCGCGATAAACGAAAATATCCCCATGCCCGTGTGCCTTGCGGATTTTGCCAGCGCCGAGGGAGAAATAACGCTTGAGAGCGGCGCCGTATATGTGCTGTACAGAAAGAAATACGCGAAAGGCGCGCTTGTTCATATCGACGGCTTCGCGGGAGAGGGATATGACCATTTCTTCGTGCTTGCCGTTCCTGCTGAGGGCGAGGAAAAGAAGCCCCTGCCGGAAACGCCCGCCTGCCGTGCTTTTCCGCCGGCATATATTTCCCGCGAATACCGCCGTTATTACAGCGAGGTTTTCAACGAGGGTATACCCGAGGGGCTTGAGACTGTAGGCGAGATCACGCTCAGGGAGCGTGCGGACGACCCGCGCGATAAGTATGCGGCGGTGTCAAAGGGTTGCATCATCTGCGAAATGCCCGATTTCGGTCGCCGCGTTGTGATAAGCGCGAAGATTACCCCCGCCGAGAAAAACGGCAAATATATGACATGCGCCGTCTATGGCAAAAGCGGCGTCATCGCCTGCATAGTCTTTGATATGGGTGAAATATACGCGGCTTCCCGCGAGAAATCGGTCAGAATAGGCGATTTCGAGGCAGGGAAGGATTACAGTGTAAGGCTTGTTTTCGACAGAGACGCCGCTGAAATTGATGCATGGCTCGGTTGCCGCCGCGCCGCTGCGGCTCTGCCCGTTTCCGAGACCGACGCGCGCGGCGTGAAGTTTATCGCGCATATAGGCGAGCTCGGCGTGGACAATCTGCTCATCGAGGATGATACGGAGGTTTATGCCGTAAACGAGGATTTCGCCGAGGAAAGCGATTTTGTCACCACCGGCGAAAACGCAAAGGCGGAAATCGAGGCTTATCCTTTCGCCGCGGACAAGAGTCTGACGCTCTCGGCAAATAACGGCGGCAGCGCTTCGCTTGCGTATGCTTTCCCCGCGATTGCGGGCATTCTCACCGTGGAAACAAAGGTGAAAGTGATGGGCGAGGGCTTCGCGCTCGCGCCCGAGATAACGGATGAAAAGGGAAATGTCGCTCTTCGCATAGCACTCTATAAAAACAATCTTTACGCCACAAACGGCGACAAATGGGAGCGCATTTACGGCGGACTCAACGAATGGATGTACTATCCATTCGCAAACTGGACAAATCTGAAGATAACGCTCGACACTGTCCGCGGAGTTTATACGCTGATGGCGGACGGTGCCGTGCGCGCCAAGGATTTTGCTTTTGCTTCAAGGATTGATTCTGCCTGCCGCCTCGCTTATTCCTGCGAGGACAAGCTCTGTATCAACCGCATAAGGATATATGACGCGCCGGATTTCTGCCGTATTGCGCCGACAGGCAAAATCTTCGATGTGCGCGACTACGGCGCTGTCGGCGACGGAAAAACGCTCGATACCGCCGCTATCCAGAAAGCCGTTTATGCGGCGGAATATACGGGCGGCACGGTCTATATCGGCTCGGGCACATATCTTTCCGGTCAGATAGAAATGAGAAGCGACATAACGCTTTTCGTTGACCGCGACGCGACGCTCCTCGGAACGCAGGACCATGGTGAATATCCGCTCCGCGAGCCGGGAACGAGCCTTTGTGCGGTGCGTCAGCTCGGCAGAGGACTTATTTACGGCGAAAACATAAAGAACATCCGTATCACGGGCGGCGGTATGCTCGACGGAAACGGGCTCTACCGCTTCAAGATGAATGACCCCGTGAGCGACAGACGCGCACTCGATGCCCGCCCCGATATTGTTTACATCACATATTCCAAGGATATCACGATAGAAAATATCAACTTCAAAAACAGTGCCTTCTGGACTGTCGTTCCGCTTTCCTCGGGGAATATCGTAATGCACCATCTGAATCTCGACTGCATGAATACGCCGAACCGCGACGGCATAGACCCTGTGGACTGCCATGACATGACGATATATTCCTGCAACATAATGGCAGGCGATGACGGTCTCTGCTTCAAGAGCTCCGACCCTGTCGGTTGCTACAATATCGATGTATGGGATATGATGATTCAGAGCCTTGCTTCGGGTATCAAATTCGGCACGGACACCTATTATTGCCTGAAAAATGCACATATTTCCGACTGCGCGATAAAGAATGTCAACCGTTGCGGCATCTCGCTTGAGACGGTGGACGGCGCTGAAGTCGAAAATGTCACTTTTGAGCGCATAGATATGACGGATGTCGGTGCGCCTGTATACATCACTGTGGGCGCGAGAAACAGACTGCCGCGCGGCGGTGCGCCCGTCCGCAAAAGCGGCATAAAGAATGTTACCTTCCGCGATATGCGCTTTGACCGCGCCTATCCTTTCAGCTATACAAAGAATATCCGCGAGGTCATGGCTGTCGGTCAGTCTCCCGAGCAGATAATGGAAAATATCCTCTTTGAAAACTGCGATTTCACTCTCGCGGGAGGCTTCTCCGAGATTCCCGGGTGCCCGCGCCCGATAGATAACCGCTATCCCGAATATGACAGGCACGGACTGAGCGCAGGTCACGGCTTCACCGTGCGCTATGCGAAGAATTTCGCGTTGGAAAATGTGAATATCACTCTTGAGGCACCCGATGTGCGCCCGCTTATTGCCTGCTTTGACTGTGAGGAAAAATAATTGAACCGCATAAGAAGGATTTAAAATGCTTGCAAATTTTCATACGCATACAAAGCGCTGTAATCATGCCGCAGGCGAGGACAGGGAATACGTTATTGCCGCAATAAAGGCGGGCTTGACAGCGCTCGGATTTTCCGACCATTCACCGCAGTGCTTCGACGGCGGCTTCTACTCAAATTTCCGCATGAAGCCGGAGGAGCAGAGAGACTATATTGAGTCGATTTCCGCTCTGCGCGAGGAATTTCGCGATTATATACATTTGTATATCGGTTATGAAACGGAATATTATCCTGATATTTTCGGTAAGACATATGATATGCTTTCATCTATGCCATATGACTATATGATACTCGGTCAGCACGCGCTCGATAACGAGAAGGACGCGCATTTCTGCTTTACCGAAACAGATGATGCCGTCTTGCTCGAAAAATATGTTTCGCAGGTATGTGAAGGAATACGCACGGGAAAATATTTCTATCTGGCACATCCCGATGTTTTCAGATTTTCCGGCGACGAGGATATATATGAGGAGCAGATGACGCACCTGTGCCGCGAGGCAAACCGCTATGGCATGCCGCTCGAGATAAACGGGCTGGGACTGCGCGACAGCAGGTATTATCCGTCGGAGAGCTTTTTTCGCATAGCCGCGCGCGAAGGCTCAAAGGCTATCTTCGGCTGTGATGCGCACAGTCCGGACACGGTAGGGCTTGCCGATAATTATGATGAGGCGCGCCGTTTTGCCGACAGGTGCGGCATAGAACTCATTGAGACTGCAGTCCCCGTGAAATTCCGCGAAAGAATAAAACAGAAATAAATGAAAGCTGCAAACCCCCGGGAGCCACTCTCGGGGGTTTGCGCGCTGATGCCCGAAAAAATAAACATAATGTAACTTTTCTTTTCTCGCGCTTTTGAGTGACCAAAAGCGCGGCAAAAGTCATTTAAGAGGGCTTTCCTCCCTCTTAAAAAAC
>ERZ834769.922-NODE-922-length-28092-cov-27.933160_pt1 | contig 28092 bp, 28 predicted proteins | sample MGYA00519690_ERZ834769 | MGnify/ENA primary metagenome ERZ834769 (study PRJEB31850, sample SAMEA3708760) | human gut metagenome | biome: human gut; feature: human-associated habitat; material: faeces | place: China | collected 2014 ... | reverse complement strand
ATCCAGTGGAAATACAGCGATGAAACCGATTGGCACGACCTTGTGGCTCTTGACGAGCTGAGAGGTACTGCCGGAGAAAACGGCAAGGACGGTGCCGACGGTAAAGACGGTGTAAATGGAAAAGACGGCGCTGACGGTAAGGATGGTATAAACGGAAAAGACGGCGCTGACGGCAAGGACGGTATTAACGGAGTTGACGGAAAAGACGGAGCCGATGGAAGAAACGGCAAGGATGGAATTGACGGTGCCGACGGTAAAGACGGTGTAAATGGAAAAGACGGCGCTGACGGTAAGGATGGTATAAACGGAAAAGACGGCGCTGACGGCAAGGATGGTATAAACGGAAAAGACGGCGCTGACGGCAAGGATGGTATAAACGGAAAAGACGGCGCTGACGGTAAAGACGGTATCGACGGAAAAGACGGTGCGGATGGTAACACACCCTTCATCGGCGAGAACGGCAACTGGTGGATCGGAACTACCGATACGGGAGTGAAAGCCGCAGGTCTTGACGGCGAAAAAGGAGATAAAGGCGATAAAGGCGACATCGGAGAAAAGGGAGATAAAGGCGACAAGGGAGACATCGGAGAAAAGGGTGACAAGGGCGACAAAGGTGACCCCGGTCAGAACGGCGGAAGCTCCGGGTATTTTTACGCAGAGGGGTATGTACCGTCAACCCATCTTTCAGACGGTGCAGTCCCCCTGCACTATCGGGAAAAGCATAACCGCGGCGGTCTTGTTTCATACAACGGAACAACCATCAAGCTAAAAAAAGGACATACCTACAATGTGTGTGTAAGCGGCATGGTTAATGCGATGACAAATGATAATAGCGGAAAGCATTCCGTTCGGATGACTGACGGTTACGATGATAACTATTGCAGATATATTACACTGATAGAACAAGAAGACAGGGGATCAAATTCTCTCTGCTTCAACAGAATATATGACCTTACCGGCGCGAAAAACGATGTTGAACTCAAATTTTCACTTGAGCAAGGTGATTACAAGACCTATCTGCTTTTATTCAGCGGCTCTGTTACAATAACCGCTCTTGACTGAGCCGACATATACGAAAATGGAGGTAATGGAAAATGAAAAAATGGTTACTTGGAATCACATGTATGCTTATGATGCTGGGGCTTATCTTTTCTGCCGGATGCGGCAGACAGCCGACAAGTCCGGCATCGGATCGGCTGGAGGTGCGGAATAACGGCACTGCTATCCAGTGGAAATACAGCGATGAAACCGATTGGCACGACCTTGTGGCTCTTGACGAGCTGAGAGGTACTGCCGGAGAAAACGGCAAGGACGGAATTGACGGCAAAGACGGTGCCAACGGTAAAGACGGAATCGACGGCAAGGACGGTATTAACGGAGTTGACGGAAAAGACGGAGCCGATGGAAGAAACGGCAAGGATGGAATTGACGGTGCCGACGGTAAAGACGGTGCCAACGGAAAAGACGGCGCTGACGGAAAAGACGGCGCTGACGGTAACACACCCTTCATCGGCGAGAACGGCAACTGGTGGATCGGAACTACCGATACGGGAGTTAAAGCCGCAGGTGTTGACGGCGAAAAAGGAGATAAAGGCGATAAAGGCGACATCGGAGAAAAGGGAGAAAAGGGAGACAAAGGTGATATCGGAGAAAAGGGCGACAAAGGCGATATCGGAGAAAAGGGCGATAAAGGCGACAACGGAGAAAAAGGCGATAAAGGCGATAAGGGTGATGCAGGTCAGAACGGCAGCTGTTCGGGATATTTTTACGGAGAGGCAAACTCTCCGAGGACAGTACTGAATAACAGTCGTGTCAATATTTCTGTCTACGAAAAAATAAACAAGGGCGGCTTGATTTCATCCTACATGAATAATATTACACTCAAAAAAGGACATATTTACAATGTCTGCTTAAGCGGTTCTCTCGAAGTTGGTTCAAACGAATTTAACAACAGCGGCAATTACTCTATTCAGATGACAGACGGTTATGATGACAATCTGTGCAGGGAGCTTACACGAATAAAAAGAGACGGGACAAAAATACCGTATACCAATGATCAACATTCCTTTAATTTCAACAGAATGTATGATGCGTCAAATAAAGACATTACATTGCAGTTGTGGTTTGAAAATTCGGCATACAATACTTATCTCGGTGGCTTCAGAGGTACTATTACAATAACTGCTCTTGATTAAATTTATATAACGGACGTAGCAAGAAATGAAAAAATGAATAATCAGCATTCTGCTCTGCCTTTGCATGGCGGCGTGTATGCTCCCCACCGTGGCGTTTGCGGCAGATACAGGAAAGGCGATCCGGCTTGGCGCAGACGCACTGAATAAAACTGTAAACACAGCGAACGCACCGACGAATGCTTGGGTTTGAATTATCATTGGCTTTACTGCTCTCGGAATTGGAGTAACGGTTGTCGTATTCATTGTCCGCAAGAGAAAAACAGCATAATCACGCTAAAGCGGAAGCGCAGAAACACACGGCTGCAAAAACATTCGGCGCAGTCTCACCTGCTGTGATGGCAGAGGTCACTTCCGCCGCCTTATCAATCTTTATGAAGCCGATGAGATGAGAAATGATATTTGTACCGCCCTTCGATTCTTACAGCTTTGTGACAAAATTCAAGCGTTTTTTCGGTGAATAGTATGCTCCTTTCTGCTATACTTGTGTTGCGGAAAGCGAGACCGCAAATTAAAACAAAGGAGCATTTGTTATGAAAAACAGAAAAACAATTTTTACGATTATCTTTGCACTTGTGCTTGCACTCAGCATAGCTACAGTATCTGCGGCGGCGATTTCGGCGAACGAGACGAAGCCGGGCAAACCTGCAACCAAACCAAACGCCGCCTGTGAGGCTTCCGACGACTGCGGCGTACAGCCACTTAAGAGTTTTGTTGAAAGTCTGCGTTCATTGACCCCGGAGGAAAAAGCGGCTCTGCTTGCAGACCTCGCCGAGATTGAAAGATATGAAAATCAGATCAACGAAATCTACTCCCGTATAACCGATGAAAAAGCAGAGCGGCTCTACGCAGAAATCGACACCGTTGACGAAAAGCTTACGGCGGTTCTCGAAAGAAACGCGGCGCTTTGGGAACGCGTCAACGACGAGTATGATGAGAAGATAGCGGCAAACGAGCCGGATATGACTCTTGAACTGAATGAAGCAGATTTTGATGACACCTGCCCGGCTGAGATATCCTACGAGGAAACCATCAAGGGTATGAGCTCACTTACCGAAAAGGAAAAAGAGGCTCTGCTTGCAGACCTTGCCGAAATCGAATCGCTGGAAGCGCAGATTGACGAGCTTTACTATCGCATGACTGATGAGAACGCAGATCGACTTTACGACTCGATTGACGCTCTCTATGAAAAGCTCGACTCGGTTCTTGACCGTAATGCGGAGCTTTGGGACCGCGTTGACGCCGAGTATGATGAAAAAATCGCGGCAAACGAACCGGATATGCCATTTGAATTTGAAGAAGACAACCTTGCAATCTGCGAAAAAAGCAGATAAACCACACGCACAGAGCCGTGTCTGAGCGGCACGGCTCTGTATCTGTATCGGGAGGTGTTATGAAACAACTGATCTACATCGCAGAGGATGAAAAAAACATAAGGGAAACGCTTCAGCGATTTCTTGAAAATGACGGATATGAGGTGTGCGCGTTTGAAACAGGCGACGCACTTTTGGGCGTGTTTTTTAAAAAACGCGCCGATCTTGTTATTTTGGATATTATGATGCCGGGCACCGACGGACTTACCTGCTGTCGCCGCATTCGGGAAAAGGATAATGTTCCGATCATTTTGCTGACGGCAAAGGATACCGAATACGACTATGTCAACGGGATTCTTCAGGGCGGAGATGATTATCTGACCAAGCCGTTTCGCCCGACTGTGCTTCTTATGCGTGTCAAAGCGCTTCTCCGGCGAGTGGATATGGAGCGCGGAGGTGACCCGCTGGACAGGGACATTACCGTCGGAGATCTGCGTTTCTCCGGTGATGAGAAGCGGCTTTTCTGCAGAGAAAAACCTCTTGCGCTTTCCCCGAACGAACTGAAGATGCTCATTTTTCTTATGCGGGGTGAGGGCAAAGCCTTTTCGCGCGATGAGCTGCTCACCCACATCTGGGGCTACAACGACGAGGTGGAAACCAGAGTGACCGATGAAACCCTGCGCCGCATACGCAGCAAACTTTCTTTGGCAGACAGCAAGGTGCAGATCGAAACAGTCTGGGGCTACGGCTACCGGCTACGGTCGGACGGAGGCTCAAAATGAAGCATATAAGAAGAAATATAACCTTTTCCGTGCTTGGCACGATGCTGTTTGTCTTTGCGGTGCTGCTTGCCACCGTTAACATATTTATTCCGGAATACCTGACATCGGAGGCGCGAAAAGCCATCCTCGCGGAGGCGGAGCGGAATGACACGATTCCGTTTGACGGTGCACGGAACAATGAAAACGGCACGGAGGAGCATTTTCTTACGCCGAGCGTCCGATACCTTGAGGTGGACGGCGGACTCACCGAGTCGGAGCATCTTTCAAAAGCCGAATATCAGCTGAGGGAATACTGCAGGAAGGAAAATCCGGCTGCCGATGAATTTCATACCCTGAAAACCGGCGGGAGTCGCTTTGTTTTTCGTCTGACACGTGTTGAAGCCAATGAATATGAGAAAGCATATTCGTATGTTCTTTATGTAGATGTCGGGGCAGTCATGCAATATTCTGTCTATCTGAACGCCGTCTTTTTTGCGGTGCTGGCGATACTCAGTGTGCTGGTCTGCCTCTTCGGATGGAAGCTCGGCGGCTATGTTGAAAGGGCTCACGAGTCTCAGAAATGGTTTTTCCAGAATGTGTCACACGAGCTGAAAACGCCGATGATGGCTGTCCAGGGCTGTGCGGAAGGCATCCATACCGGGGTTCTTGACCCTGTCGGGGCATCAGGGATTATTTTGGAAGAGACAGAACAGATGTCGGAACTGGTAGAGGAATTGCTTGCGCTCTCCCGGCTCGAATCGGGACAAGCCAATGCTGAGTTTCATCTGACAGATGTCCGTGAGCTTTTATATGACTGCCTGCGTAGCACCGAACAGCCTGCAGAGAAGAAAAACCTGCGCATCTCACTCCGCTTTGACGAAGCCCCTGTTTTGGTGAACTGCGACGAGGTTCAGCTTCGCCGTGCGTTCACGAATATCATCACCAACGCACAGCGATATGCGAAAGAGGAAATACAAATCGAATGCAAGGCAGACAAGGGAAAAGCCGTTGTCCGTATACGCGACGACGGAGAAGGCATTGCGCCGAAGCTTTTGCCGCACATTTTCGACCGCTTTTTCAGTACCCGCAAGGGCGGAACCGGAATCGGACTTTCGCTTGCAAAGGAAATAGTTTCGCTTCACAAAGGAACGATACATGCTGCAAACGACGGCGGCGCGGTGTTTGAAATCAACCTTCCCATGAGATAAACTGCGAAATGGTTAATGCCGGCGAGGAAACGCGAAAAAAACAAAAAATCGTGAGATTTCGGGGGATCGAAGCCATGATATCTTTTTTGGCTTCACGATATGGTTGCGTAGCCATACTGTAGTGAATAAAGTGCCCTTTGGCACTTTAGAGCCGTACGGTGACCGAGCCCGCAGGCGAGAGGGATTTGAACCACATGACCTTCGGGTTATCGCTTCGCGCCCGTCTTCGTCGCGTGTCGTTTTGCGCGTGCGGCAAGCCGCTCTTCCAAAACTCGCGCTTTGGAAGACACCGCTTGTCAAAACGCCATGCCTATGGCTTTTCGGCTTCGCTGACAAAGCGAGCCACGCTCGTCGTTCTCATAACCCGACAAAAGAAAAAACAGCCCGATGGGCTGTTTCTCTTTTGTTTGGTTGCGGAGTAGTGAAGCGAAGCGGAACGACCGTACGGTAGTGAATAAAGTGCCCTTTGGCACTTTAGAGCCGTACGGTGACCGAGCCCGCAGGCGAGAGGGATTTGAACCACATGACCTTCGGGTTATCGCTTCGCGCCCGTCTTCGTCGCGTGTCGTTTTGCGCGTGCGGCAAGCCGCTCTTCCAAAACTCGCGCTTTGGAAGACACCGCTTGTCAAAACGCCATGCCTATGGCTTTTCGGCTTCGCTGACAAAGCGAGCCACGCTCGTCGTTCTCATAACCCGACAAAAGAAAAAACAGCCCGATGGGCTGTTTCTCTTTTGTTTGGTTGCGGAGATGGGATTTGAACCACATGACCTTCGGGTTATGAGCCCGACGAGCTACCGGACTGCTCCACTCCGCGATATAATGGTGCCGGAAACCGGGATCGAACCGGTACGATACTCTCGTATCACGGGATTTTAAGTCCCGGGCGTCTGCCAGTTTCGCCATTCCGGCATCTCAATTTCCTGCAGCTTAATTATGTTATCATATTTTGCCCTGTTTGTCAATAGCTTTAGGAAATTTTTTATTTTTATTCGCTTTATTTAATTTTCTCCGAGAAGCTCCCGAAAAATCCCGAGATGCAGTCTCTCATCCTCAATAATCCGCTCCAGCACGGCAATTATATTTTCGTCCTCTGTTGCTTTTTGAAGCTGTTCATAAACATAAATTGCACTTTCCTCGCCCGCGACGGCACTTTTCAGTATCTGCGCGGGATTTTCGCTGTAGTGCATATTTGCCGCGGTAAAAGGTCGCCGCCCCTGCGCCACAGCATATTTCGGGTCGCCGCCAAGCCGGAATATCAGTTCGGCAAGTATATTCATATGATGCATTTCAACACCCGAAATATACCTCAGTACATCGGAAACCGTCTGATTTTTACTTCCGTCAAGCACGGTGCTTCCGTATAAATATGAAAGAATCGACGATATCTCCCCGCCGCTTCCCGCATAAGGAACCAACAGAAGCGATGCAAAAGCAGTGTCTTTTTTTGCCGGCTTTATTTCGGGATAAGGTTTATGTATCATGCAATGACATTTCAGTTTTTCGTTCATAAAAAACTCCTTTTTCACTTTTTCTTCTACGGCATTATATGATTTTATCCGCTTTTTTGCCATAAACATTTGACAAGAAGATATTTAAATAGTATAATATATAGGATTTAATGATTTCGGGAGGTGAAAAACGGATGATAAGCTTCGGCACAAATGATATTTTGCTTGAATTCGGCACGGATATCATTCTTTCCGGCATCAGCTTCTCTGTAAACGAGGGTGAACGGCTCGGCATAGTCGGCGTGAACGGCGCGGGCAAAAGCTCGCTCATGCGGATAATCGCAGGTTTGCAGAAGCCGACCTCCGGCAGTGTCTATACACAGAAGGGCGCCACGCTCGGCATGCTCGCGCAGAATGAAATGCTCGATAGCGGGCTTTCCGTTTTTGATGAGATGCTCGGTGCTTTTCCCGTGCTCTGCGCTCTCGAAAGAAGCCTTGCCGATATGTCGCTCGAAATAGAGCGACGCGCTTCTCTTCCGCATGACTCGGAATATGAAAAACTCATTTCACGCTATGCCGAGGCGCAGGAACGCTTCCGCTCTGAGGGAGGCTATGAATACCGCTCGAAAATAAGCTCCACGCTTGCGAAATTCGGCTTTGGCGAGAGCCGACGCGATGCCCCCGTAAAAGCTCTGTCGGGCGGTGAACGCACGCGGTTGGCGCTCGTCCGTCTGCTCCTCTCGGAGCCCGATATTCTCCTGCTGGATGAGCCGACAAACCATCTCGATTCCGATACGCTCTACTGGCTCGAGGAGCATCTGCGCGCATATCCGCATACGGTAGCCGTCATCTCGCATGACAGATATTTCCTTGACCGCGTGGCGACAAAAATTCTTGATATAGAGCATACAAAAGCCACGATGTATAACGGAAATTATGCCGCCTTCACGGAGAAAAAAGCAAAAAATGCCGAAATTCTCGAGCACCATTATAAAAATCAACAGCGCGAGATAGCGCGGATAGAAGCCTTCATAGCACAGCAGCGCCGCTGGAACCGCGAACGCAATATCATCGCCGCGGAGAGCCGCGAAAAGGCTCTTGCCCGCATGAAAAAGACAGATGCGCCGCAAGCCGCGCCAAAGGATATAAAACTTACCTTCGGCGAAGCGGGCGAAAGCGGAAACGATGTGCTCTACGCCGAGCATCTCGCAAAAAGCTACGGAGAAAAGCGCATCTTCTCGGATATAAGCTTCACCGTGAAAAAGAACGACCGGATTCTCATTCTCGGTCCCAACGGCTGCGGCAAATCCACCCTGGCAAAGATAATCGGCGGCATGCTCGCGCAGGACGCGGGCACGCTGGAATTCGGCTCGAATGTCGTTTACGGTTATTACGATCAGGAGCAGCAGTCGCTCGATGAAAAGAGCACGGTCCTCGACGAGGTTGTGCGTGCGCACGAAAAGCTCGGCGCCGCGGAGATACGCTCGGCACTCGCCGCGTTCCTCTTCTTTGAGGAGGATATAGGCAAGCTCGTCTGCGAGCTTTCGGGCGGCGAAAAGGCGCGTCTCATGCTCTGCAAGATGATGCTCTCAAAGATAAATCTGCTGATCCTCGACGAGCCGACAAACCATCTCGATATAAATTCGCGCGAGATACTGGAAGATGCCGTGCTTCGCTTCCGCGGAACGGTGATTGCCGTTTCGCACGACAGATATTTCGCAAAAAAGATAGCAACACGCATTTTCGATATGAGCGGCGGCGATTTCTTCGATTACCGCGGCGGATATGACGAATATATGGAATATAAGCACTCGTCGGCTCGCGCGGAAGCTACTCCCGCAGCCGAGGCAAAGACGGAATCGGACAGCAAGGCAAAATATATGGAAAGCAAGCGTCTTGTCGCCGAGATACGCAAGCGCGAAAAGCAGACAGAGCGCGCCGAAGCAGAGATAGAAGCGCTGGAAGCCGAAAAGGCGGCACTCGAAGCGGAAGCCGCGGGAGAAGCCTCCTCCGACTACATTCGTCTCTCGGAGATAGCGGCAAAAACAGCGGAAATAGACGAAAAGATAAATGCCGCCTTCGATATAATGGCGGAAGCGGAGGATTTCCTCTCACAGAACAGAGAAAACGGAGAAAAATAAATGCGGAAAATTGCCATAATAGGTGCAGGTGCGGCAGGAATGAGCGCCGCCGTCTTTGCCGCCGACAGCGGTGCCGCGGTCACGGTTTTCGAGCGGAACGCTCTTCTCGGGCGCAAGCTCGGCATCACGGGCAAGGGCAGATGCAATCTGACAAACGACTGCACACCCGAGGAATTTATGGGGAATATCACGGCAAACGGGAAATTTCTCTTTTCCGCGATACGCCGCTTTGACAGCGAAAGCACAAAAGCCTTCTTTTCCGAGCGGCTCGGCGTACCGCTGAAAACGGAGCGCGGAAACAGGGTTTTCCCCGTTTCCGACAAGGCGACTGATATCGTCCTCGCTCTCAAAAACGAAATGCGCCGACTGGGCGTCACGGTATTCACGGAGAGAGTGACGGATATAGAGCTGTGCGGTGAGGGCGGCGAAAAGCGCATTTCCGCGATAGTGACGGATAAACGCACCTTCACGGATTTTGACAGCGTGATAATAGCCACGGGCGGCGCGTCCTATCCCGTGACCGGCTCTACGGGCGACGGATACCGCTTCGCCGCGAAGGCGGGACATACGATAAAGCCGCTTGTGCCCTCTCTTGTCGGGCTTTGCAGCGGCGACCGCGCCTGCCCCGCGATGCAGGGTCTGGCACTGAAGAACATCGGCGTCGCCATAATAAATAATGAAAGCGGCAAGGTTATCTACCGCGATTTCGGAGAGCTGCTCTTCACTCATTTCGGCATAAGCGGACCGACGGTGCTCTCCGCCTCGGCTCATATGCGGCCGATGGCTTCGGGGGCTTTTACCGTCGAGATAGATATGAAGCCCGCTCTCGATGAGCAGACGCTCGACCGCCGCATAATGAGCGATTTTGAAAAATATAAAAACAAGGATTTTGCAAATGCGCTCTGCGACCTGCTCCCCGCAAAGATGATACCCGTTATCGTCTCGCGCTGCGGCATTCCCCCTTCGCAGAAGGTAAATTCCGTGACAAAGGAACAGCGCCGCGCTCTGCTCTCCGCGCTCAGGCATTTTCGCATAGAGATATCGGGTTTCCGCCCGATAGAGGAAGCTATAGTGACAAGCGGCGGCGTTTCCACGGCGGAGATAGAGCCCTCCGCCATGCGCTCGCGTCTCTGCCCGAACCTGTATTTTGCGGGCGAGGTGATAGATGTGGACGCATACACGGGCGGCTTCAATCTCCAGATAGCGTTTTCCACGGCATATTCCGCGGCAAAAGCCGCATCAAAAGAAAAAGAGGTGTAAAAAGCATGATAAATATAGCGATAGACGGACCCTCCGGCGCGGGGAAATCAACCGTTGCCAAGGCGCTGGCAAAGAAGCTCGGTTATATCTATGTGGATACGGGCGCGCTCTACCGCGCGATAGGGCTTTATGTACGCCGCGCGGGCGTTCTCCCCGAAAACAGCGCGGGCGTTATCGCTCTGCTGCCGGAAATAGATGTGCGTCTGGCATATGAAAACGGCGAGCAGAAAGTGCTCCTCTCGGGAGAGGATGTCGGCTCGCTCATACGCACAAACGAGATTTCCGCCTATGCCTCCAAGGTTTCGGCGATACCCGAGGTGCGGACCTTCCTGCTTGAGCTTCAGCGCGATATGGCAAGAAAAAACAATGTTATCATGGACGGCAGGGATATAGGCACCGTCATACTTCCCGATGCCGATGTGAAAATATTCATGACAGCCTCCCCCGAGGCACGCATACGCAGAAGATATGAGGAGCTTCTCGCAAGCGGGCAGAGCGTCACACTCGAAGAGGTGGCGGCGGCTGTGCACGAACGCGACAAAAACGACAGCACGCGCAAGGTGGCTCCCGCCATCCCCGCCGCAGATGCTGTATTCGTAGATAATTCCGGCACATTTGAGGATACTCTCTCAAATGTCATTTCGATAATAGAGGAGAAGATAAAATGAGCTTTCTCTATCGCCTTGCCTTTATTTTTGCACAGATACATTACAGGCTTTTTTACCGCGTGAAAATCCACGGGAAAAAGAAAAGCCTGCCCGAGGGAAAATACATCCTCTGCGCAAACCATATCTCGGCGCATGATATTTTCCTCGCGGCGATGGGAATAAACCGACAGGTTTTCTACCTCGCAAAATCTGAGGCAACCGAAATCCCGCTCATCGGCGGGCTTATCAGAAAAATGACGATACCGATACATCGCGGAGCCTCAGATATTTCGGCTATAAAGAGTGCTATTTCCGCCGTAAACGAGGGCAAACTCCTCGGCGTTTTCCCGCAGGGGACGAGAATGCCGGGTGTCATTCCCTCCCCCGAGGACGCAAAAAGCGGCATCGGACTTATCGCGGGGCGAACAAAGGCAAGCATTATTCCCGTCCTGATAAAGACAAAGGACTATAAAATAAAGCTTTTTCGCCGCATAGACGTCTATATCGGCAATATAATGCCGTATGAAGAACTGGGCTTTGAGCACGGCGGCTCCGCTGAAATGGAGAAAGTATCGAAATATATTTTCGGAAGAATCTGTTCACTCGACAAAGATAGCGAGGCAGGCGCATGAAAACCACTGTGGCAAAATACGCGGGCTTCTGCTTCGGCGTGAAAAGAGCGGTTGACTTCGTCTTTTCCCTTGCCGAAAGCGAGAGAGAAGCCGATATATATACCGTCGGCGAGCTTATCCATAATGCCGATGTGCTCGGCAGGCTCGCGGAGCGCGGCGTTCATGCCGTCAGCGCGGCGCAGGCAGAGGAGATAATCGCCGCAAAGCCGGAGAGAAAAACCGTTTTCATCATCCGTGCGCACGGGATAACGCTCCCTCTCATGGAAAAGCTGCGTGCGGCGGAGGAAAACGAAAATATCTCCGTCTATGACTACACCTGCCCTTATGTGCGCAAAATTCACGATATAGCCGATGAAAATACCGCGGGCGAAAACACGGCGGCGCTTCTTTTCGGAGATAAAAATCATCCCGAGGTTCAGGGGATAGCGAGCCATATCGGATGTCCGCACATAATTTTTTCCTCCTGCGAGGAGCTTGCCTCCCCAGAAAACACGGATTTTCTCATAAAATACCGCGATTTTCGCCTGATAATGATGGCTCAGACCACTCAAAACTTCTCGGAATATAAAAAATGTCAAAAATTTATCAAAAACCTCTGTACAAATCCGATTATTTTTGATACAATATGTAGTGTTACCGAAAATCGGCAGAAAGAAGCCGAGATTTTATCGCGGGAATGCGATGTTGTTCTTGTCTGCGGAAGCATGAACAGCGCCAACACACGAAAGCTTTACGAAATAAGCAAAAAGAACTGCCCGCGCACGCTTCTCATAGGCGGCGCAGCGGATATTCCGCCTGACTACGTGCATGATTCCGACAGGGTCGGGATTGCAGCCGGAGCAAGTACGCCCGGTTATATAATAGAGGAGGTACAAAAAACCATGAGCGAACAGACAAATTTCGCGCAGCTTCTTGAAGAATCTTTCAAATCATTAAATACAGGAGACACCGTTACGGGTATAGTAACTTCGGTATCCGCTACCGAAGTACAGCTGGATCTCGGCTGTAAGGTTACAGGCGTTCTGACGCTTGCAAATGTTACAGACGATCCTCAGGCAAAGCTTACTGACCTTTTCAAAGTCGGTGACACTGTAGAAGCTGTCGCAGTAAGAGTAAACGATGTGGAAGGCATCGCTACTCTTTCCAAGAAGAAAGTAGATGCAAAGAACAACTGGAATCTCGTAGCGAAAGCACTTGAGGACGGTGAGGTTCTCAGCGGAAAGGTTATCGAGGCAGTGAAGGGCGGCGTTGTTATTTCCGCACTTTCTCAGAAGATATTCGTTCCCGCATCGCAGACAGGCGTAGCACGCGACGGTGATCTTTCCGCACTCGTCGGCACAACACAGAAATTCAAGATAATCGAAATCAAAGAGGATCGCCGCCGTGCGGTCGGCTCCATCAAGGCTGTCCAGAGAGAAGAGCGCAAAGCCGCAAAGGAAGCCTTCTGGGCAAATATTGAAGAGGGCAAGCACTACAAGGGCGTAGTAAAGAGCCTCACAAGCTACGGTGCCTTCGTAGATCTCGGCGGTGTAGACGGAATGGTACATAATTCCGAGCTTTCATGGACGAGAATTTCAAATCCGAAGGATGTTGTTTCCATCGGTCAGGAAATTGATGTTTATGTCAAGTCCTTTGATGCCGAAAAGGGCAGAGTTTCCCTCGGCTACAAGACAGAGGAATCCAACCCCTGGACAATCTTTATGAATAACTACAAGGTCGGCGATGTTGTCAAGGTTACAGTCGTTTCCATGACACCCTTCGGCGCTTTCGCGCAGATTATCCCCGGCGTTGACGGACTTATTCACATTTCGCAGATAGCAGATAAGAAGCTGGCTCATCCCTCTGATGTTCTCAAGAAGGGCGAAGAGGTTGAGGCAAAGATTATCGATATCAACGAAGAGGCTCATAATGTAAGCCTTTCCATCCGTGCTCTTCTCGAAAAGGATGAGGACACGGCGGAGGAAGCTCCCGCAGAGGCAGAGGCAGCAGAAGCTACCGCAGAAACAGCAGAAGCTACAGAAGCTACCGCAGAAACAGCAGCAGAATAATTTCGGGTAATACACAAAGAAAAACCGCGCTCCGCGCGGTTTTTCTTTGTGTATTTTTTGTGTATTTTACTTATTTTATCAGCGAGCAGACGGCTTTTGCGTATTCCACAGGGTCGTCTATCGGCAGTCCTTCGATAAGGAGCGCCTGATCATAGAGTATCTTTGAATAGAGCGCAAGCTTTTCGCTGTCGGAGGCGGCGGCTTTCAGCGCCTCGAAAACGGGATGATTTTCATTTATCTCGAGAATCTTTTCGCTCTTTATCGCGCCGCCATCGGGCATATTGCGGAGCACCTTTTCCATTTCTATGGAGAGCGCGCCGTCGGAAGAAAGCGCTACGGGATGCTCGCGCAGAACCTTGGAGAGACGAACGGCTTTCACCTTGTCGCCCAGTGCATTTTTCATCGCTTCGAGAAGCTCTTTATTTTCCTCGGCACTCGCTTTTGCGGCTTCCTTTTCCTCTTCGCTCTCAAGTCCGAGGTCGCCTGTGCCTACATTTTTGAACTCTTTTTCCTTGTAGCTTTGCAGCGTCTGGAGGCAAAATTCATCAACATCCTCCGTGCAGAGCAGAACATCAAAATCATGCGCAAGCACTGCCTCCGTATTCGGAAGCTTTGCGGCTCTGTCCGTAGTTTCGGCGGCGGCAAAATAAATGCACTTCTGCGCCTCGGGCATAGCGGAAACGTATTCATCGAGCGTGATGAATTTCTTTTCCTTTGCCGAGAAGAATATCAAAAGATCCGAAAGTGTATCTTTATTCGCGCCGTAATCGCCGTAAACGCCGAATTTTATCACTCTGCCGAATGATTTCCAGAAGGTTTCGTATTTTTCTCTGTTATTATCGCGCAGATTTACAAGCTCGTTTTTAATCTTCTTTTCGATATTTTTGCGGATAAGGCGGAGCTGATGATTCTGCTGGAGAAGCTCACGGCTGATATTCAGACTGAGATCTGCGGAATCGACTATGCCGCGCACAAAGCAGAAATAATCGGGGAGCAGATCCTCGCATTTTTCCATTATCATGACGCCCGAGGAATAGAGGGCAAGCCCCTTTTTGAATTCCTTGGTATAAAAATCATACGGCGTCTGCGCGGGAATGAACATTACCGCATTGTATGAAACCATACCTTCGCCGCCTGCCGTGAAAACAAGCGCGGGATCATTAAAATCATAAAATGTATTCTTGTAAAATTCGTTGTATTCCTCGCTTGTCACCTCGCCTTTTTTGCGCTTCCAGATAGGAACCATGCTGTTGAGCGTTTCCATTTCCTTGTGCTCTTCATATTCGGGCTTCCAGTCGTCGCCCGCATTCTCGGGCTTCGGAAGCATATGCGAATGTGTGACGAGCATTTTTATCGGATAGCGGATATAATCGCTGTATTTTTTCACGAGCGCACGGAGCTGATATTCGTTCAGATATCCGTCGTAGTTTTCGTTCTCCGTATTTTCCTTGATGTGCAGGGTAATATCCGTGCCGACACCGGCTTTTTCGGCTTCTTCTATCGTATAGCCCTCGGCGCCGGAGGATTCCCATTTCCATGCCTTATCCTCGCCGTATGCACGGGAGATGACGGTCACTTTGTCGGCTACCATGAAGGCGGAGTAGAAACCAACGCCGAACTGACCTATGATATCGAGCGTATCGCTTTTGTTTTCCGTTTTGAAGTCAAGCGAACCGCTCCTTGCGATAGTGCCGAGATTGTTTTCCAGCTCGTCGCGCGTCATGCCGATACCGTTATCGGAAACGGTGAGCGTTCTTGCCGCGCTGTCGGGAGTGAGCGTTATTGCAAAATCGCCCTCGGCTATACCGACGCCCTCATCCGTCAGGGATTTGAAATGAAGCTTGTCTATAGCGTCGGAAGCATTGCTGATAAGCTCGCGCAGGAAAATCTCCTTATTTGTATAGATGGAATTTATCATCAGTTCGAGAAGCTTTTTGCTCTCGGCTTTAAATTCTTTTACTGCCATGATTATGTTACTTCCTTTCAAAAGAATTTTTTACATAATATATTATAATGCAAAAGAGAGCCTTTTTCAAGCATTCGCCGCCATTTTTTACAAATGATGCGAGACTTGTTAACACATTGTGCGATTTTTGGCACGGGAGCATATTTTTGCCTTGTTTATTTTTCCGCCGAATGCGGAAATTATATGTATGAAAATATATGAAGGAAGGCAAAGCTTTGAAAAAAACAATATTTAAAATCTCATCATGCTTTTTTGCCGCCGTATTTTTTGCAAACAGTGTGTTTGCCGCGGGATACAGCTGGTACTGCATGAGAAAAAAGAATCATGAGCGCCCGCAGGCAGAGGCAAATATGCGCTTTATCGAGAAATACGATGCGGCTTTTCTCGGCAAAAATCCCGAGGAAAAGGTGATATATCTCACATTTGATGCGGGATATGAAAACGGCAATGTCGAGCGCGTGCTCGATACGCTCAAAAAGCATAATGCTCCCGGTGCTTTCTTTGTGCTGGACAATCTGATAAGAAGAAATACCGGACTTGTGCGCCGCATGGCGGAGGAGGGTCATCTCATCTGCAATCATACCGTGCGCCATCGCGATATGTCGGGCTTTTCACGTGAGGAATTTGAAAAGGAGCTTCATGCGCTGGAGGATGTTCTGCGGGAATATACGGGGCTTGAAATGGCAAAATATTACCGTCCGCCCGAGGGGCGCTTCAGTGAAGAAAATCTGAAATATGCGCAGGATATGGGCTATAAAACGGTTTTCTGGAGTCTCGCCTATGCCGATTGGGACAATGCGAAGCAACCCGCACCCGATAAGGCAATGGCTCTGCTGGATGCGAATATCCATAACGGCGCGATAGTCCTGCTCCATCCCACATCAAAAACAAATGCCGATATTCTCGATACGCTCATGACAAAATGGGAAAAAGACGGCTACCGTTTCGCCTCGCTCGATGAGCTTTTTGCAAAATGAAGGGCTGTCGTTTTGTCATTTCCCTGCTGTGTCTTTCGATGATGCTCTGCACCTGTACCTTTGCCGAGCGGGACAGCAGAGTTATCTTTTCGGGAAGCGGCGGGGAAAAGAAAATCGCGCTCACCTTTGATGACGGACCGCACCGCACAAAAACGGCTCAGATACTGGCTCTGCTTGAAGAATACAATGTGAAAGCCACTTTTTTCATCGTCGGCAGCAATGCCGAAAGCTATCCCGATATCATCCGCGCCGAGATAGCGGGCGGGCACGAGCTGGGCAATCATACCTTTTATCATTCGTGCCTCTCAAAATGCAGCGGGGAGAGGATAAGGGCGGAAATTTCGCAAACGGAAAATTTGCTCATGGAGATAGCGGGATATCAGCCGAAGCTTTTTCGTCCGCCGGAAGGGGCATATTCGCATAAGGTCGTCGAAATAGCGGCGGGCATGGATTACAGCGTTATACTCTGGACAGTCGATACGCGCGATTGGGCAAAGGCTTCCACTGCACAGATAGTGGCAAATGTCAGCGCAAATGTGCGCGAGGGAAGCATAATTCTTTTTCATGATTTTACCGTGAGCGGGACGCATACGGCAGACGCGCTGAAGATATTGCTACCGAAGCTGCTTTCCGAGGGCTATGAATTTGTCACCGTGTCGGAGCTTATCTCCGATGCGGGATAAAAAATGAAAAAAATCGGCTTTCTTCTTGAAAAATTCATTTCTTCGTGATAGAATATACGCGAAAAACGAAAAATCCCGCGAGGCAAGATATGAAAATACAGGAAGAAAAGACAAATGCAGTACGGCTGCTGTCATCAAAAAAGATAAATTTCACTACGCACACCTATCAGACAGAGCCTGTGCTCAGCGGTGCGGAAATAGCGAAAATCCTCGGCGAAAACCCCGACAAGGTTTTCAAGACGCTCGTCACCGTCGGCAAATCGAATGCAAATTATGTTTTTGTAGTTCCGGTGGAGAAGGAGCTGGATTTGAAAGCGGCGGCGGCTGTCGTCGGCGAAAAAAGCATCAGTATGATAAAATCGAAGGAGCTTTTGCCGCTGACGGGGTATATTCACGGCGGCTGCTCACCGATAGGAATGAAGAAATTTTTCCCTACGGTGATAGATGAGAGCGCAAAAAATCAGGAAACTATCCTTTTCAGCGGCGGCAGAATAGGCTTGCAGGTGGAAACAAGCACGGACGAGCTTGCAAAGGTGATAAACTTCCGATTTGCACCCATAAGTAAAGATATGTGAAAAAACGGCGACGCATAGGCATCGCCGTTTTTTATTTCGACCTGTCAAAGTCCTTCCCTGTGATAAGATAATCTATCGAAACATTAAAATATTTTGACATTGCAATAAGCATGGAAACATCGGGATTTCTTTTTCCGTTTTCGTAATAGGAGAGAGCCTCTCGGCTGATGTTTAAATCCATCGCCACTTTTTGCTGGCTTAAACCCTTCTTTTTCCGAATCTCGCGAAGCCCTACCATAATATCAACTCCTTATCTCTTTTTTTTTTGATAAATACCGACATATTTTTATATTATTTTACCATTATAAGCAAATCAATATGTAACTAATTGTTACGTAACTTTTGCCGGAAAGTAAATCCCGCAAGCCCTGCTCCGTTATCTGTGAATTAGTAACAAAATGTTACCTTGTAATTTGTTAACCCATACAAAAATGACCGCCCAATCGAAAAAAGTGCTTCTTCTTACTTGACATTTTGCGACATTGGTTTTATAATGCTAATGTAACAAATTGTTACTATAATTTTACGGGAGGAACTTATGAAGAAAATTTTTGTAGCTATCGCCTGTGCGGCGGTAACGGGTATGCTCGGGCTGGCACTTCTTTTGAGTAAGAAAAAAAGTGCCCGGAAAAATGATAAAAAGCAGGACATGCTTTTTATATAAAAAAAGAAGGAGGACTTTTAAAATGTCAAAAGCAAAAGGCGGTCTTATTCTCGGTATAGTAGCGCTTGTCAGCGCGATACTCGGGTGTGTCGGACCCTTCGGATTCACGGTTTCGATGATTCTTATACTGGCGTCGCTTCCGCTTGCAATTGTGGGACTTGTTCTTTCCGTTATGGGCGGCAAGGAGCTGAAGGCTCAGGGTATATCAAGCGGTGCTGCTACGGCAGGACTTATCGTCGGAATAGTATCTACCGTTATCTGCGGAATACTTTTCGTTTCCTGCGGTCTCTGCGCAATATGTGCAAACGAAGCCGGCAAATCGCTCAAAGATTCGTTTTCCTGATTAAAATATCGTGAAAATGCAAGCGGGCTTGCAATATTCCGCGCAAGCCCGTTTGAGCTCTCAAGGGTGAAAGGACGGTATAAGCTATGCCAAAAGGCAATCTGACAATGAATTTTTCGGCTTACGGATTATTATTCGCTCTCGGAATAGCAATTTCCGCTATCGTCGCAATACTTATATGCAAAAAAAGAAATATCGAGCGATATGAAATTGTTTATTCCGGCGTTTTTACAATGGCGGGTGCCATAATCGGCGCAAAACTGTTTTTTCTGCTCGTTTCGATAAAGCTGATAATCGAAACAAAGCCGGGTATTCCCGACCTGATAAGAGGCGGGTTTGTTTTCTACGGCGGGCTTGTCGGCGGAATGGCGGGACTTTTCATCTATGTAAAAAAATATAAGCTTGATGCAAAAGACTTTTTTGATATTTTTGCCACCGTCACGCCGCTCGGTCATGCGCTCGGCAGGGTCGGTTGCTTTTTCGGCGGCTGTTGCTACGGCATACCTCATGAGGGATTCCCGAGTTATACATATGCCTCTGCCACAGGAAATGCGCCTGTCGGCGTATCTCTTTTGCCCATTCAACTTATCGAGGCGGGCTGTCTGTTTCTTTTATTTGCAACGGAATTATTTGTTTTTATTGCAAATAAAGGCAAAAAGGGGACGGAAAGCCTCATATATATCACGGCGTATCCGACGATACGGTTTGTGACGGAATTTTTCCGCGGCGATATCGAAAGGGGTGTTTTCGGCTTGCTTTCGACCTCGCAATGGATCAGCCTGATTTTGATTTTTTGCGTCATCGTATATGAAATCATCATGCGCAGACGGAAAAGAATTCCGTCGCAAAATTAAATCTGCATTCTCCGCCAAATAAATGTTTTTTCGATTAGCATCCGAAAAAAGGCAAATCCCCTGCAATATGAGTTGCCGCAAAACACGCGACAATCTCAAAAGGCAGGGGTTTTGCTTTTCGACAGGTGAAAGCTTTAATTACAGCGTGCGAGAGCTTTCGCAGGCGGCGCAAAACTTTATTTCCCCTCAAATTCTCTCAAACCGCTTGAAAAACAGCCGCAGTTATGGTATTATAATATGTAAAATAATATTCACAGGCGGTAAAACACGATGGTAAACGAAAATATTGAATTTCTGAAAAGCTATGACCCCGAAATAGGCAATGCAATAGGCATGGAGCTTGCCCGCCAGCGCAGAGGAATCGAGCTTATAGCAAGCGAAAATTTTGTCTCTCCCGCAGTGCTTGCGGCAATGGGCTCGCCGCTGACAAACAAATATGCCGAGGGCTATCCCGGCAAGCGTTATTACGGCGGCTGCGAATGCGTCGACATCGTTGAAAACATAGCTATCGAGCGCGCAAAGAAGCTTTTCGGCGCGGAGCACGCAAATGTTCAGCCGCACAGCGGCGCGCAGGCGAATCTTGCCGTTTATTTTGCCCTGCTCTCTCCCGGCGACAAGGTGCTCGGCATGAGCCTTGCCGACGGCGGCCATCTCACACACGGAAGCCCTGTCAATCTTTCCGGCACATATTACAATTTCATCTCCTACGGCGTGGACGAAAAAACACACCGCATAGATTACGATAAGCTCCGCGAAAAGGCGCTTGCCGAGCGTCCCAAGCTTATCGTTGCGGGCGCGTCGGCTTATCCCCGCGCAATAGATTTCAAGTGCATTTCCGAAATAGCGCACGAGGCAGGCGCATATTTCATGGTCGATATGGCGCATATCGCAGGTCTTGTGGCGGCGGGACTTCATCAGAATCCCGTGCCCTATGCCGATGTCGTCACCACCACAACGCACAAAACGCTCCGCGGTCCGCGCGGCGGTATGATTCTCTGCCGCGCCGAGCTTGCGCAGAAGATAAACAAGGCTATATTCCCCGGCACGCAGGGCGGTCCTCTCATGCACATTATCGCGGCAAAAGCCGTCTGCTTCGGCGAGGCGCTCAAGCCCGAATTTGTCGAATATCAGAAGAGAATCGTCAGTAACGCCGCCGCGCTCGCGGATGAGCTTCTCTCCGAGGGCTTTGATCTCGTTTCAGGCGGCACGGACAATCATCTCATGCTCGTCGACCTGCGCCCGATGAACATCACTGGCAAGGAGCTTGAGCATCGTCTTGACGAGGTCTATATCACGGCAAACAAAAATACGATACCGAATGACCCGCAGAGCCCCTTTATAACAAGCGGCATACGCCTCGGTACGCCCGCCGTGACCACCCGCGGCTTCACCGAAGAGGATATGCGCGAAACGGCGCATCTGATAAAGCTCGCGGCGACGGATTTCGAGGCGAGCGCCGATAATATACGCAGCCGCGTGACGGCACTCTGCGAAAAGCATCCGCTTTATTGATTTTTTGCGGCGATTGTTTCCCATCGCGGACATAAAACGCAAAAATCGGCAAAATCCGCATGAATATTGCATTTTTTCTCATTTTACGCATGAAAACAACGCCGATTTTTTGTGGAAAAACCTGTGGATATTGTGGAAAACTTGGAAAAAACTGGGAGGAACGGGAAAGTGGCTGAAAAATTCAGATATATGAGACCCGAGGAGCTTGCCGCCGAAATAAAGAGCGGCGGACTTCGCGGCGCATATGTTTTTCTCGGCGATGAGGACTATCTCAAGCGCCATTACCTCTCGGAGATATATAAAAGCATAATGAGCGCGGAGGGACTGGAGCTTTTCAATTACGGAAAAATCTCATTTTCGCCTGTCTCTGGCGGCAGGGACGCGGGTTTTTCCGCGCTTGCCTCTTCGCTTTCCTCCTTCCCTATGGGACAGGAGCGGCGGCTGACGGAAATCCGTGACCTCGCGGTGGATGGGCTTCCCGCCTCGGCACTTGATATGCTCTGCGAAAATCTCAAGGCGGCAGACGAGACAAACATTGCCGTTCTCTGCCTGCGCAAAAACGAATGGACCTTTGACTACAAAACCGAAAATTCGCAGGAATTCAAGAAGCTTTCCGCCGTGGCAAAGCTCGTGCGCTTTGATACGCAGAGTAAACCGAAACTGAAGGCATGGGCGGCGCGTCATCTCTCGCGCGAGGGAGTCGGAGCGTCCGATGCGGCACTCGATATACTCGTCGATATGTGTTCGCTTGAGATGTCGGTCATCGCCGGGGAAACGGCAAAGCTCTGCTTCTATGCGCACGGAAACGGAAAAAGCGAAATAACGGCAAGCGATGTCCGCTCTGTCGTTTCGCAGGCAGTGGCGACGGAAGCGCCGCCCTTTGCCATGCTTGAAGCGGCGCAGAAATGGAGCATAGCCGATATGTATGCCGTCATGGCGACGGCTCGCGACCTGCGTGAGGAGCCTGTTGCGCTCGTTGCCAAGCTGGGAAAAATCCTCTGCGATATGCTCCGCGTCAAGGCGGGACTGGAGGCGGGTATGACCCCTGCGCAGATAGCCAAGGAAACGAAAATGAAGGAATACAGCGTATCGAAATATGCCGCCGCAGTGGCAAAGGCACCCATATCGAAGCTGGAGGACTCCGTGCGGCTTGCCTGCGAAACGGATGCGGCGCTCAAAAGCACGCAGACCGACGGCTATGTTCTCATCGACATGCTTATTGCCGGAATATATACGCCGAGGTCGCTTTTATGCTGACGATATCAAGACCCATCATCGTAGAGGGCAAATACGATAAAATAAAGGTTGCCTCCGTCGCGCATGCCGTTATTGTGCAGACCGACGGCTTCGGAATTTTCAAAAACGACGAGCGTGCGGCTCTTATCCGCAGGCTCGCCGAAAAAAACGGCGTTATTGTTCTTACCGACAGCGATGCGGCGGGCATGACGATACGCAATTATATAAAAAATATCCTCCCCGCCGACAAGATAATAAATCTCTATACGCCCGAAGTCTTCGGCAAGGAGAAGCGCAAAAAAGCACCCTCCAAGGCAGGGCTTCTCGGAGTTGAAGGCACGGACGCCGAAAAGCTCCGCGAGGTTCTGCGTCCGTATTCCGACGGGGGCGAACCTACAGGCGGAGCACGCGTGACAAAAGCCGAGCTTTACGCGCTGGGGCTGTGCGGCGGGAAAAATTCCGCCGAGAAGAGAAAAGCTCTCCTTCGCGAGCTTTCGCTTCCGCAGACGCTCTCGGCAAACGCAATGCTTGAGGCGGTGAGCCTTACTGTTTCTCCCGAAAAGTGGGAGGAAGCAATATCAAAAATTTCCGCAAAGGAATGGCAAAAAGATGAAGTTTCTGAATAAAATGATCGATGCCGTGCTTAAATTTTTCCATTTGGAGAGATTTAAGGAGCTGATAGTTTACATAGTGATAGGCGGGCTGACAACAGTTGTCGACTGGCTCGTTTTTGCGCTGATGGATCTTATCCTGCCGCAGTTCGGCGGCGCTTTCTTCGAGCGCTTTCCGAATGCCGTGGAATATTCCGTTGCGTGGGCGGCGGCTGTCGTATTCGCATATTTTACAAATAAATATCTCGTTTTTGAGGCGCAGGGGCGCTCTTTTGCGGAATTTTGCAAATTTGTTCTCTCGCGCGTATTTACACTTGCGGTCTCGCTTGCGGGCGATGCGCTCCTCTGCGGTGTGCTCGATATGAATAAATATCTTGCCAAGCTGATAATTGCCGTTGTCGTAGTAATACTCAATTATATAACAAGCAAGCTGCTTGTTTTCACAAAGAAAAAGCCGGCGGCAAAGACCGAAGGCGCAGACACGGAGGAAAAGGCAGATGAATGAAGCCGTTTCGCACGGCGGCATAGTGCTCGCCTATATCGGCGACGCCGTACTTGAAATACTGATAAGAGAAAGACTGGTTTCTCTCGGCATGAGCGATACGGGCGAAATGAGCCGCGTGGCGCAGAGCCTGATATGCGCACCGGCACAGAGCGCACGTATGGAAAAGCTTTTTCCCATGCTGACAGAGGAGGAAGAGGCTGTCTATCGCCTCGGACGCAACCACCACACAAATTCCAAGCCGAAAAAAGCGACGGCGGCGGAATATCATCGCGCGACGGGAATGGAGGCCGTTTTCGGATATCTGCATTTTTCGGGCGAAACGGAGCGTATTCGCGAGCTTTTTGAGGCGGCATACGGCGATATTTATGAAAATTTATTGAATAGAATTTAAAAAAATCTTAAAAAATGCAAAAAGTTATACTCTTGTGACGCAAAAAAATGTTAAATACAGTTGACAAGCAAAAATTTTTATGATATAATTGTCTTGTATAGCATATAGCATAAATTGCTGTGCAGCTAAAAAAAGCGCAGTATTTAGGGGGATATATTTATGAGATATGGACAAAGCAGAATCGAGCTGACAGATGAAGAACGCAGAGAAGCAAAGGCTGTCCTTCGTGATAATCTTGTTTCGCTCAGAAAAAATCTTTTCCTTTCGCAGACAGAGTTCGGTAACCGTACCGGCATTTCGCGCATCAGACTCAGCATGATTGAGTGCGGAAAGTATGAGATGACATGGTCGCAGTTTACTTCCATTCTTCTCATCTTCCTTACAAACAGAAGCACAAATCATATCATTCTGAAGAGCAAGATGTTTAATGAGAAGCTTTACCTCTATCTGCAGTGCAAGAGAGAGGGAGAAGAACTCGACACCAATTTCAAACTGCTTTAATCAGAAAAAGCGGACATCCGACGGGATGTCCGCTTTTATTGGTTCTGCCGGAGAGATATACTTCTCTTCCGGTTTTTCCGTGCGCGGCAATTGAAGCACCGCATAAATTCTTCGCGCCGCATCAAGGCTTTCGCCCGACCTTTCCGGAAAGGTCGGGCGAAAGCCTTGACTTTATCGTGAGAACCGTCCGCAAAGCGGGAATTTCCGAAAAAGTCTTTTTTTCGTGAGTCCTTGCGGCTGCGGTGCAAATGCGTAAGGCGGCAGCCCCGGGCGGCAGCCGTGACTGCAGGTTTAAAATTCTCTGTTTTTCCGCAAATTTTTCAAAATTCCGCGTTTTTCTTCACAATGAAAATGAATAATATACAAATTTTTTTAAAATATTTTGAAAATGGTATAGTAATTAAAAGGAAAATATTATATAATACATTTGTAAAATCGAAAAATATCGTCATTTACCTGAAAGGACAAAATATTATGGGACTGATAAACAAAATTTTCGGAACATACAGCGAAAAACAGATAAAGAAAATAGAGCCGACCGCACAAAAGGTCGAGGCTCTCGCAGATAAATACAAAAGCATGAGCGATGCGGAGCTGAAGGCTGTCACGCCCGCTCTCAAAGAGCGTCTTGCCGCGGGAGAAACGCTCGATGATATTCTCCCCGATGCCTTTGCCGCCGTTCGCGAAGCGGCAGACAGGGCACTCGGCAAGCGTCCCTTCCATGTTCAGATTCTCGGCGGTATCATTCTGCATCAGGGCAGAATTGCCGAAATGAAAACAGGTGAAGGTAAAACTCTCGTTGCCACAATGCCCGCATATCTCAACGCACTCGCGGGAAAGGGCGTGCATATAGTCACGGTAAACGATTATCTTGCCCGCCGCGACAGTGAGGAAATGGGCAGAGTTTACGGCTTCCTCGGGCTGACCACGGGTCTTATCGTAAACGGGCAGAAGAGCGCCGAAAAGAAAGCGGCTTATGCCTGCGATATCACCTACGGCACAAACAATGAAATAGGCTTCGATTATCTGCGCGACAATATGGCGATGAGCAAAAACGACCTTGTTCAGCGCGGATACAATTTCGCGATAGTCGATGAGGTAGACTCCATTCTCATAGATGAAGCGAGAACACCGCTCATCATTTCCGGCAGAGGCGAAAAGTCAAACGAGCTATACATTCAGGCGGACAAGTTCCTGCGCACGCTGAAATGTCTGCGCCTGAAGGAAATGGATAAGAAATCCGACAACGAGGACGTTGCCGAGGATTATATCGTGGATGAGAAAGCGCGTCGTGCCGTTCTCAGTCCCAAGGGCGTGGCAAAGGCGGAAAAATTCTTCGGGCTGGAAAATCTCTCCGATCCCGAAAATTCCACGATAAATCATCACATAAATCAGGCTATGCAGGCATGGGGCGTCATGAAGCGCGATGAGGACTATGTAATCGACAACGGCAAGATAATGATAGTCGATTCCTTCACGGGACGCAAAATGCCCGGCAGGCGCTTTTCAAACGGGCTTCATCAGGCAATAGAAGCAAAAGAGGGCGTTGATATTCAGAATGAAAACCAGACGCTTGCGACGATAACCTTCCAGAATTTCTTCCGTCTCTACAGCAAGCTCTCGGGCATGACCGGTACGGCACTGACGGAGGAGGATGAATTCCGCGAGATATACGAGCTGGATGTTGTCGAAGTGCCGACAAACCGCCCGATGATAAGAAAAGATTACAACGATGTTGTTTATAAGAATACCGCCGGCAAATACGAAGCGATAATAAATCAGATTGAGGAATGTCATGCCAAGGGTCAGCCTGTGCTGGTCGGCACTGTTTCCGTCGAAAAATCCGAGACGCTCTCAAAGATACTGAAATCTCGCGGCATCCGTCACAATGTGCTCAATGCGAAGTATCATGAAAAAGAAGCCGAGATAATCGCGCAGGCGGGCAAATTCGGCGCTGTGACCATTTCGACGAATATGGCAGGCCGTGGTACGGATATCATGCTCGGCGGCAATGCGGAATTTCTTGCCAAGCAGGAGCTGAAAAAAGCAGGCTTTTCCGAAGAAGATATTTTTGATATAACGGCGGGAACAAGTCGCGAGGGTCTTGACGAGGGGCGCACGCTCTATCGCGACAAGCTGGCGCAGTTCAAGGCGGAAATCGCGCCGGAGGCGGAAAAAGTCAAGGCGGCAGGCGGTCTTTTCATCGTGGGCACGGAACGCCATGAAAGCCGCCGTATAGACAATCAGCTCCGCGGACGTTCCGGCAGACAGGGCGACCCGGGCGAGAGCAGATTTTATCTCTCGCTTGAAGATGACCTCATGCGTCTCTTCGGAAGCGACAGGGTTGCGGGACTTGTAGACAGGCTGGGGCTTCCCGATGACCAGCCGATAAATGCGTCTATTCTCTCCAACTCCATAGAGAATGCGCAAAAGCGTCTCGAGGGCGAAAACTTCTCGCGCAGAAAGAATGTCCTTGACTATGACGACGTAATGAACCAGCAGAGAAACATAATATATGCACAGCGCCGTGCCGTGATAGACGGTGAGGATGTTTCCGCCACGATACACGATATGGCTGAAAAGGCAATAGACGAGAAAATTTCGCTTTGTCTCGATGAGCACGGCAATCTCATACCCGAGGCGGAGCGTGAAAATCTGCTCTGGGTATGCAGAGATACGGATTTTGCGGAGGCGACAACCGTTGAAGCTCTGCGCGCGCGTGCGATAGAAAATTACGAGGCGCTCTACAACCGCCAGAAGCAGATTCTCGGCGACAGAATGGGCGATTTTGAGAGATTTTGTCTGCTTTCCTCCGTCGATTCCAAATGGATGGAGCATCTCGACGCGATGGATGATTTGCGCGGCGGCGTAGGGCTGAGCAGCTATGCACAGCGCAATCCGCTCAACGAATACAGAATAAACGGCAGTATCATGTTTGACGAGATGATAAAAGATATTCGCGAGGAGACCGTGAAGAGAATCATGTTCTCCCGCATAGAAACGGAGCAGACAAGAGCCGAGGCATCGAAGAAGCGTGCCGCGGCGGCTGTCGCGGGCGCAACGGACGCGCCGAAAAAGCCCGTCGTCAAGGCTAAATCCGAGAAAATAGGCAGAAATGACCCATGCCCCTGCGGCAGCGGCAAGAAATACAAGAAGTGCTGCGGCATGAACGCGCAGGAGTGAGAGGGATTTGCCTTGCTGTACTTTTCAGCGATGAAAAGTACGATAAAAGAAAAGTTTCTTTATGATTCTTCTCTTTCAGAGTTCTTTTCGCTTGTCCGAAAAGAACGAAAAGGACAAAAAGAGGAATGCTTTCCTCTTTTGAACACCTTCCGTCGCCTCGCGGCGACCGGTGCGAACACACTTCCCCGACCGTCCAACTATAGCATAGTCACGGCTACAGGTTCGAAACGCTCAAGCGCCGACTCGGATTTGCTGCTGTGCCATGTCAGGCTATGGCAAACCTCGCGGTTGAAGTTTGGGTGCGCGTCTGTGTGCGAACATAGCGAGATAAAATTTGCTTTGCACAATACACATGTAACACCTCATCCACCGCTATCGCGGTCCCCCTTCTGCCCCTGTCTCGGCGACGCCGACCGCGTTCGCTTGCGCGAATCGGTCAA
>ERZ834769.915-NODE-915-length-28285-cov-39.081934_pt1 | contig 28285 bp, 20 predicted proteins | sample MGYA00519690_ERZ834769 | MGnify/ENA primary metagenome ERZ834769 (study PRJEB31850, sample SAMEA3708760) | human gut metagenome | biome: human gut; feature: human-associated habitat; material: faeces | place: China | collected 2014 ... | reverse complement strand
CGCTTTGCAAGCAAAATCCCACTAAACCCTATAGGTTGCGGATTTGAGGATTATGTTTATTTCTGTTGATATTCTTGCAATCTGCCCGAGTTGACGATTAGGGAAATCACCCTACATCCTTCTCAAAGAGGCAGATTCCGTTATTCGTCTTTCCAATATCCCCGATAAAAGAGTAGCAAGATACCGAAAATCTCCAAACGCCCGATGAGCATCAACGCAGAAAGTATCCATTTGGCTGCATCGGGAAGAGCCGCCCAGGAGAAAGCCGGTCCGAAAGCTCCCAGTCCGGGACCCACATTGCCTATGGCGGATATCACTGTACTCATGGATTCGGTCAGTCCCACTCCACAGCACATCAATAATATCCACCCTATAAAAATACATATCAAGTAAGTTCCGAAAAAAGTGAATACCGTAGCAGAGGTCCGTACTGGGACACAGATACTGTTTACTCGTACCGGTAAAATAGCACGAGGGTGAAGCATCTGTTTGAACTGATTCCGGATGTTACGGGCAATGATAAGCAATCGCATGTTTTTGACTCCTCCGCTGGTAGATCCAGTACATCCGCCTGAAATCATGGCGAAAATCAGCAACATCCAGGTGCAAGGAGGCCATAAGTTGTAATCATCTGTAATAAATCCGCAGGAAGTATGAGCAGTAGCTACTTGAAACAGGGCTTTACGGAAGGACGTTTCCAAATCGTAGTAGTCTGTCAGGAATAGGGCTCCAGTAATGAACAGGGTGAGTATTCCGACGGACTTCAGATACCAGCGTAATTCTTCATCTTTCCATAAATGGCGAAAGTTACCACGCATAGCAGCCAAATAATAAAGAGAGAAATTGACGCCAGACAGAATCATAAAAATTGAAATCACGTATTCAATGTAGGGCGAATTCCAGTAGGCCACACTTGCCTGCTTGGTAGAGAAGCCACCGGTTGCGGTTGTAGCAAAGGCGTGACAGACGGCATCAAAACCACTCATACCACCCCCTACAAGCAGAAGAGTTTCCACAACTGTCAGTCCGATATAGATTGTCCACAGCCACCGTGCCATCACTTTGATTTTGGGGTGAATCTTGTCATGGGTAACTCCCGTTGCCTCTGACAGGAAGAGCTGTTGGCTGCTGCCCGAAAATAGAGGCAACAGTGCAATAGTAAAAAGAATGATGCCAAGTCCACCAATCCACTGGGTCAGACTTCTCCAGAACAACAGTCCGTGGGGAAGGGTTTCGATATGATCCAATATCGTGGCACCGGTAGTGGTGAACCCTGACATGGTTTCAAAAAAGGCATCGGATATTGATGGAATATATCCACTAAATAGGAAAGGAAGCATTCCCAGTGCCGAAAACAGTATCCACGAAAGACTGACAATACAATAACCGTCACGTCGATTGATGGATACTTCATTTCGTTTACCCACCAACAGCAGCAGTCCACCAAGTACAACGTTAATAAGCAGCGTTTCTAAAAAATGAATATAGTCTTCTTCCTGATAGTAGAAGGAAACACCTGCACAAAGTGCGAAAAGCCCCGCTTCTACCAGTACAAGCACGCCTAATGCATATGAAACATGTCGATAGTTGACCATACAGTCCCTGTTTCTCTGAAAAGAAACTTTATTGCTTTGATACCATTCTTCCATTGTTCTTTTATTTTAATTTTATTACATGAGAAACAAGGACTGTGCCATTGTTCCAAATCTTTCATTATCACTTGAAAATCAGCAGCTATGAAGATATGAAAGAGGAATGAAAAGGCAAACTGTTTTCTCAATCTGAGAAGAAACCTTTTCATTTTGAGAAAACAAGCCTTTCCTTTCCACTGTCCTTAAGAGTACAAGGTGGTGGACATGTTAAAATCCGATGCCGATCCCTGCTACCAGGTAAGTTCGGTCATATACCGGTGATACGATAGCTTGAACAGATAAGGGGATTGCTAAATGGTTTGACAACGATACTTCCTTGGAAACTTTCAGAGATACGTCTGTAAAAGCAGCTTTATGGTGATACATTCCTTTCCAGGGAGTAAAGCCGACAGCGGGAGTCAGCACTATGTCAGCAGGTAGCCGGAAGGGATAGGAGGCCGAAAGGTAAGTAGATGCCTGCAGATTGCCCTTCTCATTCTTGTCTGCCCCGGCAAACATGGTGCTCCATGAAAGGGACAGCGGAAAAGAATCGCCGAAGCAGTAAGCCAATGTAGCCTCGAAATAATGGCTGTTTTTGTAATGGCCATAAGGTTGGTTGATACCGCTCCACCAATAATCGGACAAGGTGGCCGTTAAATTCCGGTAGGTATATCCGAGGTTGATGTCCCATTCTTTGGAACCTCCCTCTTCCCATTTGGTGAGTGACTGGCTGCCCCAAACATTGAGGGAAAAACCAGCATAGCCTAGCGTGAGAGAAGGCTGTACCGAACAACCGGACTGCTGATCGGCTCCGCGCCAGACATAGTCAGAAACGAAATCCGCCTTGGCATGAACGGATAGTTTGTTTTGTGCAGAAACTTGTAAAGGATATAAACAAGCCACTACTCCTATGAGAAGCAGATTTTTTTTGATAAAAGCATACATGTTACAAACAGATTAATGGTTATTTCTTATGTTCATCTAAAGCAACATTCAGTTTCAACACATTGATTTTGGAAGGCCCGAAAACGCCGAAAAGCGGTCTTTCGATATGGTTTTCCACCAGTGCTTTCACTTCTTCTTCACTCAATCCCCTGGCAGTAGCTACCCGTTTTATCTGCACATAGGCACAGGCCGGTGTGATGTCAGGATCCAATCCGGAGGCACTGGCCGTTACCATTTCTGCAGGCACCTCCGCACGTTTCAGGTACGGATGGTGCAGCAAAAAGGTGTCTATCCGGGCATCGACTTCTTTCAGGTAGCTTTCATTGGTTACCCCTTTGTTGCTGCCGGCCGAGCTGGTGCCGTCGTAACCGTCACCTGCACAGGAAGGTCGTCCCCAAAAATAAATATCTTGGGTAAACCGCTGTCCGACGTTGGCTACCCCCACTACTTTTCCGTTCAGGCTAACGGTTTCGACATTGCCACCCTCACCCGGCGCGGCGAACTGGGCATACGCCCACAGGACCAGCACATAACATACGGACAAAAACACACAAAAAACAAGAGTGAGTTTTATTGATTTTATAAGATTCTTCATAATGAATATTTTTACGAGTCTATTTAAAATTATTTGAATAAATTATCATGAAAGATAGGTTAGACAAATAGTCCAACGAGCAGATCAATCAGTTTGATACCCACAAAAGGAGCTATTAAACCGCCTACCCCATAGATAAGCAGGTTTCGACGAAGCAGAGCACTGGCACCGATCGGCTTGTAGGCAACTCCTTTCAGCGCCAGGGGTATCAGCGCAGGAATGATGAGCGCATTGAAGATGACGGCAGACAGGATGGCACTTTCGGGACTGTGAAGCCCCATGATGTTAAGGGCACCCAATTGAGGAACAGAAACCATGAACAAGGCCGGAATGATAGCAAAGTATTTTGCCACATCGTTAGCGATGGAGAAGGTGGTCAGTGTACCTCGTGTCATCAACAGCTGCTTTCCTATCTCTACGATTTCGATCAGTTTAGTCGGGTCATTATCCAGGTCAACCATGTTGCCGGCCTCTTTTGCCGCCTGTGTACCGCTGTTCATGGCTACCCCTACGTTGGCCTGTGCCAAAGCCGGAGCATCGTTTGTACCGTCACCCATCATGGCCACCAGCTTGCCGGCCGCCTGTTCCCGACGGATGTAATTCATCTTGTCTTCCGGCTTGGCTTCGGCGATGAAGTCATCCACACCCGCTTTTTTGGCAATGTATTGTGCCGTCAAGGGATTGTCTCCCGTTACCATCACCGTTTTGACACCCATTTTTCGTAAGCGTTCAAATCGCTCTTCTATACCTGGTTTGATAATGTCCTGCAATTCAATGACACCGGCTACTTTCTGATTGACACAGACCACCAAAGGAGTACCTCCGTTGCCTGATATGTTTTGAATAGCATCTTCCGTTTCCTGGGGGAAGTCATGACCGGCTGCCTGCGTCAGGCTGCGGATGGCATCAAAAGCCCCTTTACGAATTTGGGTACCGTCTTTCAGGTCTACGCCAGAGCATTTGGTTTCCGCCGTAAACGGGATTATGTGGGCCCCTTTCGTTTCCGTCTGGAGTGTATGCATGCGGATGCCTTGTTCGCGTCCCAATTCGATGATGGATTTACCTTCCGGAGTGTCATCGGCTATGGAAGAGAGCATGCATATTTCCACAAAGGGGCGCAGAGGAATCTCTTTGACCGGATGAAAGGCTGTAGCCTTACGGTTTCCGATAGTGATGGTACCCGTCTTGTCCAGTAAAAGTGTATCCACATCTCCTGCTGTCTCAACGGCTTTTCCGGATTTGGTGATGACATTGGCACGCAGTGCACGGTCCATACCTGCAATTCCGATGGCGGAAAGCAGTCCACCGATGGTGGTAGGAATCAGACAGACAAAGAGAGACAAGAAAGCGGCTATCGTAATGGTAGTGCCGGAATAGTCGGCCATCGGCTTCAGCGTAATGCACACCACCAGAAAGACAAGTGTGAATACAGCCAGCAGGATAGTCAGTGCAATCTCATTCGGCGTTTTCTGCCGGCTAGCCCCTTCGACCAATGCAATCATCTTGTCAAGGAAACTCTCTCCGGGCTGTGTGGTAACCACCACCCGAATCCGATCTGAGAGCACTTTTGTACCCCCAGTTACCGAACTTTTATCTCCGCCGGCTTCACGGATAACCGGAGCGGATTCTCCCGTAATCGCACTTTCATCGATGGAGGCCAGACCTTCTATGATTTCACCGTCTGCAGGAATGACATCCCCTGCTTCACACTCAAAGACATCGCCTTTCTTCAGTTGGGAACTGCTTACAGACTCCAGCTTTCCATCTGTGACCCGCTTGGCAGGTGTTTCCTCACGAGTCTTGCGCAGGCTGTCAGCCTGAGCCTTGCCCCGTGCTTCGGCGATGGCTTCCGCAAAGTTGGCAAAAAGCAAGGTCAGAAAAAGAATGACGAAAACGCTGAAGTTATAGATTACCGAGCCCTGTGCATCGCTTACCGCTGAATAGACGGTCACCGGCAGCATGAAAAAGGTGGCGATTTCCACTGTGAACATAATAGGGTTTTTCACCATCAGTCGTGGATTCAGTTTGACGAAAGACTGTTTGAGACTGGCTTTCAGCTGGTCTTTCTGAAACAAAGAGTTGTTTGTATTTTTAGTATTCATATTTTCTTGCTATTAATCAGTTGTAATTAGAGAGTAAAATGTTCCGTCAGTGTGGTCAGGGCCTGTGCCGGGAAGAAAGACAAGGCTGCTACAATAAAGATAACAGCAAAAGTCATGACAGCAAAGGTCACCGTATCGGTTTTCAGCGTACCAGCACTTTCAGGAATGTATCTTTTCTGAGCCAGCAGTCCGGCCAAAGCTACCTGGCCGATAATCGGAATGAAACGGCTCAGGATCAGTACAATGCCACAGGAAAAATTCCAGAACCAGGTATTGTCACCCAAGCCTTCGAATCCAGATCCGTTATTGGCCGCACAAGAGGTAAACTCATAAAGGATTTCTCCCAATCCATGGGAACCAGGATTGTTGAGCCATCCGCCTTCACTCGCCACAAAAGCCGGGGCATGAACATACAGATAGGCAGCCAGAGCCGTTCCTACCAGGATGACAAACGGATGCAGCAGCGCTACGATAGAAGCGATTTTCATTTCGCGAGCTTCCACCTTGTGGCCCATGAATTCAGGAGTTCGGCCTACCATCAACCCACTGATAAATACAGCGATGATGAGGAACGTAAAGTAATTCATCCAGCCTACGCCGACACCACCAAACCACGTATTAATCTGCATGTTCAGCATTTCTATCATCCCTGAAAGAGGCAGGGTAGAGTCATGCATGCCGTTGACAGACCCATTGGAGGTTACGGTGGTCGCAACACTCCACAATCCGGTGGCACCAGCCCCCAAACGTATTTCTTTTCCTTCCATTGAGCCATTTTCTTGTGCAATTTCCATGGCATCAATACGTGGATTACCTCCCATCTCTTGTGATACATTGACAAAGACTCCAATCAGAAAGGCTACCAGCATAACTCCATAGATGCTGTATCCTAATTTCTTCCGTTTCACATAAAATCCGAATGCAAAAGCCATAGCCATAGGGATAATCAAGATGGACCAGCATTCTATCATATTGGATAAATAGGTCGGATTTTCCAAGGGATGGGAAGAGTTAACACCGAAATAGCCTCCGCCATTGGTACCCAACTGTTTGATGGGGATAATGGCAGCCGCCGGACCTTGTGATACATATTGGGTTTCACCTTCCAGGGTGGTTACTTCCATTTTTCCGTCAAATCCCATGGGAGTACCTTGCGTAATTAGAATAAAGCCGACAACTAAAGACAACGGAAGAAGAATACGGGTACAGCTAAGTACCAAAAATTTCCAGAAATTGCCGATAGTTTGTGTGGTCTTTTCTCCCAAAGCTTTCATAATTCCTGCCATGGCAGCCATACCGGTAGCAGCAGTCAGGAACTGGAACAGCATAATAACGAAGAGCTGAGTAAAATAGGTTAAGTTACTTTCTCCACTGTAGTGCTGTTCGTTGCAGTTTACCATAAACGAAATGCAGGTGTTGAAAGCCTGGTGAGCACTTTGTGCCAAATTGCCATCCGGATTCAGAGGCAACCAACCTTGCAAGGTAAGCAACACCATACCCCAAATGAACCAAAACAGATTCACGGTGAGTAATGCTCTCAAGAATTGTTTCCAGTTCATTTCTTCATCGGGATGAATGCCCGAAAGACGGAAAATCCATCCTTCTATCGGCTTCATAAAATCTGTCCAAACCTTTTTTCCTCGATATACACGAGCGATGTATTTCCCCAGCGGATAGCTGAGAACAACCATCAATACCACTTGGGCTACTATACCTATTATTTCTGTATTCATAATTTCTACTTTTTAGAATTTTTCCGGCTTAACCAAGACATAAGCAAGATAGCCGAACAAGATAAAACCTACGATAAACAATGCTGTATACATACCTTTCTTTTTTTATAGGTTATCGAACCAATCGATACACTTCATAAACAGTTTAAAACAGGCCAATCCGCTTGCTACACAGATGGCGATTCCAATCATTTCATTCATTTTCTTTTCATTTTATTTATTACAATTATTATGAGTTATACATGATGGCATCATATAGGCAAGGGATGTGCCAAGAAAATAAATCAAGAACTAACAGACTGTGTATCAGCTATAAAAAGAAATTCAACTGACTATAAAGCAAGAGAGCGGCCCTCTCAGAATGAGAAGGTCGCTCTCTTGAAATGAAATGATAAAGAAACCGGATGTTTTATGTTATTGAATGCCGTAAGAGTCTATTTTTCGGTATAAAGTGGCAAGACCGATTTTCAGTAGACGAGCTGTTTCTGTCTTGTTTCCATGGGTATGTTGGAGTACTTTGAGAATATGCTTTCGTTCAATAGCTGCCAATTCAAACTCATCCCCCTTATCGTCACTGCGTGAGCATGGATGATGCTGAAGTTCAATGGGAAGGTCTTCCAAGGTTATCTGGTTGTCGCAGATGATGACACTTCTTTCAATGACATTGCGCAATTCGCGCACATTGCCTTTCCATTCTGCCTGCCGAAGGGTAAGCAAGGCATCCGGATCTATATCTTCAATGTGTTTGTTGAACTTAGCAGCATAACGCTGCAGAAACATGCGGGCTAAACTCTCGATGTCTTCTTTTCTCTCCCGAAGAGCCGGCAGGTGAATTTGAAAGACTGACAGACGGTAAAAAAGGTCTTCCCGGAATCCTCCTTTCTCTATCTCTTCCTTTAAATGACGGTTAGTAGCTGAGATGATGCGTACATCTACTTGGGTTCGCTTCGTGTCTCCGAGTTTGATGTATTCTCCTGTTTCTAAAACGCGCAGCAGACGGGCTTGCAATTCAAAGGCCATCTCTCCAATTTCGTCCAAGAATATGGTACCATGATTGGCGATTTCAAATAATCCTTTCTTATCCTTAACTGCACCGGTAAAGGCGCCAGCCTTGTAACCAAACAATTCACTTTCCAACAAATCCTTACTGAAAGCCGAACAGTTAATTTCCACGATAGGATACTGTGATCGGGCGCTGGCTGTATGAATGGCATGGGCAAACACTTCCTTGCCTGTTCCAGTCTCTCCGGTCAGTAAAATCGGGACATCGGTCTTGGCTACTTTTTGAGCCAGACTGATTGCTTGTTGCAAACACTCTGACTGGCCGATGATAGACTGAAAAGAATATGTTAGAGGAGCGTCATTCTTTCCTTTTTTCTTTTCACTCTCTTCTATGGCACGGCTGATGGTAGGAATAATCTTACGGTTATCATCTCCTTTAGTAATATAATCAAATGCTCCATTTTTAATGGCTTGTACACCATCTGGAATGTTTCCATGCGCGGTAAGTAAGATAACAGCTGCATCCGGTTGAATTCTGTGAATGTCGAAAATGAAGTTCACTCCGTTTCCATCCGGTAGGAAAACGTCACAAAGTGCCACTTCAAAACGTTGAGTATTCAGCATTTTCAAAGCTGAACGGCAATCTGCGGCTTTCGAGGCCTGGTAACCTTCTAATTCAACCATTCGAGCCAGCAGGTTACGTATAGGGTCTTCGTCATCAATAATTAAGATATGTATCATAAACCTAATTTCCGCAACACTATAATTTGATATTTTTTATAAGCACCTGTGCAACAATAAGTTGCTCAGGATTTTGCCATGTCAGAAATTTCACTTATCTTAGTGTTGCAAAATAAAAACAAACAAAATTCTGAATGACATGGCAAAAGTACAAATAAAATCTGAGAAACTCACTCCTTTTGGGGGAATTTTTTCGATTATGGAGCAATTTGATGCTCTTTTAGCTCAAACCATAGATTCCACCTTGGGATTGAGATGCACTATGTTTGGTTATCAATATAGCGAGATTCTACGCTTTCTGATGTGCGTATATCTTTGTGGTGGCAAGGAACGCATCTACGATGACATGAACGAAACTTCCAAAATGGATTAAGACATCACGTAGGCATGTATTGAACATTTACTCAGACAACAATGCTTATGCCAACCTGTTCAAGACAGACTTTGGTTAAAGACCATGCTTTTCTGGTTAAACCAGCGTATTACCTCAAGTCGCTTTATGGGGTAAGGGGATTTTGTGTCTGCGACATTTCTGTTGTGCAAGAAATATGTACAATAAAATAAATTTTGTCGCTTTGCAAGCAAAATCCCACTAAGCCCTATAGGTTGCGGATTTGAGGGTGAACATCAAACCGATTAAGTATTTGGTTGAAGTTAATGTAAATACAATAGAATAAGTATCTCTTTTCTTATCCATGCTTATGTATTCTATTGTATCTTTAGTTAGTTCAATTCCTATTTGGGGATTCTATTTTGTTGTTAAGGCAGCAATGTTTTATTTACATACCAATGGGCAGCTTGAAGGGAATGTAATAGAAGTTGCCGAAGAGTAATGGTGTCTCGGATCTACAGTTGTTTCGAACGGTGCTGCTTCTTATGCCGTTTCCGAGTCTTTGGTTCGTGCCAAAGTGGGTAGGGATTCTATCAAGATTGTGATGAAATATGGATAGTGTACAGCGTGCAAAAAAGTAAAGGGAAAAAGGTGAGTAACGTAAATTATTCACATTTTTCCCTTGCTTGGATATCCTATTGTTAATCTGATAGTATCGGCAATCTATACCATCATAGCGCATGAACCGGTACTCCTATAGCACTGCTTTTGTTTGGTATTTGCTAGTGCTGTTTTTGCGGTCCTCTCTTCTCTTCAGATTTGTGTGTCTGTTTAATTGCATAAGAATTTGTATATAACCGCAAACGACCGCAAACGACTGCAAAACGACCGCAAACGACCGCAAACGACTGCAAAACGACCGCAAACGACCGCAAACGACCGCAATAACGACCGCAATAACGACCGCAAACGACCGCAATAACGACCGCAATAACGACCGCAAACGACCGCAATAACGACCGCAAACGACTGCAATAACGACCGCAAACGACTGCAATAACGATTGAAATATGATAGCTCTTATGCTCCAAATTCTTCTTCACCTTTTTGGCTTATAATCCATTTTTTACCATTGGGTGATTTTGTTAGCAGGCCATCTTTTGCCATATTAATTAGTAGGCGACCTATTCTTCGTAATTTTTCTTCATGGCTATTATTTGCAGGAAAAACATGCTGAAGACTTTCGAATGCATCTCTGCGCCAAAATCCCATTTTTCCTGCATTATGTGCCAATTGCAATAATAGCTTTTGGATACTTTTTTCTGCAAGTCCTTTCTCTTTTGTGTAGTGACCAATCTGGTTTGTCAGTTTGGCTACTTTTAATGATATGGTATAATGTGGAGCACGTCCTTCAATCAAACCTTTATCAAATAGTAGCTTGGCTGCTTCTTTTGTGATAGGATGATGCTTTTGTACGGCATCTAGCCAAAGGCATTCCTTTAGTGACAAAGACTGGTTGCTCTTTAGCAAGTTGGTATATTTCTCATCAATCATTTTGCCATAGATAGTTACGCCAACAGTACGATGTTCGTTGTCGATGTCGTAATCTGGCATTGGAAAGAATCGGTTGCGTTGCTCTGTGTAGATCTTCTTGATACCACGTCCTACTGTATCAATCATATTGAAATTGACCATGCCCTTGCAAAGACAATCGTTACGATAATGAAATTGAGGTCCTTTATGCTCCAGGGCATTTTCTATTGTTCCTGGAATGAAACTGCCACCATTGCCATAATATAAGGTACTAGGACCTTCTACAAAAACAATTCGCTGCTGTAAGGTGTAATCCTGATGTGCGATGGCGTTATGTAATGCCTCTCGTATGGTGTATTCATCATACTGTTTCATGGTGTCTGGGAACAGGGTTCCACCTGGCAACTCACGCATAGTCTTGTTACGTATTTTGCTCAACACCTTATCTACGGTCAAGATGAAAGGTATTGTAAAATGCTCATAATCTTGTACGATGCCTTCTTCATCTTCCCATGTCCAAGTGATTTGTGCTACGGCAGGATGAATCTTTTGAATAGAAAGGGGTTTGCCCAATAGTAGAATGGCAGCACGAGTGAGCTTCCCTTCTCTCATCATCATACTATTAGCCAAGAACTCTTCTGTACTCCACGCATCTATTTCTTCGGCAGGAATACTTGACGAACGAACTTTTTTGAACATGACTTTAGCTGTAGCTACGGCTAATTCATCCAAGTCATTGATCGTGGCATTTGGTACAAGTTGAGCTGTCCAATCGGGTATGGGTGGCTGTTGGCGGATAGTATCTTGTTTTGCCTGGTTCAGTGGTTTCAGACTTTCACCATCACGACCATAAGCCACACCTTTCCAGTGCATCACTATGTTGCGTGGTGATGCTGGTATCTGGAATAATAAAACTCGTTTGCCTTCGATATCTAAAGGTACAATATCTCTAAAGATAAGGTTGTCGGTGGTATGTTGAGACATATCTTGCTTCAAACGGTTGAGTGCAACTTCACCATCCTTGAATGTTGTACCGATAATCTGATGTTTTTTGTCCCAAACGCCAAATACAATCCAAGCAAACTCATGGTCACGTAAGTTTGCTTCATTGCTAAGAGCGGAGAAGTATTTGCCCAACTCATCGATATCAAAGTTGGTCTCTGCTTTCTTAAACTCGACAACCTCATTCTCTGAGTGTTCCCAAAGCTTGTTGAATATCTCTATATATTTTTCCATTGTTTCCTTCTTTATTTTCCTAAATGAGCCTACTTAAAAAGTAAGGCATTGTCTTAGGACACATTTATATTAAACAGCTACAAAGATAGCATTTTTCTTTGAAAATAGGGTATATATTCAGGAGGAAAATGTATTTTCTTTGTGATTTTTTCTGTTTTGGGTGAAAAACTCTATGTATGGGGATAAACTAAATATTAGTTGTACAGGCTTGATGGATGGTTCGCCTAACTATTGCATGAAAGCAATGAAGAGGGTAGAGCGTAAATGATAAGTTACTGATAATGCTAATATGCCTAATAGTTAGTTCTTTCTTTTACTCAAATTATGGTGTGTGTAATCGCAAGAAATAGTGTGAAAGTATGTAAAATGATGACTTGTTTTTGCCAACCAATTCAATTTAGTTTGAAATTATGTTGGCAAAATGTTGGCAATTTCTAGAAACGAAAAATCCTAACCGCTTATTATCAAGCAGTTAGGATTTTCTTCGGTGCGCCTGATAGGACTCGAACCTACACGGCCTAAACCACTAGATCCTAAGTCTAGCGCGTCTACCAATTTCGCCACAAGCGCATTTGTGAGTGCAAAGATACAATAAATATTCGAATAAAAAGAAGAAATGAGCAGAAAAAAGCGGGTTTGTTTGTTTTTTACGAGAAATAATGGTACTTTTGCAGGCAAACTGAAAATAATCATGATGAAAAAATGAATTATACAATAAAAATGTAGTAACAATGAATACAAAGAATCTATTATTGTTGGCATCTCTTGCTTTTGCGATGCCATTGTCTGCTCAGAGTCCTCTGGAGGATTTCAAGCGAGACATTACACTCTCGGGTAGTAACTATGTGGCTTATCGCGGGCCTCAGAAGCAGTTAACTCCGGCGCCTAAGGGCTATAAGCCTTTCTATCTGAGCCACTATGGCCGTCATGGCTCCCGCTATATGATTGGCAAGCAGGCATATGATGTGCCTTATTTCTCCCTGTTGAAGGCGAAGCAGGAAGGTAAGTTGACTGCCAAGGGTGAGGAAACACTGGCTAAGGTGAAGCTGATTCGTGAAGATGCAAAGGGACGTGATGGCGAACTGACTCCGCTGGGAGCTCTTCAGCATCAGGGTATTACCAAGCGAATGATGGAAAGATTTCCTGAGATCTTTGCCGGTAATACGAATATCGAGGCACGAAGCACGGTGGTGATCCGCTGCATCCTCTCTATGGAGAACGGTTTGCATCAGATGCTTCGCATGAATCCTAAGCTCCACATCTTCCATGATGCCAGCGAGCATGATATGTATTATATGAACCAAGGTGACAGATACCTGGATAGCCTGAAAAATAGCGTGGGCATCAAGGTGGTGCAGCAGGAGTTTGCCCAGAAGCACGTTAATTATAGCCGAGTGATGCAGGAACTTTTCAATGACCCGGCTTGGGTGAAGCAGAATATCAACCAGAGCGACTTGAACAGAAAGCTTTATGAGATGGCTAGCTCTATCCAGGGTACTGAGTTGAGAGGCAAGGTTTCGCTCTACGACCTCTTTACCGAGGAGGAGTTGTATCAGAATTGGTTAAGTACCAATATCTGGTGGCAGATGGCGTATGGCAATTCTCCTTATACGGGCAATGTTCAGCCATATTCCCAGCGTAATCTTCTGATGGATATCATCGAGAAGGCTGATAGCTGCATAGCTCTTCCGCATCCGGGTGCTACCTTGAGATATGGTCATGATACGATGGTTACTCCGCTTACTTGCCTCCTGGATCTGAATGGATATGGCGAGGAGATCAGGGATCCTGAGAGAATTTCTTCTCAATGGTTTGATTATAAGATTACTCCGATGGCTACCAACCTTCAGTTTGTATTCTATCGCAACAAGGCGAATGATGTGCTGGTGAAGGTATTGCTCTGCGAGGATGAAGCTACGCTTCCTATCAAGAGCGATGTGGAGCCTTATTATCACTGGAATGATTTCAAGGCTTACTGCCTGGAGAAACTGAAGGGGTATAAAAAGTAAAAATATACAGCAATGCGACGCATATAATCATCTATAGAGAAAAAGGAGGGTGTATCCAAGTACACCCTCCTAAAAAATATATATCGAAAACTTTTCGAATTCTTTTATTGCTTCGATAACCAATCTTTGTCTTTCTGATCTTCTTCGAAATCTTTTTCTGAGAAGAGATTGGTTTGACCGGTCAATTCATCTATTACCTGCTGCTCGCTTTTTCCTGCATCAGGATCGAGATTCTCTACAGCTTCAGCATTCTTACCTGAGCCTTCAGAATCGCCGGTTGTATCTTCTGCATCAGAATCTTCTTCTGCTGGAGGTTCCGGGAATCTTGTCGGCTCTAATTCCTCGATGCTTTCCAGCTTCCATGTCGTCAGTCGCTTACCCTTTGCCTTGAAACTCTTCTGGGCGATGAATTGCTCTGCATCGATTTCTTCGGCAGGTCGGATGGCATCTACACCACCATAGGTAACCTTGATGCGGGGGAATGGGGTATCGGTGAGCAGGATCAGCTTGCTGTTCGGATTCTCTCCCAGACAATTCTGGTGGCGCTTGGTGGCATCCATCGTAAATCGCTTGATGTATGGATATCCCTCGTTGTCGGCATCATAGAGAATGGCTGTCCATATCTTGTGCTCGTCCCATTTCTCCAATCTCAGGATATTGTCCTCGTAATGGTTGTTCACATCGAAGTTGGTGATGTAGAATTCGCCGTTGTCGAGTACTACCAGGATAGAGTCATCATCGTTGAATTCTCCCAGGAATCTGCCGTTCTCATCATAGTTGATGCGGTTTACATCCGGGTCGAACCAGACTTTTCTTCCTCCCAGGGTGCTGTGTCCGTGGCTCTTCAATCCGATGCGGCGGATGGTTCGCTTGGTGAGCAGGTTGCCCTTGGCTGCACGTCCCTTGATGAGGATTTCAGAGAAATCTTTCTCCAGGAAGATGCTCTGGCGTTTCTTGCTCAGATCAGGTTCCATCGTCACCTTGATGATTTCCGCTTCACCGTTAGGGTTGGCGGTGAAGTAGATGATGCGGCTTCCCGGTGTGCCCTGGGTGATATCATAGAGCTTGTCGCGCGTCATGGCGGTTACGTTGAATCGCTTGATGAAGTAGTCGCCCTGCTTGCCGTCGCGATATACGCAGTTGTAGATGGTTCGCTTGTCGTTCTTCTTGAACACCTGTACGTGGAGGATGTTCTTACCCACGAATATCTTGTCGGCAACCTTGGTTACCTTGAATTTTCCATCCTTGTAGAAGATGATGATGTCATCGAGGTCAGAGCAGTTGCATACGAATTCATCCTTCTTCAAGCCTGTACCCACGAAACCTTCCTGTCGGTTGATGTAGAGTTTCTGGTTGGCTTCCACCACCTTGGTTACCTCGATGGTATCGAAGTTTCTGATTTCGGTTTTTCTTGGATGCATCTTTCCGTACTTGCCCTTGAGATACTCAAACCAGTTGATGGTGACATCGGTCATGTGAGCGAGGTCGTTTTCTATTTCAGCTAGTTCCGCCTTGATTTTCAGCAGGAGGTCATCCGCCTTATCCTTATTATATTTCAGGATTCGCTGCATCTTGATTTCCAGGAGCTTGAGGAGGTCGTCGCGTGTGATGTCCCGGTGGAAGGAGTATTCCACGTTTCCCTTGCCGTCGATATTGGCGGTGAATATCTGATCCTTGAACGGCTCCAGCTTGGAGTAGATGAATGCCACAACCTCGTCCTGACTCTTGCTCTGCTCGAACTTGCGCTCCTTGTAGATGCGCTCCTCTATGAAGATGCGTTCGAGCGAGGAGAAGAAGAGCTGCTCTTCCAGCTCGCCCTTTCGGATCATCAGTTCGCGTCGGAGCAATCCCATGGTGCGGTCAACGCTATGTCTGAGTACATCGCTCACGGTGAGGAACTTTGGCTTGTTGTCCTCGATGACGCAGCAGTTGGGCGATATGTTGATTTCGCAGTCGCTGAAAGCATAGAGGGCATCCATCGTCTTGTCCGAAGAAGTGCCTGGTGCCAGATGCACGAGAATTTCCACGTTGGCAGATGTTACATCATCTACCTTTCTTGCCTTGATCTTTCCCTTTTCCACCGCCTTGGTGATGGAGTCGATGAGGCTTCCGGTGGTTTTGCTGAATGGTATCTCGCTGATTACGAGTGTCTTGTTGTCGAGCTTGTCTATCTTGGCTCTTACCTTCAGTACGCCTCCTCGCTGTCCGTCGTTGTATTTGCTAACGTCGATAGCACCTCCTGTAGGGAAATCCGGATAGAGCTGGAAGGGTTCCCCCTTGAGGTAGCGGATGGCAGCATCGCAGAGGTCGTTGAAGTTATGCGGCAGTACCTTGCTGCTCAAACCCACGGCGATACCCTCGGCACCTTGAGCCAGGAGCAGCGGGAATTTGGCAGGCAGAGTGATAGGTTCCTTGTTTCTGCCGTCGTAGGAGAGTTGCCAGTCGGTGGTTTTAGGGTTGAATACCACATCCAGGGCAAATTTCGAGAGTCGTGCCTCGATGTATCGGGGAGCGGCTGCACGGTCACCGGTGAGTATGTTACCCCAGTTACCCTGTGTGTCGATGAGCAGGTCTTTCTGTCCCATCTGCACGAGGGCATCTCCGATGGATGCATCTCCGTGAGGGTGGAACTGCATCGTATGTCCCACGATGTTAGCCACCTTGTTGTATCTTCCGTCATCCATGCGTTTCATGGAGTGGAGGATGCGTCGCTGTACGGGTTTCAATCCGTCTTCGATATGAGGCACGGCTCGCTCCAGAATCACATACGATGCATAGTCGAGGAACCAGTTCTGATACATTCCGCTGAGGTGATGTACGGCAGAAGCATCAAACCGGTTCACCGGCTTGTAGTCGGAGTGTTCCTGAGGCGTATTTTCCTCATTTATCTCGTTTTTATCTTTAATTTCGTCGCTCATATGTAGCTTTTAATACTTATTTTATTAATTTATGGCAAAAATACAACAATTTTTCGAGAAAAAAGAGTATCTTTGCCGAAAATTTGAAAAAAATAAGATTTAATCATGGCACAGGAAGATGTTTTTAAGAAAATTGTAAGCCATTGCAAGGAATATGGCTTTGTGTTCCCTAGTAGTGAAATTTATGATGGCTTGGCTGCCGTTTACGACTATGGTCAGAATGGTGTTGAGCTCAAGAATAATATCAAGCAGTACTGGTGGCAGAGTATGGTATTGCTGCACGAGAACATTGTAGGTCTCGATGCAGCTATCTTCATGCACCCTACCGTATGGAAGGCTTCAGGTCACGTTGATGCTTTCAACGACCCATTGATTGATAACCGCGATTCCAAGAAGCGTTATCGTGCCGATGTGCTCATCGAGGATCACATGGCTAAGTATGAGGAGAAGATTGCCAAGGAGATTGCCAAGGCTCAGAAGCGCTTCGGCGACAGCTTCGATGAGGCTCAGTTCCGTGCAACCAACACTCGTGTCTTGGAGAACCAGAAGAAGTTTGATGATCTCCATGCCCGCTATACTGAGGCAATGCAGGGACCTAACCTGGAGATGCTGAAGCAGATTATTGAGGATGAGGGTATCGTTTGCCCTATCAGCGGTACCAAGAACTGGACAGATGTTCGCCAGTTCAACCTGATGTTCTCTACCCAGATGGGTGCTGCCAGCGATGCTTCAAGCAAGGTATATCTCCGTCCTGAGACTGCTCAGGGTATCTTCGTAGATTATCTGAGCGTACAGAAGACCGGTCGTATGAAGTTGCCATTCGGTATCTGTCAGATTGGTAAGGCATTCCGTAACGAGGTGGTTGCCCGTCAGTTCGTATTCCGTATGCGTGAGTTCGAGCAGATGGAGATGCAGTTCTTCTGCCAGCCAGGTACAGAGATGAAGTGGTTTGAGTATTGGAAGAAGGTTCGCCTGGCTTGGCATGAGGCGCTGGGCATGGGCAACGAGAACTATCGCTACCACGACCACGAGAAGTTGGCTCACTATGCTAACGCTGCTACCGACATCGAGTTCAAGATGCCATTCGGCTTCAAGGAGGTGGAGGGTATCCACAGCCGTACCGATTTCGACCTTTCTCAGCACGAGAAGTACAGCGGTCGCTCTATCAAGTACTTCGATCCAGAGAAGAACGAGAGCTATGTGCCTTACGATGTAGAGACCTCTATCGGTGTTGACCGTATGTTCCTCAGCGTGATGTGCCATTCTTACTGCGAGGAGAAGCTTGAGAATGGTGAGACACGTGTGGTATTGCGCCTGCCAGAGGCATTGGCTCCAGTGAAGTGTGCCGTATTCCCATTGGATAAGAAGTATGGTTTGCCAGAGTTGGCTCATGAAATCGTAGATGAGTTGAAGTTCCACTTCAATACCCACTATGGCGATCCTAAGGATTCTATCGGTAAGCGTTATCGCCGTCAGGATGCCATCGGTACTCCATTCTGTATCACCGTTGACCATGAGACTCCAAACGACCATAAGGTAACTCTGCGTTATCGTGATACTATGGAGCAGGAGCGTGTAGCTATCTCTGACCTCCGCAGCATCATCGAGGAGCGCGTAAGTATTACTAGCATATTAAAGAAACTTGGTAATGAAATTAAGAATTTCTAAATATCTCTTCTTGCTCGTGATGGCAGTGTTCGCCCTGTCATCATGCAGCGAGGATGATAACACTGTAGATGAGTATGCCAACTGGCAGGAACGCAATGAGCAGGCTTTTGCCGACACTTTGGATTATGCCCGTCAGCAGATAGCCAACGGCAGCACCGAATGGAAGGTGATTCGTAAGTGGTCGCTCCAGAACCAGACACCTAACAAGGATCAGAATGGTGTGGAGGTTCCGCTTTCCTACAAGGTTTACGATCACATCGTGGTTCGCGTGTTGAAGGAAGGCAAGGGCAGCGGATGCCCTATGTACACCGATTCTGTGAAGGTGAGCTATCTCGGCAGATTGCTGGGCACTGATACTTATCCTGCAGGTTATGTATTCGATAAGACCTTCGAGGGTACCTACGACAAGGCCACTGCTCAGGTTACAACCAATTTGGCGAGTGGTTGGATAGATGGTTTTACCACAGCCGTGCTCAAAATGCACATCGGCGATCATTGGCTGGTGTATATCCCATATCAGCTGGCTTATGGTTCTACCCAGAGTTCGAGTAGCGTAATCCCTGCCTATTCCATGCTTCGCTTCGAGATAGTGCTCGACAGCTACTATCGTCCGGGTCAGGTAATACCGGGTTCCAGAGCTGCTGCCCAGGCACTCAAGGGAGAATGGATTACAGAGTAGGATTTTTGGGGGATTTACACCTTATTATATATAGGTGATAGAATAGGAGCGTTCCTAGGATTGCCATCTGATGGCATTCTTAGGAACGCTTTGTGTTAACATACCTTTTTGGTGTGTTAACAAGTGTTTGTGTTCGTGCACAAAACGCAATCTATATTAAAAAAATGTTAGTTTTCTGCATTTTTTCGGCTAAAAGTATTGCAGTTTCAGAAAATAGTTGTACCTTTGCATCAGAAAAAATAAGTTTTAGGTTTTTAGTTAGGTAATAGATTTTATTAGGTTTAGTTGTTAGGTAAATTTAAGATTGTTGTTCATTGGTTTATTGGTTTTAGTTAAGGTAGTTAGAAAAGATTGTTTATTCAGTGACGACAGGTGTTAGTTAAGGTAAAAATAAGATTGTTTATTCAGTGACGACAAAAAACAGTACTGTTCCGTTATGCGGAAGTTAAGTTTTGGGAAAAACAAAGGTACGAAATTCATGTAATTAAATAAAAGGTGGCGATTCCTTCTCGGAGTCGCCATTTTTTTCGTTAACGCAATTAATAAGAGAAAAATATGTTATTCAAGAATAAGACAGATTATCTGATGGAGTCGATACGCGAGGGTAGGGCGATGGCTCGCAGCGAGAAACTCAATCTCATCGTGGGGTTGAGTATTCCCTCTATGCTGGCACAGATTTCCACCGTGATGATGTTCTTCATTGATGCATCCATGGTGGGACATCTGGGTGCTGAGGCTTCGGCAAGCATCGGACTTATCGAGTCAACCAACTGGCTCATTGGCAGTTTGCTCAGTGCGGCAGCTACCGGTTTCTCGGTGCAGGTGGCTCATTTCATTGGAGCCAACGATTTCGTGAAGGCTCGCCAGGTATTCCGCCATGCCCTGATATGCGGTTTGGCGTTCAGCCTTTGTGTTACCCTGGCATGTGTAGGAGTGCATTCCCATCTGCCTTATTGGCTGGGTGGCGGTGCTGATATTGCGGGCAATTCCTCGCGGTATTTTCTGATATACGGTTTGGCGTTGCCCTTCGTATTCCTGTATCATATCTCTGAGATGATGCTCAAGTCGGCAGGCAACATGCATACCCCGAGTGTGATGGCGGTGCTGATATGCATCTGCGATGTGGTGTTCAATTACCTCTTTATCTACGTCATGAAGATGGGCGTGGTGGGAGCTGCCTGCGGCACGGCGCTTGCCTATATCTGCATCTCGCTGCCTAATCTCTACCTCACGGCATGTCGGAACCGGATTCTCAATCTGCGTCAGGACAAGGAACCTTTCCGATGGGTGCAGGAATACCTGCACCATGCCTGCAAGATCAGCATCCCGATAGCCATACAGAATGTGCTGATGAGCGGTGCGCAGATTGTGAGCACCATGATCGTGGCACCATTGGGCAATATCGCCATTGCTGCCCACTCGTTTGCCATCACTGCCGAGAGCCTCTGCTATATGCCGGGTTATGGTATCGGTGATGCCGCTACCACCCTGGTGGGTCAGACGCATGGTGCCGGGCGTACCGATCTCTGCCGCAGTTTCGCCTATATGACGGTGGGATTGGGCATGTGCGTGATGGCATTGATGGGAGTGGTGATGTATGTCTTTGCCCCCGAGATGATAGGTGTGCTGTCGCCGGTGGAGAGCATCCGCGAGCTGGGTACTGCCTGCCTTCGCATCGAGGCCTTTGCCGAGCCATTCTTTGCAGCGAGCATCGTAACCTATTGTGTCTGCGTGGGAGCGGGCGATACCCGAAAGCCAGCCGCCATCAATCTGGGTACCATGTGGCTGGTGCGCCTCACCCTGGCTTACGCCCTTTCCAAGAGTTATGGTCTGGAGGGTGTCTGGATTGCGATGGCTACGGAGCTTACCCTCAGGGGCACGCTTTTCCTCATCCGCCTTTACCGGGGGTCGTGGATGAAGAGCTTCCAATGTTAGTTTTATGTTAAGATTTGCAGGTGTTGGGGAAGATAATCTCCCAAATGCTTGCAAATCTTTTTTATTTTGTGTAATTTTGCAAGCGGAATATTTGAAACAAGTAATTTTATAAATCAATAGCTGATGAAACTAAGAAAGATTTTTGCAGCGTTTCTGCTGTGTTTATCTGTGGGAAGTGCGATGGCACAGATGCCAGCCATTCCTGTGGACAAGAATGTGAAGATTGGTCATCTCGACAATGGATTGACTTACTACATCCGTCACAACAGTTATCCTGAGCATGTAGCCAGTTTCTACATCGCCCAGAAAGTGGGTTCTATCAATGAGAACGATGATCAGCGCGGTTTGGCTCACCTCCTCGAGCACCTCGCCTTCAACGGTACCGATCACTTCAAGGGTAATTCCCTCCAGGATTACCTGCAGAGCATCGGTGTGGAGTATGGTAGAAATCTCAATGCCTATACCAGCGTAGAGAAAACCGTATATTACTTCACCGATGTACCTACCACCCGTCCTACAGCCGTAGATTCATGCATGCTCATCCTCAAGGATTGGAGCAATGGCATCTCTCTTACCGAGGATGCCATCGAGAGCGAGCGCGATGTGGTACACAATGAGTACCGTATGCGCATCGTGGGGCAGCAGCGCATGATAGAGCGCTCTTTGCCAAAGCTTTATCAGAACAACAAGTATGGCTATCGTTTCCCTATCGGATTGATGAGCGTCATCGACGGCTGCAAGCCGGAAACCCTGCGTGCTTACTATCGTAAGTGGTATCGCCCAGACAATCAGGCAATCATCATTGTGGGTGATGTAGATGTCAACCATATCGAGAACAAGATCAAGGAGCTTTTCTCGGGCATCAAGGTTCCTGCCGATGCCGCCAAGATAGAGTCGGTAGAAGTTGCCGATAATGATACAGCCATCTACGTAATCGACAAGGACAAGGAGCAGCAGTATGACATCTTCAATATCTTCATGAAGCATCCAGCCATCCCTAATGCGATGAAGGGCGACATGAGCTATCTGCTCAAGGGATATATGGACAATGTGGTTACCTCTATGCTGGGTGCACGCTATGCCGAGATTGCCCAGGAAGCTGACTGCCCATTCCTTCAGGCAGGTGCCGACGACGGCGACTTCCTGCTCTCTTCTACCAAGGGTGCCTTCAGTCTTATCGGAGTGGCAAAGCCAGGAAAGGTGAAGGAGGCTTATGCTGCCGTATTGCGCGAGGCAAAGCGCATGCACGACTTCGGATTCACCGCCACTGAGTATCAGCGTGCCAAGGAGGAGTTCCTGAGCCGGGTAGATAAGACGCTTGCCAACAAGGATAAGATGAAGAACGAGCAGTTTACCACCCAGTATGTGGATCACTTCATCTCCAACGAGCCGATTCCATCGGTAGAGGACGAGAGCCAGATCTACAAGATGGTGGTACCTCAGCTGCCATTGGAGACCATCAATGCCTATGCCAAGCAGCTGGTTTGCCAGAGCGATACCAACCTGGTATCAATGGTGCTGATGCGCGAGGCAGAGGGTGCCGTTTATCCTACCGAGCAGGAGCTTGCCGATATTGTGAAGCAGGTGCGCTCAGAGAAGCTGGAGGCATACGTGGACAATGTGAAGCAGGAGCCATTGATGGCTCAGTTGCCTAAGCCAGGCAAAATCAAGAAGACCGTAGAGAACAAGCAGCTGGGTTACAAGCAGCTTACCCTTTCCAACGGTGCCAAGGTGGTATTGAAGAAGACCGATTTCAAGGATAATGAGATTCTCTTCTCTGCCAATGCCAAGGTGGGTTACTCAGCTCTTGAGAAGAGCGATTACCCTAGCATCATGCTGATGACTGAGGCTTGGGGTGCCAGCGGTTTGGGCGATTTCTCAAGCACCGAGCTCGAAAAGGCGCTCGCTGGCAAGCAGGCAGGTGTAGGCTTCTCCATCAAGCCTTACAGCCATGGTCTTTCCGGTAATTCTACTCCTAAGGACATCGAGACCCTGATGCAGCTCATCTATCTCAAGATGACAGCATTGAGCAAGGATGAGAAGTCGTTCAAGAATCTTCAGAATACCTATGCTACCATATTGGCCAACCAGAGCAACAATCCTAACATGGTATATCAGGATTCATTGCAGAGCACCCTTTACCTGGGCAGCAAGATTGGCCGCATTCCTACTTCTGATGAGATCAAGGCCATCAGCTACGATCGCCTGATGGCGCTTGCCAAGGAGTATTACGGCAATGCCAAGGACTTCACCTTCTACTTCGTGGGCAACTACGATGAGAAGACTCTCCTCCCGCTCATCGAGCAGTATATCGCCAGCTTGCCAAACAATGGCTTCAAGCTGAAGAACAAGGAGATTCCATACGCCAAGGGCGAGGTGAAAAACAACTTTACCAAGGCGATGGCCAATCCTCAAACCCAGGCATCAGAGATATGGAGCACCAAGTTGCCATTCTCTATGCAGAACATGGTACTGGCAGATGTAACCTCCCGACTGCTGGAGATGCAGTATCTGCGCACCATCCGTGAGCAGTTGAGTGCAGCTTACCATGCAGGAGCCACCTTCGGCATGCTCCGCGATTTCGACGAAAAGGCAGCCATCAGCATTACCGCCAATGCCGGCTTGAATCCGGAGAAGGCTGATACTGCCATCACCTATTTCTTCAAGGGTGTGGAAGAGGTAGAGAAGCAGGTAGATGCTGCCGACTTGCAGAAGGTGAAGGAGATTCTCCTGAAGCAGGCAGGTGTGGATGAGAAGAACAATGGCTACTGGCTCGGCGTTCTTGCCAACTATACTGGTCTCGGTTTCGATAATTATACCGGCTATAAGGAGTTTGTGAAGAACCTCCGTGGCGAACAGATTTCCGACTTCCTCAAGAATGTACTCCTGAAGAGCGGCAACCACGTTGAGGTAATCATGAAGGCTGAAAAGAGCCAGGAATAATATCCCCGCCGTGATATTATCCCGGTTGGCATAAAAACAAAAAAGTCCCGTTGAACGATTTTACTCGCCAACGGGACTTTTTGCCTTTTTCTCTTTGTGGTATCAAAGAGTCATTCTGAAAATAATCTTTTTACGTAATTTCCTTTCTCTCTTACGTAATTTTCCTCAAGAGCACTCTCTTGCGAAAGTTACCCTTAGTCATTCTTCTTCGCCTTGGAAGCAAGAGCCTCACGGCGATCGTTGAGAATCTCCTGGCACTTGTTCAATGCCATGTTCTCACTCATTGTGTTGACCTTAATTAAATCATTCATAACCTATTGTGATTTGTTAACGGTGCAAAGATAGGGTTTTCTTATCATATTCGGGTAAACTTTTTGAGAAATCTATGCTAATAATCGTTCTTTTTTGATGTATGTCAAAAAAATGAAACATTTATGTCTTTTCTGAACGATATTTTGAACCTTTTGATGCCTCTTTCGTCTAAGAAAACAACAAATAATGATGAAAAAAGCATTTTTTTGAAACGATAGTTACAATTATAATAAATAGAAAGTAAAAAATGAAAAAGGTATTTTTTATGGCTGCCCTGGTGCTTGCCAGCACTTCCGGCAGCAATGTATGCGCAATGGATGAAGCTGTTCAGGAGGCTTCACTTTCAGAATTGATGCCTGTGAAGAAAACAACTAAAAAGACATCGAAGAAGACATCGAAGAAGAAAACTACTACCAGCAGCAGCTCTACCGGCAGTAGCATCATCAGTGGCATTCTGAACAATGTGATAGGTTCTGCCACCTTCTCGCAGGCAGATCTCTGTGCCCATACCTGGAAGTACAGCAAGCCGGGTTGCGCCTTCACCTCAGAGAACCTGCTGGCAAAGGCTGGCGGCGAGATTGCTGCCAGCAAAATTGAGGAGAATCTGAGTACGTACTACAATAAGTTCGGTTTCAGCAAGAGTAATACCTACTTTACCTTCAAGACCGATGGCACCTTTGCAGCCAAGATTGACGGCAAGGCATGGAACGGCACCTATACCTTCGATGAGAAGACACATGCCATCCAGCTGAAGGGCTTGCTGCTGAGTGCTTCGGGTTTTGCCACCCGCACCACCAATGGCATCAGCCTTCTCTTCGAGCAGAAGAAGCTTCTTACTCTGATCAAGACCCTGAGCAAGCTGAATCTTACCGGCAGCACTACGATGAGTGCCGTGAGCAGCATTGTGGATAACTACGATGGCGTGCGCATGGGCTTCGAGATGACGAAGTAAGATTGATTGCACTATAAGATTTAAGTTTTTTAGAAGAATGAGTATTTCTTGTATTCTTAATTAAAAACTATATTCAGCAGTGTTGAACTTATGTTCAGCAGTGCTGAACTTGTATTCCGCAGTGTTGAACTTATGTTCAGCAGTGCTGAACATAACTTTCTTCGTGGATTACAAACATTTACATAGTGAAGAGACCAATATTTCCTAGTGAGATAAAAAGAAGTATTCGAAGGGGCAGCTATAAAAAAATAAAGACTTTGTCTCGACTTGATATCGTCGGGACAAAGTCTTTTATAGATACTTTTCTTGATGTTTTTTACATGCCAATCGTTAATGGTTGCATCTTCACATCCTTGCTGTTGGTGCCCACCATGATTTCGAAATCGCCAGGCTCCAAGATGTGCTTCAAGTCGGCATTATAGAACTTGAGCATCTCTGGGGTGATGTCGAAACTTACTTCTCGGCTCTCACCTGCTGCCAGGTGGATGCGCTGGAAGCCCTTTAGCTCTTTGATAGGGCGAGAGATGGAGCATACCATATCGCGGATGTAGAGCTGTACCACCTCGTCGGCATCCTTGTTGCCTGTGTTTTGTACCGTGATGGTGGCTGTAATCTTCTCATCATTCTTCCAGGCATCAGCCTCATTCGTAGCGATGGATGCTTGGCTTTGACTCAAGCGCAAGTCGCTGTAAGAGAAGGTTGTGTAGCTCAGTCCATATCCAAATGGATAGAGTGGACCATTACTTACGTCCAGATAGTTGCTGGCATACTTGGCGAAGCGAGGGTTGTCGTCAGGTACAGGACGTCCAGTGTTCTGGTGGTTATAGTAGAGAGGCTCCTGACCCGTGGTCTTTGGTAGGGAAGTGGTGAGTTTGCCCGATGGAACCTTGTCGCCGAAGAGTACATCGCAGATGGCATCGCCCACTTCTGATCCGCCAAACCATACGTTCATGATGGCAGGCACATGCTCTTTCTCCCAAGTCAATACCGTTGGGCGACCCGAGAAGTTGAGAAGCACAACAGGTTTACCTAGTTTCACTAGTTCGGCTAATAGTTCGTGTTGCACATCAGGCATCTCCAGATTGGTGCGTGAGCCGCATTCGCCGCTCATGTCGGCACTTTCTCCCATGGCACATACGATGATATCGGCATCTTTGGCTACCTTTATGGCCTCTGCCTTCAGTAGCTCGTTGTCACCACGTTGCATCGGCTTGTCAAACTCGCCATTCTTCTGCAGCTGTGCATCTCTCCAGATATTGCTACCCTGTGCATAGAGCAGTTCAGCCTTGCCCTTGAGGGCTTGCTGCATAGCTTCCTTGAGGGTGGTATATTTCTCTGGTGTTTGTGCCACACTCCATGTGCCGGCAATATTGTTGCGGGTGTCGGCGAGCGGACCTATCAGAGCCACTTTTCCTTCCTTCTTCAGTGGCAGGATGTTGTTCTCATTCTTTAATAATACAAAGGTCTCGGCAGCCACATCCCTTGCCACCTTGCGGTTATCCAGGGTGTAAATGTCCTTTTTGCTGCGCTTGGTGTCGCAGTAGCGGTAAGGATCCTTGAAGAGTCCCAATCGGTATTTTGCCTCCAGTACTCGGCGGCAAGCCTGGTTGATTTCCTCCTCGCTCACCTTGCCCTCCTTCACGCTTTGGGCTAGATGTTGTACATATGCCTTGGCGCACATATCCATGTCGGTGCCTGCATGCAGAGCCTCTTCGCCAGCTTGTTTCAGGTTTTGGGCGGTACCATGCTGCAATATTTCGGCTATGCTGGCATAGTCGGTTACGAGCATGCCGTTAAATCCCCAGCGGTTTCTCAACACGTCGGTCATCATCCATCGGTTGGCAGTGGCTGGCACGTAGTCGATGAGATTGAAGGATGACATCACCGTGGCAACTCCAGCCTTCACTACTGCTTCGTAAGGGGGGAGGTATTGATTGAACATGCGTACGTGGCTCATGTCGGTGGTGTTGTATTCCTTGCCGCTCTCCACCGCTCCATAGAGGGCAAAGTGTTTGAGGCAGGCTAGCATCTTGTTGTTGTCGGCTATGAATCCGTTGCCCTTAGCCCACATCTTGGAGGCGGTTTCGCCCTGATAGCCTTGGGTCATAGCTGCTCCGAGCACGCCACTCAGATATGGATCCTCGCCATTGCCCTCGCTGATGCGACCCCAGCGGGCATCGAGTGCCACGTCTACCATAGGTGAGAAAGTCCAGTTGATACCATCGGCGGTAGCTTCCTTGGCAGATACGGCGCCCACCTGCTGCATAGCCTCGGTGTCCCAAGAGCAGGAGAGGGCGAGAGGGATAGGGAACATGGTCTCATAACCATGAATCACGTCCATACCCACGAGCAATGGTATGCCCAGTCGGCTCTTCTTGATGGCGATGTCTTGCAATGCCTTGATCTTGTCGATGCCCTTGATGTTGAACACACCACCCATATTGCCTGCTGCTATGTCGCCGCCCACTTGGGTGTTGAGTGCTCCGCCGGTAGTGATGTCGCCAGCCACCATCAGGTTCAGCTGTCCTATCTTCTCCTGCAGGGTCATCTTCGCCATCAGTTCGTCCACGAATTCCTTCATTGGCTTGATTTTCGTAGCCATAGCCGGACTTATCGTCAGCATAGCTACCACGAGTGTTGCTAAGATTGTCTTTTTCTTCATACCTTATTATATATGTTATTGTTTATTCCTTATCTTCTGCAAAGATACTAATATTTTCGATAAGTTGGTGATGTGAAGTGTTAAAATGTGGAGAAAAGTGGAGGGGAGAAAAGGCGATGCTTCTGATAGCTAGATATTTAAGGAAAAATGCATCTCTAGAAAAAGTGGACTCAAAATGAAAGATTTTCTTGATTTCTATCCACGGAAGTTTGGCGATTTCGATATTATTTATTACTTTTGCATCCGATAAACAATTAAGAACATTTGAAAACCAAGATAATATTCTATGATTAAAGCAATGAACCTCAAATCCGCAACCTATAGGGTTTAGTGGGATTTTGCTTGCAAAGCGACAAAA
>ERZ834769.909-NODE-909-length-28360-cov-3.406571_pt1 | contig 28360 bp, 32 predicted proteins | sample MGYA00519690_ERZ834769 | MGnify/ENA primary metagenome ERZ834769 (study PRJEB31850, sample SAMEA3708760) | human gut metagenome | biome: human gut; feature: human-associated habitat; material: faeces | place: China | collected 2014 ... | reverse complement strand
GAAATTCGTCATATTCCTCTTTAAATGAAGTAAGCTCAGCTTTATCGGCCTTTAATGATAAAGATGTATCGTATTTAGTATAAATTTTATCTGTCTCGGCATCAACATAATCTTTAGTTGCTCGTAATTTGATTTCTTCTTCGGTTTGGAGGATCTGTGTTTGTAACTTGACAATAGCATCTGCTATCTCATCAGAAAACAGCCCTACACCATAGATAAGTATCTCACCGGTAAATCTCAGTTCAAAATCACCTTTCCCATCCCATTTGCCGACCTTAGACAGCTTTTGGTAGCTGTCGCTCTCTGGTAGCTGCTCTTCATGATACAACTCGGTTCCTGGAATACCGAAAGCACAAGAACCGGGACGGAGCACCTTATAGAACAGAGAGAATGAATACATCTTTTCCTCTCCTTCCGTGTGATCCGGGATATTCATTATTGCGTTCTGCTGAAGGATATACGTATTCCTTATTCGCAGTACGTTTTTACCGTTGTCATTATAGATATCGGCTACTTGATCCTTTTCTACATAGAAGCTACCGTCCAGCCAAAGATATTCTCCACCTACGTTAATGAAATGGACGTTGTTCGCGGCTGTCCAATAGTTGGTGTTTTGGCTGAAAGATGAGTTCACAAGGATGTTACCCCCTTCGGCGGATATGTCGTTACGGATTCCATCTATCAAACTTTCAAACTTGCCGTTCATGGCAACGAAGGTCTGCTCGATGGTATCCCCGCTTTGAAGGATGAATGTCGAGTTCTCAACATATATGCCGTTCAAATAAGCCCCATAGCCGGACAACTGGTCGCCCCGCTGTGTCCGGATGCCTTTCAAATTGCCTAAACGGGCTTTTAATTTGTCTTCCGTGCTGACTCCTGTAATGCCGTCGTACACATCGATAAAGGGCGCACCGCTGTCGGCTGTGGTCAGGTATATCAATCCTTGGCGGTCAGCATCTTCGTTGCTCCCCCAACGAAGGGCAAAGTCTCCTGCCTCCGGTTGACCTGTTCCTTCAATCAGAGGAATGGCTATATCAAAATAGTCACTTTCCACACCGATACAACGACCGAAAAGATACTTGATGCTGGTCGTGCCCGTCCGCGTCTGTATGCGCACGCCGTCCCCCTTACGCAGGTTCATGAGCATAAGGCCGTCCATATCGTCCATATAGCAACGGTAACGGTCGGGCATCACTTTCACACTGGCTATTTTGTTGATGTCTGAAACAATCTGGCTACCCCCTAAACCGTAAATCTGGGAATAGGCTATTTCGTAGGCAGTGAATGTTTTGCGGACGAACAAGTTGTCCATCTCTGCCGTGGCCGTAGGGATATCCACCTCTACGCCCCAGCCGGCGAAACCGGAAGCAAACGTCGGAGAACCTATTTTCCCCCCTGCATAGATATCACTCCTTACACGAAGCGAATCAAACGTCGCCGCTCCCGGTGCTGTGATCTCCCAGCCTTTGCCTTCCCAATCATCGATAAAGATGGACGATCCTATTTTCTTGTCAAAAAGGATATTCCCGTGAGCAGTATCGTCGATATCTTTGCGAAGATACCGCTCATCAAGATAGGTCGCCAGCCTTGCACTTTCTACAGACGTTACATGCCCAAAATCATCAACACCGATATTTTGTACAAAAAAATCATCAAAATTAGATGTTGAAACAGCTAAAGATGTATCTTCATGCGAAACCGTGAAAATAACAGTTTCACCAACCAAATCCTTTTTTACATCAATGCCTTTTCCTTCTTTTACGTCAACATCTACATTTACGATTCCACCACCACCCGAAGTCGCACCCCCTCCTATTCGTTTAGGCAAATTATCGCTACCTAAACAAAACAAAGTAGGATCATCCTTATTGTCGTTGAGATACAATTCGCCCCTTACAAGACCATTCAAATCCCAATCTTCTGAACCATCATTGGTGGCGATAGGAGGTGCAGCAGCAACGGTTTTCCCTTCGCTGTCTACGGTTGTCTCAGATCCGTACCATATTCGTTTTGTTAACTTTTTTATGCTCATAGTGAATCAAGATGTGATTGGTTAACAAAACTTCCTTTGTTTCCTTTAAAGACTAAAACTTGACCGTCTTTAGCATTAGAAACGTTTAAACTGACTTCTCCAACAATACCAGATCCATCTGGATATTCGGTAAATCCATTGTAAGACACATTTTTGGAGCATTCTACCGCTAAGGTATAATTGAACTGCGGATATCTCTCGGCAATCGTTTGTTGTTCCGGTATGCTTGATTCACTTCTGGTATAAGACACTCCATTGATCTTCACAGAAGACAAGCAGAAGATATTGTTTAAAAGCCGTGCTATCTCAAAAGGGACACCTTCATTGTCGCCAATCGTAAGCGTCCTTTTTTCATAGGGGACAGAATACAGGTTGATCGGTTCTTGCTTTTGAGTCCTGAATTGTTCATTTTCAACAGCCAATTGCCGGCTATCAGATTTAAAACCTCCTTCTACACGCGTTTTAAACACACGTTTATTCCCTGATACATCAAATACAGCCCCAAATGCTTGCTGATTATTTGCGTTCGTATATTCTATTTGCATCGTAAATGCAGTATAAGATGCGCTATGCAAACAGAAGGGCAAACTAACGGATATCTCTCCCGCCTCGTTTGTTATTTTAGCTTGATAAGTCCCGTCATTTGAAGGATTTATCGTAAATTCATACAATGTGTTATAATCGTTAATCACATACTTTTGAGGAGATATCGGATATGAAGTGCCATTGTATAAATCAACAAGCAACATGGAAAATGTCTTGTTAGGAACGTCGACGATCTGTATGAGGATAGGTGTATCTTCCCTTTCAAACTTCTGAACATAATCAATCGAATGTTCAAAGCCTGTACTTTCAACGTCAAATATTAAAGGAGATACACTGCTTATTTTTATCATACGCTCATACAAACAAAAAGAGCCATACACGCAGTTTTAACTACGTGCATGGCTCTTAGGCTCTATGCTTGCAAATATAGCAATTATTCAAAACAAAGACAACATTAAACAATATTTTTGCAAATCAAAGTATAGTCTGTTGTCTGCATTTTACCAAGATGCTCTGTTATGTCGGAAACATAACCTGTGTATTTTTTGTTGTTGTAGTCAAATGATATAAGACCGTCATACAAAACCGGGAATGGTGATAACCCTATTGTTCCCACTTTCAGTGTTTCTACCCTAAAATAACGGCTATCTAATACAACGGGAGAATTTTCCCTTTCCCGCCATAAAACTGCATCTGCATTTCCCTCGGAAGCGGTAAATTCAAGCCTGCTTGTACAAGATGATAATATCTCCTTATTTGCAAGCAGCATTCTTCTTGGAGAATATGCGACATTAAATACAGAGGAAGGGAATAAAACCCCGGAAGGCCTGTCTCCCTGCCTGTTCAATTTTAACTTTATCGAGGATGTAGAAGGGTCTAAAACAGAAATTGCGTCAACAATGAACAAGTCATTATCCGAACTATCATCTTTCGTCTCTTCATCTCTTTTTTGTGCCAAAAACTCTATCCCATAGCAATCCGCACGATAAGGACTGATGAGTTTGTATATGTTATCATTGATTGAAATACCAGTCGAAAAACTATTCTTTACATGAAATTCATCACGACCGTTTATCTCATCATAATCCTTCTTTTCATACCCGACATCCACCCCGGAATAGATCAAGGAGTTATCAATTGAAATATCAATACTATTGACATGTTCAAGTTCTTTCACCGTTTCCGGATCATATAATTCTGTCAAATGGCAAAATATAACCTTCTTGCCTTCTATCTTGTAGTAATATCCAAGACATGCTTTTGCCCATTCTGAAAATTTACTGAAAGAGGTATGGACTTTTGCATTCTTGATATTTCTGATACTTTCCGCAGCTATCATATACGGTATCGTTGTGTCACCTTCCTTTACTTCCCCGGTCATATCGGTAAGACCCATATTGGATAGTATGGACGTGAGCAGTTTATTAGGGGTGAAGACATCGAAATTAACAGGCATTCCTCTTCCAGTGTACGATACACTAATCTCTTTGACATTGCTTATAGTCAAGGCAACAGGAGATGAAAGAATGTGATTGCCAGATACTGGCATTATTTGGTAGTAAAACCTCTCTCCGGTTCCCAAATCCACTTTATATTCTCTATCTATTTCGTTGAATGAATTAGGATTCATTCGTATCTCTTCTACAACCGTCTGTTTCAATATCCCTTCTTCGTCGTATACTTGCTTTACAGCTACAAACCATAAGAACGAATCTTTAACCGTATTCATGGAACCTACTTGAATGTTTAAGGATATCCTTAACTTCACGGTAACAGGAGTCAGTGCTTTAACAAGATAGTGATTGGCCAGCAACTCAGCATAATTTCGGTCTGTCAAAGGAGTATCGCCGATGTCAATGGTATTTTTGTTAGGGAAATTACTGGTTGTATAGCCTAATGGCAGCAAAAAAGGCCCTTGTATGCCTTTGGGTAATACAATAGAATATAAACCCTCTTCAGTCTGTTCTTCAGTCGGTATCACAACAAAATCGGCTTTGTTGTTCAACTCCATACGATCATAATACAGTTCATCCGATTTGAGACTTGAAACAGGAATATCATACACCTGTGACTTGTTTGCGTTAATTATAGCTTCCGCACTGTTATCTATAGCCTTTATGGATATAGTGTTACCGTTATTTTGGTATGAAGAAAAATCAAGATTACACCGGATCTTCTCATTATATGTCCAAGAATTATTCAATACCCCAATGACTATCACAGCAGAAGCATTCAGATAGTTTGTCAAGAACTCGTTCTCCAAGAGCATATAAGAATCACCGGCAAACTCAAATGAATCCCCGAACGTCCTATACACGCCGCCAAAGTCTTTTCTCTTTATCGATATTTCAACATCTTCCCAATTGACTAAATCTTTGGTAACTTCGTATTTCTTTCCGCCTATTAATAACTGAACACGTATCATAATCAATTCATTTTCGAGTTTTTATAAGAGTTGTATTCTGCCCTGCGCTGGCCTTTGGATATGATTCTACCTAAAGAACGAATCTCTTTCTTCAGATCGCCATTCGTCTTATTGTTTGCCTGAATGATGCCTTCCGCATCAAAGTTGTTCACGATCTGCACCCGTTCCCCGGCCTTGTTATGAGTTAGCCAATAACTGTTGTCCATGAAACGGGAATAAAACTCAGGATCATGAATATCCGGCAAAACTTCAGCACCTTTTGGTATAGGCATCAAGGTTGGAGTATCAGGAGTAATATATGTTTTGCCTCCTGATATGATCGCTTCGTGTTTACCGGCATCACCGACAATTGCCAAACCTCCGGGATGATAATCCGTACCTTTTGCGTACTTGGGGATAGGCTGGGCTATGATGGTGGCAAGTTGAACAGCACCGGTTGCAGCAATTAGCGCAGCCATAGGCCCAGCAAATATTCCAAGTTGTTTATATACGGTCATTATAGCTTGTGCTGTGGATGCAATAGTTTGAGCGATATCTATTGTTTTTTGGAATCGTGCCTGCCTTGTTTGCAAATCAGCCTTTTTCTTTTCAAGCTCAGCGTTTCTTGCAGATGATTGCTCCTCCGCTACGCGCTTACGGGCTTCAGCTTCCTCTTTTGTGATAACATCCTTTTCTGCCAAAGCATCAATTTCTTCAATACGTTTATCATAAGCCTCTTGATTAGCATCCATTTCCGTTTCTATATCCTGTATTCTACGGGTAAATACGGAAGATTCAATTTCTCCAATGGCATTTGCTACCTCTTGAATCAACTTCTTTTTTGCTTCTTCAACCTTTTCCCTTTCTTTAAGCTCCTTTTCTGCATCTGCATTTATTTTATCGGTAGTTTCTTTTGATAGCTGGACTCTTAATTGGGCTATCCTCTTCTCCATTTCTAAGCGTTCGTTTCCAGAAAACAGGTACAAACTGTTCTCAAGCAAATCAATTTCCTGCCGTAGGGCTTGAACCGCATATTGATATTGTAAATCTGCTTTCTTCTTCTCATAGGCTTCTTTCTTGATTATCCCTTTGGAGTATTGTTGTTCAAGCATAGATAATTCCTTGTTCAAGAAAATCTGTTGCTCTGATAATTCTAACTCGTTTTGAGATTGCTGACGAGAGAGTTGTACTTTGCCAAATTCCAAATAAGCATCTTCTATAAGTTTTAAGTACTTATCCTCTACTGCCAATTTATCTGCTCCTGTCTTTTCAGCCTCTTTCAATTCTGCAGCTTTTTGAAGTTCAAGAATATCAATGCGTGCATCAAGTTCTTGCAAACTTCCCTTTTTGGCATAGGAAATTCGATTTTGTGCGTCAATCATTGCACGTTTGGATTCGTATTCTTCCCTAAAATCGGCTAATTCTTTCTCTCTCTCGGCCTCTATTGCAGAAATCTGCTCATTTACACGAACCCCCTTTGTCTTTACATCATCTATTCTCTTTTGATATTGGGCATTACGAGTCTCTATTTCTTTTTCAAAGCCTTCATCCATTAGCTTTATGCGGGCTTCCTGGATTGTTCGCTCGGCTTCCATTTCGAGCTTTTGTCTTTGTTTGGCCTCACGTTCAGCTTGTTCCTTTTGCTTTTTTAATTTCTCCGCATTTGTCGCTTCTTCTATTGCTGCATTTTGTAGGGTAGTACGTGCCGCTTCGTTCTGTTTTAGGGAATAATCTAAATAGGCATCTCCTGCTGCCTTATAGGCTTCCGCTTCTGCGTTTAAATTATTAGCTTCAGTTTCTATAGATTTAGCATGCTGTTCTACGAGCTGATCCCGGCTTTTCATCTCCCCATACCTGGTATCTTGCAAATTCTGATATAAAGCAATCTCACTATTTTTTCTTGCTTCATCTGCCTCTTTCTGCTTATTCTCCGCCTCTACTCTTTTTATGATCATTTGCGAATATTGTTCAGTCGCAAGTTTTTCTCCGGCTGTAGCCAGTGCTCTTTCTTTTAAGGCTTGAATGAAAGCATCTGTATTTTCCACAAGTAGATTCTCTGCCTCATTCACATTAGTGATAGAAACGTCCAATTTTTTAAACTCGGCCTCATTGTCAATGATAAATTGTTTCTTCTTGTCAAAATCATCCCCCAGGCTATTCCATTCCTCCTGTAGTTTTTTAATGGACACAACATTCTGTCCATAGGTGGATGCTGAATTTTTAAGCTCATCAAAAAATTTACCACTTGTTGACGTAAGATCTTCCAATGCATCAGATGCAGCCTTTGAGGCATCTTTACTCTTTAATAAATTAGCGGCAAAATCGAAAATCTCGGAACCGTACACAGTAAGAAGTGTAACGCCAACAGACAGCAATGTTTGCCATGATACCAGACTTCCGGCTACCTGCCTCCATACCGGCACAGCTTTTTGACCGCTTTTCGTTAGCTCTACATTCTCACGTCTTATTCTGGCTATTTCATCAGCCAAAATAGGCAAGTTATTGCTGATTGCGAGCAATCCTGTATTCATGGATACTGCAAATGCAGGCATTTCACGACTTAATTGGTTGATTGCATTTCCTAATCCATCCCAATGAGAGGCATAGTTACCTACATTTCGGCCATATACTCCCATTTTAGCATCTTGTTCTTTCAAAAGCTTATCCAATTTCTGGATATTCTCAATTACTTTAGGATTAACTGCGTCTACCCCCCCGGCTTGAGTTTTGGAATAAGCCTTTAACTGACTTAATATGCGAGCTTGCTCTTTGTAAGAAAGGTTTGCTGTATCAAGTTTTAAAATTAGGTTTTCAACTTGATCAGATGTCAACTGCACATTTTGAGCATGTAATTTATCGGCTTTAGAAGCTGCCATTGTTGCTCGTTCTTCTGCCAGTTTAGCTCTACTTAGATCCTCTGTAGTTTGCTTTCTAATCTTTTCTGTAGCAGCAAGTTCTTTAGATACTTTTGATTGCTCTTTTTCCAATTTCGCTTTTTCCTTCGCTATGCGTGTGGCTTCTTGATCGGCCTTGATCTGGGCCATAACCTCGTTGACTCCTTCTTGTATTACCTTATTCTTTTCTTGGCGCAATTTATTAATTTCGGTCTCCGCCTTCTGTATTTCTTTCAGTGAAGCCATGTATTGATTATTCTTTTCAATCAATTCAGACATATTTTTAGGCTCAAAAGACAGTCCTTTAGCCATATTTCTTGCTGCAATCAAATACGAATCGTTCGCTTTACCTATTAATGTATCAAGTTTTTCAAGCTGATTAAAAGCCTCTTTCCCAACTATTGTCGTTATTTTCGTTTCATTTGCCATATTTTTTAACCTCCTCTATTTCGTTTAACATCAATCTAACAAGGTTTGCATATTCTGCTGCTGTATATGTTTTATCATCTATGCGCATTTTAAAATGAGCGGATAAAATCATTCGTTCTTTGGTAAAATCGACTCTTCTATTGACTTGATTGGGGTTATCAAGTTGTTCTTGAGCCATTTTTAATCTAAGCCTGATATAAGCCAATGAAGACTCAATCTTATTTATCAATTTCTCCGCATCAGCAACGGTTTGAATACTTGCATCTTTTATGTCAATAATGGCGAGCAAATCGGATATCTTACCTATTTCACCCTGTTTTATAAAATTGAATATAGCTGATATAACGGCTATTTTAGTATAATAATTTATGATCAAAGAACGTTTGGACACCGCGAATTGTAGATTTTTATTACCTATAATCTGGCTGTATTCATCCATGATCCGGCTGAACACCAAACGCAACTCTTTATCCGAAGCCTTTCCTGAAATCACCAAAGCCTCCAAATTCCCATTGTAAACCTCTATAAACTTACAGAGGGGTATCTCGTCGCATTTTGTGTATAATTTTGTCATATTTTTAAATTTATGTTTTACTAAAAAAATTCATGCCTATCTTCACAGACCAGCATGATCTATATGAAGACTTATCAAAAAATGCTTTATACCGTTAGAACTTTTGGTTCCCAATTTTTACGATACAGCTTTCTTAGATATGATATTAACTGTTCGTAGGTTGATATAAATCCTTCCTCTATCAAGCCGGCAATCTTCTTTTCTAATTGCCATAATTCACGTAGCTTTCCTTCGTCTCCGTGCTTGTTCCGTAACATCTTTTCATGGGAATTGAAAATGATCCAGTTCAATGCCTCGCCAATTTTTTGCATCGCTTTAGGCATGAAGTGACTCGGAACGATTTTCATAACTGCGGATGAAAGCTCTTTATAGGCATCTCCTGCGTCATTACGGTATCGGATCATCTCGTCATAAACGAAACGTAGTACTTTCACCTCAAATGTTGGATTGATCCACATGGCAAACTTGATAAAAAGGAGGGGATGCATCCATACCTGTCCAATAGTTTTAGAACCGTCTTTAAGAGTTCTCGATTTTATAGATTTAACAGCCTGAATATCTGGAAACTGCATTTTTGACCTTTGGCTTTCATCGTTGATCAATGCCTCAATAAATTCATTTGTCTTTGGGCTATCCAAAAATCTCTTCATACTTCTTTCAGGGTTTCCTTCAACAGAGTTCCATTGATTTAAAAGCCCATTGGCGTCAAAATACCCATCACTTGTTCGTTGAATCACTGAAAAATTATCAATGTAGCGTACCATCTCCTGATTTGTCTTCATCTCTTTTCATTAAAAATTAAACAAAAAGAGCCATACCCCGCAGGATATGACTCTTGCCGGGTATGGCTCTTAGGCTCTATGTCTTTTTCTATGTTTTACAAATATAGAAAAATCATATTAACTAACAAAATTACACTATAAATAATGTACATACTCTATTATATCTCCTTTAGTTCCAATTGCATCAATTGGTTCGAAAGTGTACGTATCGTCATGCTTGCGAATAATAACATAGATACGCTGCTCCATTCTGGCGGCTTTACTCGCCAATCTCCTCATATTATCCCTATTGGCCATAGCCTTGTTTTGAGACGAACAGTTGCAAGGTGCTTTCGCATTCATTCGAATCCATATTTTTTTAGCAGGTTTTCGATAGCCGGCATTATGCGATTATCCAACAAATACTTTTTTGCCTTTGGCGTGAGCCCCAAATGTTCCGGGCCATACTTTTCTTCAAGCGCATCATCGCCGGCATAGAAACCGATTGAGCGGGTTATGATCTTTCCACCATCTCTTCCATCAACGACAACAGGAGTGATGCTTCTATGGTATTCACCTGTTATTATGAGGTTAGGGGTATTCCTGTTACGAGGGGGGAACTTCAGGATATGCGATGTTTCAGGAGGCGTGACACGCTCCTTCATGTCCCTCCACCATACCGCCTTATTCCTTGCCGCTTTAGCCGTCTTCGTTATTTCCCGAAAGTAAGGATCCTGAAGATACGTAGGCCTTATCTGCTTCCTGTTTTCATCAAGCCCGGCCATTAGCTGGTCGGTAATCAAATCATGAATCAGATCCTCGCTTTCACGAAGGCTATTTGTAACCTCTGGCATGAAATTATCCTTTAACATCCTTACGGCATTTGAAACTCCCGCTATTGTTCCCATAATAAAACAAAAGGGGCTCGTTAAAGCCCCTCGTTTGTAACAGATTTACCTTTTATGATACTATAAACATCTGTTAGGATCTTTCTTCTATCCTCAATATTATGGTCTAAAAAGTAAGCATTTTCGTGGGCTTCCAAAAATTGCCTTCTTGTCATTTTAGCACATACATCTCGATTAAAAGAGACCCCGTTCATAATCACGTCCATTGCTCAATGCCCTTTACGCCTGCCTCAAACAAAGCAGATGGAGATTTCAGGGATGGTGTTCCGGTAGATGTAATATTCAAAACACCATTCACGTATTCCACCGCAGAAGCATTGTTCCACACATCGGATTTGGCCAACAACGAGCCATACACGGTTGTCAAGTTATACTTCCCATAATGCTCTACCACTCTGTAGGATGTTCCGCTGGATTCCGTCTTTTCAACATCCACCCATACAAGACCTTTGGCTTTTTCAACCAAGTCTACATCCGCCTGCAAAGATTTTGTTTCAAGCCAAGCCTTTTCGACATCATCATAAACCAAGCTGACAGCCATAGAAGCATTGTCTCCGCTTGTTTTATATCTCTGTACGGAGGAAGGATAGATAGAAGAAATCAAATATCCTTTTATGGTGGCATCCGTATCTGACTGGCCATATACGACATTATTCTTGTCGATAAACAAGGCACGCATCCGCTGGTTTTTCAACTTCATCAGGTTGGCAAGCAGACCTTCGTCAAAATTTTCCATTGTCCAAACCTCTATAAGCTCGGAATAGGAGGTGATCTGGGAGGGCCCATACCCCTGTTGTGAAGTTTGCGCCTCCCCGCCGCTCGGAGCATATTCGGCTACTTGGCCTATGGGGTAAATGCGGCCAGGTCTGTCCGCATGGATCATTTCCTCTATTCTCGTTTCAAATTCATCGTCATTGATCACCATATCTTCAGGAGTCAATACGATAACCTTCACATAATCCGGCACGAACGGGCATTTGCTCGATCCGGTATTAAATGTTTCGCTTCCGCAATCTCTATATTTTTTCATTCCTTATCTACAATTAGGTTTCTTTACTTTTATCTCCAAATCCAATATATCTATCCCGTCAAACAAATCGGCAAAAGGTTTCTTCCCGTCAGAACCATAAACCCCTCGGCTTCCATACCTCATATTATCCACATACCGGTGTGGTATGACATTTTTAGAGCCAAAATCAAATCTTTTGTCTTTGGCTAATTCTGAAATAAAATGTTCGTAAACCGGATGTAGAATTTCTTTATAAGAGATAGCAAGCCTCTGATTGTTGGTATAATCAGATAACGTGCGAGTTGCTATCATTAGGTCAATATTCGCTTTACAATATAGATCGGAATCGCCCTTATCTTCTTCAAATGGGGTAAAAAGAGCAAGAAGTGGCCATTTGCCCGATTCTGTAATAGGGGATTTGCTTAATATCTCCATTTCCCTTGCTATTTGTGCCCATTCCCCAAATAGGAAATTTATTTCCATCCCAACACTTACAGAAGTATTACGGCTAATATCCTTGAATATATCTACGATATTAATCATATTCCCATTTTATTCATAAATTCCAGCAAATGCTCATCAAAAAAATATCCGCTATAATCATCTCTGTGATCATATAGATAATCAGATATATACCTATTCATATAAGCCATCTGATTCCATGCGTTTATCATTTTGATATTACACGGCGAAACTTTATTGGAAGAGCTTTCCTCGACATTACCGATAGGCGTTGCCTGTGTTTGATTCTTTCTCAGATAGAAGAAGAATACATAGTAGGCAATCGGAGATACCTTCCGATCACCTACCTGTTCGACCAACATGTTTTTTAGATTATCCCATTTTTCCTCGCCTTCCCCGCTTTCGATATACTCAACAAACTTCTTGGCATTATCATAACCCAATATTTTACGATAAAAATCAAGTTCGTACTGAGATATCAAGGATTTGAGTTCATAATTGGCAGCCTCATTAGTTTTTGATGGCACGCCAGTATACGAAATTACTCCTTCTATATGGAGTTCGCCTGTGAAAAACGAGTTATCTAATAACATGGCATTTACTTCTTACGGTTTGACTTGATCAAATCACCCATCCCGTATTTCTCGATTGCTGAATCTATTTCGGGAGTGGAAACAATTTTGCCATCATTGATAAACATAATGGCTAACGGAAGAGACACAAGGTCCTTGTCACCTACATTATGATGATTGGCCTTTGTGTAAGTAACCTCATACACTTCGGAAGGGTCAAACTTGTAGCCCCTTCCCTCATTTTTGTTTTGCCTGCTTCTTTTCATATCTCAAAATATTTATACACTTGCTTTATTAGAATCAATAGCTTCCTTAATTGTCGCATAGCTTCCTTTGATAAAGGCCGTCTTGTAGTTTGACTTAATATAAGCCATCAGCCGCTTTTCACCAATCATCGTTACTTGATTCCTCTGAAAGTCATCATTTACCCAGCCGAAGGTAATGGACATCCCGACATAGTCTCTGATATTTAGATAACGGAAGTCCCCCAACACGAATTCCCCCTCCGTAATAGACGTTGAAGGACGGATTTGTACACCAGAAATCAATGTGCCGTCTTGCAATGTGAAAGGAGGGAACAAGTACTGTCCATTTGCATCCTTTGTCAACTTCATGTTAGCGAGGTCGATCGGATTAACGCGAACCAGATTAGGGACATAGTTCATCTTTGATACCGAAACAACTTGTGTGTAAGCTGCAATAATAGCATCAAAATTATTAGGCTTATCAACCTTCACGCTTGTCAAAGAATATTCAGGGATGTCAGTAAATACACCTTTAATCTCTCCATCTGAACCTTTGCCATAAAGAATACCTTCTTCTTCCGCAATGCCTATTTTCTGTATGATCTCAGACTGGACTTCCGCAACAAGCTGCGGTAGATCGGTCAGTGTCTCTTCTGTCAAAGTAGCCGTAAGCGCAACCTTTCCAGCGTTCACAATCACTTCTTGAATAGTAGCCGTCATTGAAGGCTTCAAACCGCCTTCGGGAACCCACTCGGCATCCCCTGTAGAATCCTTAAGCTCAGTATATACCAATGTCCGGGCATTGATAGTGGCGACATTGGCAAATTGTCTGATTTCGCTTTCGGCCATAGGAGGCGTTGAGATACCAGAATCGAACACGACTCCCGGACTAAGAGTTACGCCAGATGCGCCCGTTACGGTAGATGTGATAGGCGTATTCGCCTTTACGACAAGGTTAAACTGCTTTTTATAACCAGGCGAAGATTTACAAGCAGACTTCAGATCCACGATTTCTCTTCCGCTCTGATCCTTTGTTATAAATTCTTTCACCTGGTCCCGGATCTGCTCGTCTATCGATTTCAAACGAAATTCACCGGACGGGGTTTTATCCATCGCGCCTTTGATTCTTACAAGTTGTTCGCATACTTCTTTCTTAAAGTTTTCGAAGTCTTTCTTGTCAATCTTATCCGACATGCTCTTTTCATTCAATTGCTTGAAATCATTCATCAAATCGTTAAGTTGCTTGATATATTCCGGCTTACCAAGCTCGTCCTTCAAAAACTTGACGTTCAACTCCTCCAGTTTGTCATCCAGCCCCTTGAAAAACTTTTTCTGATCATCATCAAGCGTTGACTCATCGATAAAAGCCATCAAACCAAGGCCTGATAACAACACGCCTCCAGCCATAGGATTAGCAGAAAACGTAAAAACTGCAATCAGCGACAATGCCATGATTGCAAACAAAGAACAGGAAAGCTTAAATCTTTCTTTTCTTCCTCTCATGCTGTTCTGAAACAGCTCTCTGAAATACTTTCTCATCTTCTTACTTCTTTTAGTGTTATTTAAATTTCACATTATGGAATAAGCTTTTCTTTGGGTTTCCGGCGGCTTGATCTTGCACAAGTGAACGAAGCTTATTTTTCATATCTTCCTCCGGCTTGATTAGCATAAGTGCCTTAAACTTTGAGAATAAGCCTAATATTTCTGTTTTCTTTTTCATGGATAATCCCTGCAAACTATTTTCAATCTCGCTATGCAGTTCAATAACCTTATCTTCTACCTCTTCGGCTGTTTTCAGACCGGTGTAATGGGTTTCTCCATTACAACCTATGGAAACAGCAGATATTTCATACAATACGACTTCTTTTACGATAAAGGCATCTTTTTCCGAATCATAATCTACCTTGTCCCAAACATAAGAATAGCCGATAGAGAATTGATTGATCGTGCCAGATTCGAGTTGGGCAATTTCTCTATCGCCCAAATCAATTTTATCAATGTCTGCCTCAAAATATAACCCTTTATCATCTTCAATGAGTGTGACAATCTTTCCTACTGGTTCATTCATGTTATGCATCCATAAATGGATGATCTTATCATTTGCATTACTTTGAGGGCCTCTTTCTTGTATGCTTTTAGAAAAACATCCCTTTATTAAGATATCTCCCGCTTTATCCTTGTTTCCAAAAATAGCGGCATAGCCAGATATCCTACGACTTTCGGAGTTGATCGTTATTTCTTTTGCCTCAAAAGAGATAGCTTTATACTGCATCCCAATTGATTCTCTTTTCTTAGTTTTCAGTTTGTGTGCCATCTTTTATATTGTTTTCTATTAATTGAGATTCTTGTTTAAAGTCCCCTTCTGGATTGTCAGGGTCTATATCTATATAATTAGCCACTTCCTTTCTGGACTCGGACAATGTTATAATACCATCATTGTATAAATTACGAACTGCGTTAGAAGCAAGAGATAAAGCACTTGCTGCACTCTTCTTGTCTTCCTGAAGCACTGAGATATGAGTGTAATCCAATCTTATAATTATCTCATCATCTCCCACTATAGCCTTTGTTAAGGCTTCACAATAATTCTCCGAATCAGGAATGACCAAATCTTGATACGCATCTCTTTTTGCCCCATTCTGGTTATCATATGTACTATCAGATATCAAAACATTAGGATTCAGCCCCAATGCATTGCAAATAGCATTACGGCATTCTTCATCCTCTTGGTACAACTTCAAATCCTCTGAATTACCGGTAATTGGAACCCATTTCACATTTGCGGTAGTAACAAGAATAGAGAATAACTTGCCGACAACACCGTATTTATGCTTAAAACTTTCGTTAAGTTTGTCAATCTCTCCGGGATTAAGAGAGTTATCGCCATAGATATCGCCATTAGCATCGTTACACAATACCCCTTTAGGTCCACCATCGACAATCAATGTCCCCCTCGCAATCATCTGGGAGATCCAATTATTAACTGGTCGGGAAAGAGAGTCTGTTATATGTCTATAAGACAACTCTTGTTCGGTTACACTAATATTTGCGCTCGCATCCGAAACTATAAAGTATTCATCGCTTTCAATATAAATATTTTCACTCCCCCATTCAATCCATGCCTTTTTTATAACATCTTCCAATTTTGATTTTTTCCAAATATTCGCATCGACTTCTGCGTGAAAAAGTTCGGGTGGAATAATCCACATTGAGACAGGTATTTCAGACCTCAAAGCCCTAAATGTATAAATAGGACAAAATCCAAAGGTTTTAAGGGTAATCTCAACTTGCTTATTAAATTGTTTTCCGCTTTGGATTGGATTAGGCCGCTTAAGCAAAGCCCTTATTTTGCTATATTTATTATCCCCATTATCGAGATGCTCGTTATCTTCTTTGTCTGTTACATAAAATCGCCCATTGGAAAACATAGATCCGCATCTTTCAATAACACTTGCAAATGGAGTACAGGCTATTAAAGCCTTTCTCTTATCAGCAAGATTAAGCATATCAAGGACATCTGATTTACCCCCAATAAGATGTTGTAATCCTTTTGATATAGCATTTATATACCAAATGTTCCCTACTCGATCTTTTTCTACAGCATTCACATTCCTTACCATAGAAAAAGATTTCGAACTGATATTCCAGTTAGATTTCCAAAACGCAAGTTTATTTAATAAAGGATGTTTCATTTATTTGTACAAACAAAAAGAGCCATCCCCAGTATTTCTACCGAGAATGGCTCTTAGGCTCTTTATTTTCTTTTATACGCTACAAATATAGTGCTTATTTTCAGATGTACAAACAATTAAGAATAAAATCTATGCCACATATAAACCTCTCTTAACCCTTTCTGATAATGCCGCTAATGAATTTATAGCCTCTATATTATTCTTGTCCTTGTAGTCAAGGATGTTTTCAATAAACGCTTCAAAAAGGATGTCCGTATCATAATCACTTGGAATGAATATGTTATTACATATATAATCCATATGAGCAGAAATCCTTTTTTGTGGGTCGGGGAAAGGTTTTCTGCCTCTAACATCTTGAATATATATCCTCAAATTTCGAACATAAGCAGCAAGTGAAGGATCACATTCGGCTTGGACTCTATCCCCGGAAGCAATCAATGAAGATATTTCCGACTCTCCCATAATGGTATCGGATAACATCGCTTTTACTACATAACAATCGCCATCTTTAATCATGGCACGTACAAATACAAATTTTGAATTGATGGAAGGATTGATCTCAACCATGCCATAACCTTTAGACAAGTCTACTTTTGATTTATCATAATACTTCATTGCTGAATCAGGAATCTTGTTTCTACCCCTTCTAAGAGAAAACTTCGTGTATTCTTTATTAAAGGCCTCTGTTATGAAATATCGCTTCGTATCACTAAAATGGCCATATTGTTCGTATGTTTGGCCTGTCTCTTTATTTTTAATTCTTTGTTTCAAGATAGCTCCATTCACATCTTTCTTGACACGAGAGTAGTCGTTTATCGAAACCTTGCAACTCTCATCTATGCCTATATTTATGCTTTTTACAACTCCGGCATAAATAGCGTTGATAAATTCTCCCGACATGGCAACAGATGGATTTGTTTTAGGCATTCTTTCTTCTACCACAAATGATTTTTCCAGGCCAGCCTTGAATTTGTCAAAAAAAGAAAGCTTATCGTCATCTATTGTATTTCCGCTCTTTGTAGATACATCTCCATAAAGAAATATCTTATCCTTATGACCGATATCGTTAAGGAAAGTTACCGCCGCCTCAGAAGCCTTAGATACCGTATTAAAAGGCTCTTCTGCCGGTATCTCATGGATCTGTCTTGCGCTATTTACATTGCCTGTGATAATTTGCCAGAATCCAATTGATATATATGGGAGCACATTGTTATCTATAGTTATATGGATAGGATAATTTTCATTGTACTCATAACGGCCAACGTGTTTTCCTATCTCGAAGTTTCTGAAAAATTCACCGCCGGTCTTAATAGTTCCCCATTCTCCCAATGCATAGACCAGGTAATAGGAATAATCATTTATCTTATCCTTTTCAAAATCTGCTATTACTTGAGCATCATAAAAACCATAGGTCCCGTCAGGAGAACCTACTACCCAGAAATTGTTAAGATAAGTAGACCTCATAATCACCATGTCGGGGTTATGTGTATCGTATTCTTGTGTTCGAGGATTAAATATCAACTTGGCAGAATTGGTCCATTTCTGGGCGATTTCCGAATATTCTTTTCCAAGCACCTTGCCGGTGATGTTGTCCTTAAGCTTCCCTTCCAGGTGGTTATCCACCTCCAAGAGCTTCTCTTTGTCGAAGATGTTCTTCTTGACCCAGTGGTCTTCGGAGATGGGGTTGAAAGCCGAAATGATCTTTTGGCCTTTACGGCCTCTAAGACGCTTCCTGATCTGCTTAAAATCCGTTTCGTCAAATTCGGAAACCTCTTCGCAAAACACATACTGGTAAGTTTCCAGCCCTTTTATCTTTTCGGGGTCATCCAGCCCCTTGAATGTAATATATGAGCCGTTGAAGCACCTTATCTGTCCCTCTACCGGCTTAAAGAAAGCATCCAGCTTCAATCCTTTTACGGCTTCCCAAAATGTCTTGTATATGCTGTCGGAAATAGTCGCCCCTGTCTTCCTGTACACCATCGTGTTAAAACCCTCCTGTATACATTCAAGGATGATGGCCTGGGCTATGGAATAGGACTTGGAAGAGGAAGACCCGCCATAAAGGAAGATGAACCTTACGGCGTCGTCACGCAGCGACAACCTGAGGTGGTGAAAATTGGGATTGAACCGCTTATAACTTATGACCTTTTTATCCATTATCTTAAATATAGAATACTATAAAAAGTATAATCCCCGTGTTTTTTCTGACCAGAAGACATAAGATCTTAAATACAGAACATCAATCAAGGCCAGTGTCCACTTTTAATAGCGAGCTGCGCAGGTCTACAACGGTGGGCTCGTCATAGCCCAACATCTTACAAATGCGCGAGATGCTCCAGCTCTTCCCGTTAAGCTTCAATTCTATGCCGTCTTTGGTCTTTTTGACCGATTCAACAGCACGCGCCATGTCTTCTGTCCAAGCACCGGAATCCTTGAAAATGACCTCCCCTCCTTCAAGTGACAGAAAATCACGGATATCGGCAAAAGCAATGCAGCTCAATTCCTTCAATATACGCTCTTTGGTGATGGCTGATTTCTCCCTCATTTCGTCCTGAAGCTCTCTCACCCTTGCCGCAATCTTGCCGTGATTCATTAATTCGACAGCTTTCCGATTCACTGTTTCAGCCTTCATTTTATCACAAGAAAAAGCCCGGCGATAAGCCTCTGAAGCGTTTCCACATTCTATATAATAGTTGCAAAAGTTTTCCTGTTTGATTGTCAGTTTCATTTTCCCATTACGATTTTGATTTCCTTTTTACACTTTTTACACCAGCAGTAATAAGATCCAACACTGCCATAATCATAATGTCCAATCCAGTTACCATGGATAGGGCAAAAAACATCAACCTGTTTCTTTGGGGTAATAAACGGCCTCTGATGTGAAAACATAATAATCCATTTTAAATTAAGCCGTTTGCACAAAATTACAAATTAATTCGATATAACCAACATTTTGTTGGAAAAATATTTTTCCGTTCTACGCTTACAAGATCCGGAACAAACCCCACCGAGGCGATATAAGGGTATTAGAGGATAATAAAAAAGCCGGGGGTTATTCCGGCTTCTGTTATTTATATTTAATATTCCGCTCCAATTCTTTTGCTAACCCAGACATATTTATAGTTGGAAGCAATATTGTTTGTATTCCAGATAATGCGGAAAGATTTGCTATGTACGCTCTTATATAAGGGAACAAAATAGCAGGAGCATTATGCAAAAGGAACGGCATTGGAATATCACCATTTTCATCTTCTACATATTTAAATGTTGCGACCGCTGATATTTCTATAAGAAATGATTCTGCTTTATCTTTAATAGATGTTCCCAATGTCAACTCGAAGGTTTTTTGATCCTTATCAATTAATCCTTTAGGTTCAAAGTTGAAATTTATTGTCTTATCCATTTTCTTGTTTGACACATGGATAGTAGCATCTTCTATTATATATTTCTCAAAAGAAAATTTTGCTTTTTTTACTTCGCCCATACATGTTTGATTTAAGCAGCTAAAGCATATGAACAATAATCTGAAACATTATTGTTATATACCTTACTTGATTTATACTTTAAGTTTTCAGAGGTACTCATATCAATAACACCATTGTTATTAATATCATAAACTTTTGCGTTATCAGAACAAGAGAAAAGTTCCTCTTCTATGCTAAATAAAACATCATTATTAGGGAATAATTTATCTAACTCAAATACAAAGTCTATTTCGTCATTACAGTAACCTTCACTACTTTCAATTAAATTCTTTGGGTACACACAGATATTATGATCTATATTGTCCTCAGATACTTCATATACGAATTTTATCCATGGATATTTACAGATCATTAAATTTATCCATTTTTCAACATGTTCTTTTATTTCACTCATATTGCTCCAAATTGATCCTTTAATTTTCTTTCTAATGATTCTGATTTTTGTTTTATATCTAAACTATCGTCTAAACTAAACAAAACATCTCTATAATCAGCCTTAACTCTTCTACTCTTCAAGAGTCTAAAAATATCGACAATTTCCTTTGCTTTTTTACTATCTCTTACTCTATTTCTTATCTCATTTAAAATAAATTCATGACTTCCAGATGAGTCAATTTTATCTTGAACGGCATAACAAATAGGTTTAGCAGAATAATGAGCTAAAATATATTTCATCTGCATCAATCTACTATAATAAGAGCAATGTACACTTGCATTGTATATTCTCTTATTTATGAGTTCTTGAGCCGCTTCCATATATTCAATTGACTTTAATTTGATATTAGGCATTTCTACTGCATGTATAACACCCTCTGACGGGATTTGTTACCAAACGAGGGCCTTTTGTTCATATTTCACAGTGCAAAATTCGCTCTTTCATTCCAAATAGGCAAAAAATTTAACACTTTACCTATATGTTTTATGGCATGTTAGATTGTTTGAGCTTCCATATTAGTAAAATATGGAAATAAAAACACTTATTCATCTAAGCTGATGATATCATGCAAAGCCATGACCTTATACGCGGCAGGCCTTCCTTGTGCCGTTAAGATCATGACATCAACATAGTATGCACTTTTTATAGGATTAATATCAGACCTCAAAATCTCATCCTCTAAGACCTTTGAATCGAATAAAAGAGCTAAAGCCTTGCTTGATATAGCATCGATTATAGCCTTATTCCCTACACCCTCTCCTTTCCTTACTTGGTAAATGGCCATTAATTGCTTCTTGTATACATCCCCATTGTCGGAAACAGACCTTATTTCTTTTTGTTCATAATCTGATTTGTTTTGTATGCCATTCCCCTCAATATAGTTAAATGTACACCCGCTATATAATATGGAGTCAACATTTCCACGTATGACCTGAACAGACATAACACCATTTCTGTCATTAGCTGGAACCGAAACCATGTCATGCACATTTCTTAGATCAGCAGGCGTTAACTCCGGCTTAAAGGAAGCTCCCTTCACATAATAATCGTATATGCTTTTTATGTGTTTCGCAAAATCAAGAATCAAGTTCGAATTTTCCACAAAAGGGATGATACCCATAGTAGCCAATTCAACAAGGTGGATATCAATACTACCTTCAATGATTTTACTTACGTACAATTTGGCATTCGCCTCTTCTTTGGATTTCCCGTTTTTCTGGGCAAAAGACGCAAACAAAGCTCCAAAGGCATTCATCGTCTTTGTAAAGTCTGCGACTTCAACAGGCTGTGAGTTCTCTATATGAATCCTTAATATTTCTTGTTTGTTCTCTTCCATGAAGATTTTATTTTGATATGCAAATATACTATTTTCCTATCAAATCACCTTCTCCCCTACATCCTGTATTCGCAGGTGTAGGACTTCTTGCTTTTCTACCTCTTTTTACCGAACAACTCGGAATGGCTTCCGATCCTGACAATTTCCACTATGTCTGATACCGCATCTATCCAAATCAGAAGAAAGTCGTTGCCTACATGGCATTCCATGCAGTTATTGTAATTGCCTATCAGCTCATGGGGCTTGTACTTGCTTGGAAGGGATTCCCCTTTCTTTAGCTTGTCCAAGACATCAAATAAGGCTTCCATCAGCTTGATATTACCGCGGTACTTCTTCAAGTCTTTCTTTGCCTTCGTACTGTAATGGATTGTTTTCATTCTATCTCGTTCAATGATTTCATGAAGGCATCAAAACTGCTCACGTCTATCGTCCCGGCAAATTTGCCCGAACGAGCCTCGTTTATCGCCGCTATCGTTTCCTCGTTTGGCTCGGAGTACATAGCGTCCATCAAGGTGCTCTCTACAAAATTATTAAGGCTCCTGTTCGCTTTCTTGGCTTGTTCCTGTAAGATTTGCAACAAGTCCTCACGCAAACGAAAAGAAGTTTGTTTCCTTACTACTGCTTCCATATTACTTTTGTATTATATTGTATCGCAAAGGTAATACATTGCATGCAGAAAACAAATATTTACCGCTTTTTCTTTGCCGTTTTTACCTGTTAGGGGGGGGAAAGCCCCGCTCCTGAGGAACGGGGACAAAAGTAATAAATCATTCACTATCAATCTTAATCTTTATAAAGCTGGATCATATTCGATGATTTACCTTTAGGTTCTATCGATTTAGATGATTTTAAACTTACGCTATCTCCGTATCTGTTATAGGTTGAAAATGTACGACCATTATATTCAATTTCCCATCGAAAAGCTGGTTCATATACAGAATTGAATCTACCCCTAAGAGCGCAAGTTTCCCCGGGTTTAAGCTCTTCTCCAAGTAGTGATGCATCGGTAGTCTCTGTCACTATATTGTAATTGCCGGTATCAACCACATAGAATCTTGTAAGTTTTACAGTTTGAGAGCTATTGTTTCTTATAGCACACGATATATTACCTGTGTAATAGCCATTTATTATGGATACTGACGCTGATGGGAAATAGACAAGCATCATTTCATTTATATCCACAACATAAATCTGACATTCAGCTTTATGACTTCCATCTTCCGATATAGCTGTAATTGTGGTATTTCCTCGTGTATTACCTTTTACCATTCCATTTTCATCTACCGTTGCAACAATAGTATTGGATGATGACCATTTTACTCTTTTATTTCCTGCGTTATCAGGAAAGTATTGAAGGTTTAGTTGTTTTTTACCGCCTATCTCAACAGGATAATAGTTCTCTTCGAATTTTATGCCATCAAGAGGAATAGGTTTAACTACAACTTTACATTCGGCTTCAAATCCACCATCTTCTGATTTTGCTTTGATAACACACTCTCCAAAATGTACTGTTTTTACATTTCCATTACTATCCACCGTTGCTATATTAGCATCAGACGAATACCATTTTACATTTTTATTCGTTGCATATTCAGGAGTAAAAACAGGAGCTAACTTAAACGATTCCCCTTGAATAACAGTCTTCTCTTTTTCGCTTAAAGACAGCCCTTCTAATTTTGCAGCATTAACTTTAACTTTACATGTCGCACTTAATTGGGAATTATTACTCAAAACCACTGTTATGACAGCCTCCCCAGTTCCTGTTGCCGTTAATTCGCATTGATTAGAATTATCACCCTTTGGGGAAACTGTTACAACATTAGAATTACTTGTTTTCCAATAAAGTGACTTATTTGTCGCATTTTCTGGAGAAATAGTGCAAGTCAGTATTTCTTTCTTTTTAGGATCAATAGTTATTTCAGTTTTATCCAATTTTAGACCCTCTGCCTCAATAGGCTTTATTATGACTTTGCATCTTCTGATAAATCTTTCTCCTGTAACTGGATCAATAATATCCGTTGTCATAACTGTTACATAAGTTTCTCCAACATCTGTTGCCTCAAAATGCCCTAATTGGTCAATGCGAGCAATATCTACACCTTGTCCTCCACCCCATAAAGGATAATATTGAGAAACGTTCCATTCATACGTAGGAGCTTTAGCATCTGGTGGGTTATGCGATACTTTGAAATCATATGTTTCTCCGACCTTTAGTTCTAATTCACTTTTGTCTAAATCGATTGATGTGACTACAGGCTCTTCTTTCTCACAAGAAAATAATGCCACTAAAATAAGCGGCATTAAAAAAAAGAACTTCTTCATTTTAAAAACGTTTTTAATGATTAGTAATTATCCGCAAAGGTAAAAGCATTTTGTTAATATATGCAAATAGGGGGGGGTAAAATTCATGTTTTACAACACAACAAAATATATTAGAAATTGTTTGGATATTTCAAGGAAATATACTTGCTACGGACTGTCAACAAATCCAAATCCTAAAACGGACAGGATCGCATAGACGGAAATTCACGGTTTACGGAAGCCGGATAAAATCAAAACACCGTTTCCGCAAATTCCGCCCCTATCTTATGACAGCCTTTTCAAATCTATAATATTGAAACGGCGGCACGCTTTAGTTGTTCCCCAAGATCGGATAAAGCATTTGAAAACGTCTTCAATTCATCCGGGGTAAAATCAGCAGGCTTTCCATTTACCGCATTGCCATTTATGCGCTGGTACAACCATTGGCGCGACTTGCCAAAATAATGTTCCGCAATATATGACATAGAAGCAAATCCAAGTACATTATCAATCTTTTTTTTACGGTCAATAATCTTTGAAATTTTTTTTGCTTCATCTATAGCCTCTTTTGCTCCTTCCCTATACGCCTGCGCGAACTCTTTCCTTTCTGCCGAAGACAACGAAGCAAGAAAGGTTTTAAATCTCTTGTCATACTCCGCCTTTTGTTCTTTCGTACTCACCAAGGCGAAATCGGCTTTCCATCTCTTAAGTTCTAATTTTACATCCATGATAGTGTTGTTTTTAGTTTCTTGAAAAAGGTAGCCCCACTATGGGGGGCTACCGCTTTCTTTCAGCTTGTTTTTGGCATCAATCAAATCGTCTAACGCATCATTGACACTTCCTTCAAGCTCCTCGTCCGAAATCCAGTCGGTTTCCCGAATATCATCCCAGTAGAGGGAAAAGAAGCTAAGGTCTTTTTCCGCAGCTTCAATCCGAGCCTTTAGCTCTTCTTCGTCATCATACATTGTGCACTCTGTCTTATGACTATGCAAATATAATAACCTTTTGGTAATTATGCAAGAATCCGGGAACTTTTTTAAGTTTTTCTTTGCCGTTTCGCAACTTGGGATTACCTGTTAGGGCATGAAAAAGCCCCGATAAAGCGACCGGGGCTAAAAGTAATACAGAAGTCCCTTAATTTATGATCATTAAGTATTATTTCAACTTAACTGCAACACCTGAGACTTCCCAGCTTTGATATTTAGCTTCCGGTATAGGCTTTATATTAAAGTTTATAATACCATTGGCTCCCATATTTTTACATTCACTGACTATTTTTTCTAACATTCTATCTGGGGTTGCACAGTAAAATCGCGTTTGCGCTGATTTGTTGTACAAATTGATAATTCCGTTTTCATTTTTAAGAGACTTTTCAATTTTTTCTCCTGAATAAAATGAAACACTTATCATAGAAATAGGCTCAAAATCCATTCCTGAAGCTGTGGGATTTATAACAAAGCCATTCTCGGTATATTTTCTAAAATCCAAAACATTGCTTTGTTCAGAGTAATAAGTTCTACAACTGGTTGTTAGAGCAACAATCATTAAAAGCAAATACTTTTTCATTATTATTTATTTTTAGTTTTATGTTTGGGTACAAAGATATTGGTTAAATCGAACAAAGGCTAATATTACGATATTTTTAACAATTCATTTACAGCATAGAGGGATAAGTTTAATAGAATTATTCTCATCAAATTCTATAAACAAATATTTATTTGATCCCTTTCCTATAATGGAGTATCGCCAGAACGGTGATTTTTTTACATCTAATATGATGCTATCTCCCTGGATTGTGTAACTATATTCAAATTTTAAATCCGTATATAAAGTTGATTCTTCTTTTATACCTCTATATAATTTGTAATCATGTGAAAAATTATACACCCAATACGTCGAATCAGTCAAAGACTTATACCATCTACCATATACAGGATTTAAAGTATAATCTACATTTATTTTATCTTCACTGTCTTTATCACATCCATACAAAATAGCTGATATCAACATCAGCATAATTATAAACAAACAATTTTTCATACTATAATAATTTGGCACAAACATACGAAAAAAAAATAAGCTCACAGCGTAATTTTAAAAATTTTATTATAATCTCAATATATCCAACAAGTTTTCTATATCTTGCAATGATTTTATTTCATAAATAACACCTTTAGCTTTAATAAAGCCAGAAATTTCGCTTTCTTCAGGCCGTTCAGTGAATAGCTCCCATACTTCGACATTTAATGAATCTGCAATATCCTGGAGTCTTTTTAAGGATGGATTACCATTTTCTCCAATAGCTTTATACAATCCAACTTCTGTCATCCCTAATTCAGTCGCTAAATCTCTTCCCGTCCTCCCTTGCGTCTTTAATATTTCCTTTACTCTCAGTTTATACATAATATTCATATTTTTTTAGAAGCAAAAATACAAAACAATCCTACCAGTTTATATAAAAACTCAAAAACATATCATGAATTTATATTATTTAACACAAAACAATTGCGCAACATAAACCAACAGTATATATTTGCATCAAATAACAACTATCAGTTTATAATTATGGAAGCACCGAAGTACAACAAAGCAAGAATCATGAAATCCGCTTGGTCAATGTTCAAGGCTGGCAAGAAGTACCGCAATCACGTATTGACGTTCGGAGAATGCCTAAAAGAGGCTTGGAAGGACGAAAGAAGTTCTTATGACAAGGCGATGAAGATGTACCAGCTTTTCAACTTGAATAAGCAGCAGTGTGAGAGTCGGGATGCTAAACGCAATGTTGGTACTTGCTCTATGGCTTTCATGGCTAACACACTGACAAATTACTATGCTAACAATAGATATAATGGAGATTAATATTATGACAACATTAGACGTATTAAAAGGAATCCAGCGGATCATGATTGAAAAGCTGATCGGGAAGAGCGACATTATAATATCTGTCTCTTCCCGGCCGGAAAGATCAGAGTTATCCATCTATGTGCAGAATACTGATTATGTAGTTCTGGCACATGAAATATTTATCGACGATACCGGGATTGTCTTTAAAGAAGAAAACAAAGAAGCCTATGGCAGGATAATAGAAGCTATAGACAGGCAATGTAAAGTTGCCATAGCCGGATAAGACCTTAACCCTACAAAGAAATAAAAACCAATATTAAATATATAATTCGTATGAAAACAGAAGTAGTTTTATTTGAAAAAGAAAATTTTGTGAATTTAGTTGCGGGAATGAAATTTATTCCTACATTTGCAGTGCGACACTTTTATATACATATATGGTTTGTGGATTTTTTATGTCCGCAAATAAGCTACTGCATAAGATATAAGCAGAGGTTTCTCCGTACATATTCGCCCACAAGCCAATATGAAAGTGTCGCAACTTGGAGAAATTCTCTGCTTTCTTTATTTATTAACAACTAATTTTCATTGATTATGCGACACTTGAATGAAAATCAAACTTTCCAGTACAATGGAAGCCCTATCACCTTTCAAAAAGGCGATAGCGTAATGGTGAATGCAACCGAAATGGCTAAGCCGTTCGGGAAACGTTGTAATGACTTTTTATCAACAAAACAGACAAATGAGTTAATCAACTCATTATCAGCCAAAACGGGAATTCCCGCAACGGGCTTAGTTACTGTAAATCAAGGAGGTAACAATCAAGGCACATGGCTGCATGAGGATTTGGCATTAATCTTCGCTCAATGGCTTTCTCCCGACTTCTATTTATGGTGCAATGACCGTATTAAAGAGTTGCTTCAATACGGCATGACCGCTACGCAGCCAACTTTGGAGCAAATGATTAATAACCCAGATCTTGTCATCAGTCTTGCCACACAACTAAAGAATGAACGTGAGGAAAAGCAACGCTTGGAATTAAAAAATAAGCATCTCGAAAAAAAGACTGCCGAACAAGAACCTTATGTTTTATTTGCTAAAACCGCATTCACTACAGACGACAAAGTCGATATCGGGATGGCTGCTAAAATCCTAAAGCTGGGATTTGGGCGCAATACCCTGTTCCAAAAGCTAAGGCAGGTAGGCGTATTCTTCTCTAACCGGAACGAGCCGAAGCAACGGTTTGTCAATGCTGGGTATTTCGAAATGAAAGAAAAATTCATTGAGCGAAACAGCCATCCGGGTTTTGTCGTCACAAAGATCCTTGTCACGCAAAAGGGGCTGGCTTACATCAACCATCTGTTTGGCGGGAATCCGTCTGACGGGAAGATTGCAGCCATAGAATAAACCTTACATACATACTTTTCAGC
>ERZ834769.904-NODE-904-length-28402-cov-146.241895_pt1 | contig 28402 bp, 32 predicted proteins | sample MGYA00519690_ERZ834769 | MGnify/ENA primary metagenome ERZ834769 (study PRJEB31850, sample SAMEA3708760) | human gut metagenome | biome: human gut; feature: human-associated habitat; material: faeces | place: China | collected 2014 ... | reverse complement strand
TACGTGGTCCCACCGAGAATCGAACTCGGATCAAAGGTTTAGGAAAGATCTATCTTGATATATGAATATCAGAGAGTTACATTATTTCCTTCACTTTTTGTGGAATATTCGTAGAACTTCTGTCTATAAATGAAGAAATCCGCACCCAAATGTAGGTACGGATCTCAAATGCAAGTTCCGATTATTACATCGGTGGTGCAAAGTTACATATTTATTTTCAAACAGCCAAATTTTCAAGAAGAAATCCGTCCACCTTCCCAGGCAAACGGATCCACGAATAGATTTATTCCACAAAAAGCGTTCATTTCTCCAGGAGCACTGTCCTGGCGAATGTTATACGTGTATGAGGATTGCTTGATACGATCTCCTGTCTTATACACTTCGTTCCGAATTTAAAGAATAAGAATTTTTTCGGTACTCTGTGTAAAACAGTGTATAGGGTATCTCTTGATACAATATCCAGGGATACCTTCTTCCTATCAAGAATCCCCTCCACGTTCACCCAGGGATCAGAATATCTGATCGCCTGTATCTTATATGCCGAACTATCCACATAGATGATACTGTCTTTCAGATCTGCTGCAGCCTTGATCTTCGTCTCGCTGGATGCCTTGTTGATCTGTTGAACACGTTTCAACTTAAGACCCAGATCCTTCACGATAGCATTCAGATCCTGGAACTGTTCTTTCAGCTCAGTATTGTTCACCGTCACACTCTGGACGGATGCCACTTCCTTACCTGTCTCAGTCTGTCTGTGTCTGACTGAATCCACAAGTGCTGCCTGGTTCTTTTCGAGCCTGGCATTTTCTTTCCTGGTTTCCCTCGTATGCCTATACACATACGTACAGGCAACAATAAGGGCTATAATAAGTAAGGGAAAGCACTTATCGAGTAATCTTCTGATCTTATTTTCCATGCTCCTTGATATAATTAATGATACCTTCCACGTGAACCTTCACGATAGCATTTTTGCCTTCCAGTGACAACAGCCAGGACACATCATCCTTGTTATCCTGGAAGAAGTTCTCTGTTAGCACAGCTGGGCACTTGGTATGTTTCAAGATGTAGAAGCCAGCCTCAAAGTCTGGATCCTTATCAGAGAAATCTGTGCGGATCTTCTTGCCAGCCAGGATCTTCTTTGCAGCATCATAGAGGCTATCAGCCAGAACGTCTGCCTTAGTCTGACCATGTGACGTGAAAGCACTCCAGCCAGAGGCATTCATCCACTGACCATTGCCAGCGGCATCCACGTGAACCGATACCAGGATCACATTGCCAGCTCCAACCTTATCACAGATGGCATTCACACGCTTGCACCTCTCCGCCAGAGATACATCGTTATCCTCTGTGACGATACGCTGTGCATCATAGCCCTTAGCCTGGAGCTGCTTCACAACTTCCTCAGCTATTTGTCGGGCATACTTGTATTCTCGGAAAAGACCATCTGGTGATCTTTTACCTGGTGTTTCTTCACCATGACCATTGTCTATAAGTATCTTCATAACCTTAATCTTTAGATCTGTTTTTACTTGCCTGTGAAAGCGCATCTGTAAGAGCATCCACAAGCTCCTGTCTGCTTACCATTGTTTTAGCCAGCTTCTCAACACGAGAAAACTCTGTTTTAGTTTTCTCGTCTGCCTTCTCTCGCACCGATAGCCACTCCACAACCAGAAGGAATATTCCAACCATGCAAGTAACTATAGGAATGCCTTCCAGGATCTCCAGGTGGACTAGTGCCATGACCTTACATAAGTAGATCAGCAAGTCTATACCAGCCGCTATGAGCATACCACCTTCGTAGGTGATGAACTTGATCAGCGACCGCTTCAATCCCCAGGAGGATCTTATCTCACCTCTGACCTTAGCTTTAGCCAGACCAGAGGCAAGATCTATAGCCATAGCAAGCAATACGATAAAACAGGCTATCACTATAATGATAAGCTCCATTCTCACACCAATTAATAATGAATACATAGGCTCTATCTGTTCTTTTTGAATTTGCAGCGTTGATAGAATCTGAGATTATCTTCATCATCCCTGGTGATAGGACTGGAAGGAGAAAACATTTTAAAGCCAGCGTTCTCTCCATATCTAACAACCTTGATCACTCCACGGAACGGAAACTTCCTGTTAGGGTTAAGGAATAGTTCCTTTAGCTTCTTGCTCTCAGTGAAGAAAGCGGATGCTGGTTCCATATCGTTTGGGTTGTTTGAATCTGGAGCATAGGCTACCAGGCAGCGATCTCCATTCTCAGTGCTCTTGTTAATCGCACCAGTGAAAACCTTAACCTTGTTTATCACTACATCTATTGAGGTGAACTCACAGCAGAAAAGATCTGCCTGGTTTCCTCCTTCCTCATCGACAAAATCTTCTATCTCCATATCCTAATTAGATGCTGTCTGGAATACCATAAGTTACACAATCAGCCTTAACCATCGCCTTGATAGCCTTGCGATCTTGCAAGAATGCCTTGTAGGATGCAACAGCATTATCGGCTTCCTCATCCTCCAGGATACCAAGCTGTGCAGCCTGGTAGTCATTCACCAGCTTCTGCTGCTGATCCTGTGGGTACTTCTCAGTAAGAAGCGTTTCGAGGATGTTGTTACCTGTGCGAGGATACTCAACACGCAAGCTGTCATACTGCCAGCTCTTTACCTTCTTAGGCTCTGAGCCTTCACCTTCGCCAGCCTCTGTGTTACCAGCGTTCTGTTCCACCTCAACCTCTTTGATGTTGTGGTTATAGTTGAACGTACTCTGACCATTTTTCAGATCATCAATCACCTGTGGCTTATCTACAGAGATCAGCCCTGTTTTCAATCTTAATGTTTCCATAATTTATACATTTATTAAATATGAAATTCTTGTGTTGTTCCGAGCACTTAATGATCCAGCCATATTCGGATGGAAATAGGTGCTTGATGTCCTCTTCGTTCTTAATGAGATAGTGCTTCTGAGTTTCCTCCAGTTTCTTATAGAACTTAAGAAGGATCGTCTTTCTCAGCAGAATATTATAGTGGTTCTGCTTGAATCCCACAAAGTCGATAGAGCGATCATCTACAGGAAAGATCTGCCATGTGTGCTTAAATTCCACATGAAGCTCAGCTCCCAGATACAAACCAGCCATATCCAGAACGAACTGGAGTGCTTCTTTTGTTTCTGCCAGGAATACCATATCATCCATATATCGGAAATAGTATATCTTGCAGCCGAACTTCTGCTTTACCATCCTGGCAAGTTCTTCCTTAACCCAGTGGTCAAAGTATGCCAGGTAGATGTTAGCCAGATACTGACTTGTGAAATTGCCAATAGGCAAACCTACATTCTTACCGTTACTATCAATTATCTTAAACAGCAGTTCCAGGAGATCCTCATCATCTATGGTGTATCTTAGGATAGCCTTCAATACAGCATGATCTATGTGGTCATAGTACTTCGTAATGTCCGTTTTCAGACAGAACTGTGTACCAGCGAAATCAAGCATGAGAGCCTTTCCTACATCATCAGCACATTTCTGGATGCCTCTACCCTTGATGCAAGCATAGGTGTTGGCTATGAAAATGTGCGTCCAAAAAGGGCTTAACACGTTGATCACGCAGTGGTGAATGATACGATCTGGAAAGAAAGGTGCTATCATAATGATACGATCTTTTGGATCGTGTATCTCCTTCACCTTATATTCACCAGGAACGTAAGTCTTATCAGATAGGATCTCATACAGAATCTGTAGATTTTCATTGATGTTCTCATTGAACTCATCTATCTCTGTGCGATCCTTCTTACCCTTCTGTGCTGTGTACTGAGATAAGATCAAATTCTCTGTTGAATATATCAGAGGATATACGTTTCTTATCTTTGCAGTAGGAGATATAAGCAGCTTACCAGTATTACCTATGTAATAGCCTACATCATCGAAATCTTGATACACATAAGGGATGATCACCTTATTATTATCCTTAGTGCCGTGGACGTTGTTCTGAGCTTTGTGACCCCATTGTCTTACTTGCACAGCTTTATTATCCATCATATATTATTTTACCATCCACCAGACGTGCCAGTGGATCCTGTGTGGTAGGGTGGCGAAACTCCTACAATATCTTTATTAAATTAGAAATCACGGTAAAAGCGGAACCCAATATTCGCATTCGAATTCGAGGAGCGATTATTCGCATTCAGATAGCCGAACCCAGCATTCGCACCATTATTCGCATTCGCACCGAGCAGAGCACCCCTGGAGATCGCCACCGTGTATATTTTTACTTTATTTTCTCAATTCTGATTTTCTGAAATGCTTTGAAAGTTCAGTGTACTTTGCAGCCAGGTCGAAGCCGTGCCGAACCGCACACCGAACTTTCCGTACCTTATTTTTTAATTTCGGCACAAGCGGAACCCAATAGACGCATGCGAATAAGAGGAGCGATAAAGCGCATTCAGAGAGCCGAACCCAGCAGACGCACCATGATCCGCATACGCACCGAGCAGAGCACCCCACCAGCCTACTGTGGCATTTCTCCAGAAATAATCAGTATTACCTGTAGTAGGTGAGCCACCTACCTTGCTAACAGCAGATAAGCCGTAGCTGGTGATACCCTCTACAAGTCCAAAACCTTCATCACGTGGCAGTGATACAGCCGCTTCATATCCTTCTGGAACCGTAGTTGCAGAATCAGAGTGAGAGGTAAACTTAGAAGGATCCTTGCATACATACAGCGTGCTCTCGCTTTCGCCATAATATACCAGGAAATCATCTGCCAGCATCCAGAGATATTCAAAAGGAACACCGAAACCACGGTATGATGTTACCTGGAATACCTTATCTGTGCCACCACCAGCCCAGTTCTTAACAGTATAGGAAACCTTTCCTGTGTTGTTACCAAGTGGAAGCGTGACACCGCAAGGGATAAAAGGATTGTATCCGTTGTGGGTGTTCCACTGATTACCATCACAAGAGCATCCATATCCAAGACCTCCCTGGTGATAGCCCTCATCTGTAAGCTGAGCCGTGTAAGCATCCTGGTTGTACATTGAAGCGTATTCGATACGCTGGAACCACTTGATCGTGTTGTAAGCCCTACCAGCTCCATGATGGATGCCATTACCAACAGCGTTACACCAGCCTCGCACAGTATTCTTGTTTACTGAGGTACGACCCATACCGATCAGACTTCTGTACGTTCCATCCCAGGAAGCGTTATTGCTACCACCACGGCAATTAGCGGCATTAGCAGTGAAAACTGGCAGACCGTTTGAATCTCGCTTCACATTATCGCCATCCCATGTAAGGAAGGAAGCCGATACTGGCTTCTTATTCACATTGTCATAAGTAGCGAACCAAGGAGAGATCGTTTTTCGTTCTACCTTAGTGAAACCTGGAAGCGGATACTCACTGACAGCATAGATCCATGATGTACCATTGATCTCCAGACGGAAATAGTGCTCTGGAAGCTCCAGCATCACATTACCATCTGATCCATCCAGAATCGCCTTAGCTCCACCTTCTGTTAAGCGAGAATCGTTAGGATGAAGGTAGTACTTAACTGTACCATCCTCATTTTCCACGAAACGCTTCATACGGTTCTGGAGCGGCAAAGTTTTATGCAGTTCCAGGTTGCCCACTCTCTTTAACTTGTAGTCCTTGCTTGTGTTGTCGTGCTGAACACCATACCACATATCATAAGGGAACTGTGGTTTTGTTCCGCTACCACTACCTAAAATTAAACCCATGTTATTATAATTTAAATACCTTACCAGATCCCCAGTAAACTTCATATTCATCCAGCGAGATAGCACCTGGGGAAATCTCTGTTATCATAGCTGGAGACCAGTCACCAATAGGAACTGGCAAAGGGCTTGCGCCTTTATCACCGATCAGCTTGCAAGTGAGAAGAACGTTTGAATCCATTGTGTTGATCTTCTTCTGGCGAACAAACACACTGAAACTGCTTCCATCCTCTAACTTGAAGCCTTTTTTTCAGATCCTCTACCTTTCCGTTGGAAAGGATGCGGATACTCTTTACTTCATCCATACGATTAAACGTGTTTGATGTTTATAATTCTTATTCTGCTGCAAATATACAAAAAATGCGTATGAGATACGCATCAATTAAGATTAATTATACAAATATCTACCAAAAATCTTATATTACACCTCCTTTCCACATTAAAAGTAGGGCTATGCCCTGGATGATCTGTCCTACCAGACCACCCAGGATCGTAGCCAGGAAATCAAGCCAGTCCCACTTGTCTCCGTAAGACTTATCCTTGAACTCCATACCAGCAGCCAAACCAGCCACGAACAAAATAGTAAGCAAGAAGCCACATGGTATGGCATACCAGAAATGCTTCTGCCTGTTGCTCTAAGTTATCCAGCTCATTGATTTTGTATGTTTGATAAAACATTCTCCAGACCATTGATCCGATCCCTCAGCTCCTGGCGAACCTTGTGAAGCTCCTGGAGATCGTAAGGCAATTCGTACCCCATAAGGGATGCTTCATAGCACTTCGTGATCTTGTAGTCCGATCCAGAAAGCTCATCTTTGAGATCCTGGATCTTGCGTTTGTACATCTGAGCATCTGGAACCTTCTCATACTTGAATGCGATATGATCACCAGCATCATAAGGGATGGTTCTAACTACATAGCCTTCTTCACACTCCAGCTTGCTCTCATCAATATCATCCACAGGCTTCCAGCCCTGGATAAGGAGATCCTTAGTCTGATCTTCTGCAGTAATAATCTTCTGGTGGATCTTCCCATCAGTTCCCTGGTAGCTCTGGCAGTAGTCTGATACTTCCTTTCCTTCCAGGAAACCGAACTCATTAATCTGACCTAGTAACTTCATAACTTTAAAAATATTTATACTTACTTACAGTCCACACGTTAGTGGTGGTAGAACCTTTCACCCATATACCAAAGACGAACTCCAGGCACTCACCTTCTAAACAATCATAGTAATCATTTTCACTCGTATCATCGTAGATATGCTGCCCAGACATCGGTCGAACACGCATTGCTCCAGCTCCCATCTGCTTGAACTTAATTATTCTTCCATTCTTCGTGTCGTTAGGAAGGTAAACGTCATTAACTACATTCCTGTTACACAATCCGATCACAAATGATATGCTTTTAGATAGACAGCGTTCACTATATGTTGAATTGTCAGAAATGAACTTAGTGTTAAGAATCAGTCCGCAAGCCTTTAGATCCCAGAAATATCCACCGTATGCTGGAGCTGTGCCCTGGTTATCAGCTCTACCATATATACCAGCTACAATCGTTTCATCAGCATTAAGCTCATAAACAGACTTAGATACATTAGCGAATCCGAGACCAACAATAGCACTTCTGTGCGTTCTTCCTGTTGATGCTGATATGGTATCGGTTCCAGCCATGTTAGCGAATATTCCAGATGGTGACATATAAGCTGTACCTGTCGAATAGCTTGGTGCATTCTTTGCAGTAGCCTGTATTACACCTCTGTTTGCATCAATAGTGATCTTTGCACCCATGGTTGTGTATAGTGAGTGATCTCCACCAGATGTAGCACTCTCTACCTGGATCAAACCTCCCTTAGCATCAAGAGTGATCTTTCCGCTGGATGTTGTACTCAGTGTAGATACGATCTTACCTCCAGACAGGAACCAGTCTCCGATATTAGCACCCTCAGCCAGAAGCAAGTTTGTTGCTATGCTCTCAAACTGAGCACCGAAAGGGTTCCACTTGGATGTGTTTGTAGGAGCCACGTTAGAGAAGGTTCCTGCATCGACACGTGCCACGTAATAGATACCATTGTACTTGACAATATCAACACGGTACTGAGTTCCGTAGTAAGTCTTGGATGCTGAATATTCTCCACGATAGATAGGAGCAAGGCTATAGCCATTTGTTCCGTCTCTACCATCCTTACCATCGTAAGGTGAAATACGTGTAGGCACACTCCAGTTAGAAAGCAGCTTATCTGCCTTATCCTGGTACACCTTTACAATATCCACATCAGCCAGAGCACCATTAACCATCATAAACTCATCATAGCAGTTTGCGCTTGCATACATATTGCTATCATAGACCGTGAAACCGATCAGCTTCTTGTTTAGAGAAGCCGTTGCCTGTCTTACACCGTTCAAAAAACATGATACGGTGCGATCACTGAATCTGAATGCCAGGTGCATCCATGTTCCAGGCTTCACATCCATTTCCTTCATATTGAGAGTGAAGGCATCATCCTGGATAGCCCATCCGATCTTCTTCTGATCCGTCTTGAACCAGAAGAATAGCGTGAAATTCTCCCCGAAAGGAAGATCATACTTAATTCTCAGATCTGAATCATCTGGAAGGCTCAGAAATTGGCGATCTCCTTCTGTAACTATGGAACCGCCAGAACCTAACTCTGTGGAATAGTTACCAGTTATATCCTGGCATCCATCCTTAGCTGTGAAAGGTATATGGCAAAATGTTTGCTCTACCAGTTTACTTTTCTGTGCCATACTCATCCAGAGATATTCCAGTTTTCCGACACTTGGCATCTGGAGGCTCCATCCTGTAGGCTCCAGGGCTGTAGCATCGAGAGTAGGAGGCTCAACCGTAGATCCGTTCTTAGCGTACCTACATTCAAAGTAAGAGCTTGCAGCAGCATCAATACCGCTGTTTCCTGCTTCACCCTGGATCAGTGCCCAGGTGTATCTCGTAGGATCGCTGCTATCCATTTCCTCGAAGTCTGTGTACTGTCCCAGGTATGATCCTGGTTCTTCTCCGTTGTTGCCTGTGAACGACAAACCGCCATCGTTAGAATACTTGAAGTGGGTATAGCTGGTTCTTCCATCCTCACCAGGTGCGCCTGGTGTTCCCTTCTCTCCATCCTTACCCTTGGCAATACACTGCCAGTAGGTTCCAACAGTAGGAGCATAGCCATTAGTAGGTTCGCTGTAGATGTATCTGTATGTGGCTGTCACACCATTGTTCGTGTAAGTAACCTCATCACCCTTATAGTACACATAGGATGCGTTGTATTCGCCACGGTACACACCGATCTCAGAAGAATCTCCAGATGTGGATAGGAGCCTTACGTTATGAAGCGTGATCTGTCCTCGTTGCTGAACGTTGTAATCTATGTAAGATTGCTTATCTCCCATTCTGAACTTGTTTCCATCCAGATCCAGGTAGCAATATCCGTCAGAAGTAACGATCTTACCAGTAGTGATCGTGTTGCCATTGATACGTGTGAAGCCGTATGTAGTTACAAAGTCTCTCCAGCTTGCATCATATACAGAAGAAAGAACTCCCACCTGGAAGTAGTAGTTATTCGGATCAGATGTAGGCTCAAACTTAAGCTGTTCCTGGGTTAAATACCAGGATCCTGTATCTCCTTTCTTGGAGCATTTTGCAAAGAGATAATAACCTCCAGCCTCTGATAAGGTAGCTTCCAGTGCAGCTATCTTCCAGTACCTAATATCCGTGTCTGAGATCGAAAGATGGCAAAGTGTTCCAGATGTAGCCTTGAAAAGGTTAGGATCACCACCCAGGTTCGCTTGCATGATCACGTCTGCCAGAACAAACTGCTGGCTCTTGGAGCCTACAGTGAGCATATTTGTGTCTATACTGTTTGGCTTGATGTTGTCTGTATCGAAATATCCGTCTGGATCGTAGATCATGTTTCTCAGCTCCTCTGTTGTTCTCCAGCCATACTTTGCCCTGGTAAGATCTTTCAGACGGTTCGCCTCCAGAATCGTGTCGTGCTTCTGTACGTTGATAACAGCCTGGTTTATGATGCTGATCGTTGCTGTATCTGAAATAGTGAGAGTGTAATCGTGTCTCAGTAACAGGTTCCTCTCAACCTTCTGGATACGGATATTCTTCTCCAGGTTGAAACGCTCATCCTTGATAGGAACGTAATCACCAGGAGTGAAAAGGCAGCTATCGCTATCCTTTGGCATATTCTCAATAAAATAGCTTCTGGAGAAGGTAATCGCATACTGTGCCCTGGCTTGTTTAGCCTGTAAGAACTTGTCATATACGTAGAACCAAAGATCTTCCTCAGCATCCTCTATGTAAGAATCTGGCATGATTATATCCGTGATCTTATACTGATCTCCTTCTCTGATCTGGAAGGCTGTGGTGTTGCTTGTAGGGAACACAAGCCCACGTGCATCCTTATATGGCTTAAGGATGAATTTCTTAGTGCTGTGATCGTAATCATGTAGCTCAAACTCACGACCAGCCAAACGACCAGTGATAAAAGTGATCTTGGCAGAGGTTCCATCTATGAGGTATGTGGTTCCATTGCTGTTTGATGCTTTCAGATCGAAGTCCATTGTATCATCCATGAAGGTATAGACATCATCACCCAGAGCTGTTACCTTGCCTGTGCGTCTAGGATAAATATCATCGTTCTGGATGGCATCTTCCTCCACACCGATCTTCTTGCTCAGAGGCGCATCTTCTATGTATCGCTTATTATCATCTGTGCAGCCTATCTGCATCGTTTTAGCTTTTACGACCGTACCATCAGATAATTTATGATCATGTTTATTCAGTCTCTGTGGATAAGGAAGCTGTAGCCTTTCAGAATAATCTCTGTAGGCTGTTGGAATGTTATTGGTTCCACCTTCACCATACATTCTGGTAATGATCGCCTTATCATCCACCTTACCTTCCACCAGAGTGAAAAGACCGTGCCCACGTCCCCACTGGAAGTATTTCTCACCATTCGGTGGAGTTACTACAGATCCGAACTTACCGATCTTGATATGGTGGATACCATCCTTATCTGTAGTGATCTGGAAGTCCACATCAAAGTCCTTGCATTCGTTCTGTAGTGTCTGTAGGCAGTTCTGGCATGAGAAACTTACCGTCTTAGGCTCAGTTTCTGGGCAGTCCTTATCATCAAACACCCATTCGCCAGGGTAGTCTCTGTTCATGTTGTAGATGATCACCTTCACGAAATCCTTTATGGAATAGGTAAGATCGAAGGTTAGAGAGGTGGATCTTCCGTTTACGTCTGTATCACGGAACATCACCTTCATAAGATCATAGATGCAGCCATACAGAGTGATAGAATAGTTATACTGATCCTCTGAATTTTTGGTGCGATCCACCGTTGTACGGATGGTGTACCAGTCGGAATCTATCTTGATCTTATCGCCCTTCTCAAAGTCGATCAGAAAGGTGGATACCACCTCCAGTGTGACGGTATCATCTGCCATAAGTGATCGGCTTTGCTGAGCTGTCTTGACGGCACAGAAAGGAATCCTCTTATTCAGAGGAATCCTTGTGCCATTGCGTTTGATTAATGTAAATTGTCCCATATAACAATATCGTTAGTACTGAAATCAGTTATATCCTCGATCACACCAGCCATGATCACATCGTACTGTCCTGGCTGTGGATAATTGTGTACCAGATGCTGTTTGGAGCCAGACACGTTAGGTGTCATGCTGCCATCGCCCCAGTAAATATCAACCATCTTATAACTTGTGAAGTCGATAACACATTCAGTGTTGGCTATTGAACCTATGTGTCTGAGCACTCGCTTAACAGGGTTGTACTCTACCAGCTTCAAAGTGAAGGTTCCAACCATCAAGCCCTCGTTATACTTGCCCCAGGTTTTATCTGGATCGGCTTCATCCTCACGTGTGACCTCATACACAAGAGGCTTGGCATCACCATCATACTCACATACGAAACGCTTAGTACCACCTCCCTCAAACTCGTTGAAGAACTCTCTTACCCTGGAAACAAACTGGGATCTGCTGGAAGCCTGGATGAAGCATTGCAGCGTGATTGTCCTATCCTTGTATCTTGGGTTAGAGGTATCCTTGACTGTTCCGTGATAATCATCCCAGTCCACTTCCAGACTTGACTTTTTAGCAAGACCACCAACCAGACCAGCAGATTTAGACACCTCCACGGCAAAGTCCTTGAAGTTCTTTCCGTTGATGTAATATTCTACATCCGTCTGGTCGTTAGAGGCAGCTCTGATCTCTGTGAAAGACATGTCCTTGTTAAACACTTTGAGATCATCCACCTGTGCCTCACTGCCAGCCAGGTTGAAATCATTCAGTGTGAAGCCTGTAGGAGATCCGTCTGGAAGGCTTACCACATCCAGGAGCTGTTTTTCAGCATATACCTTAAGTGTTGTTCCTTCCTTCACGAAAACTAACTGGATATAGCCAGTCGTTCTGTTTGCCAGAGATTGTTTGATGAAGCCCTGTCTGTAGTTCTCCAGTCCGCTGTAATTAATGAGCCATACAAGATCTGTGGTACTCTTAACATAGCACATGAGAGTGAAGTTTCCAGAGAGCGGAATCGCTGTCACTGTAGAACACTCTCCTGTAAGATTGAGAGCCAGAGCCTTGCCGTGTGCTGAATCCTTAGTGAATCCAGCACCGTTAGAAAGCTCAGCATCGTTCCTGTACTGAGAGAAATCATAAGCCTTAGATCCTTCTGGATCATCGAAAGGCAGATAAAGAACCATATTTGTATCCATAATCTTGATGTTTTAGGCGATCCCCTGTGATAGGAGAGAGCCGTTATTTTGAAGTTTTTTAAAATCGTTTCTTAAGCCTACCATTTCCTGGTGGATCAGTTCTGTATTGTGAGCTGTCTGAGCCTGGTAGATCAGCTGGTTTCTGGCTACCTCTGTAAGATCTGCCAGATTGATGTTGGTTGCATTCATTGCACCAGCGATCTTTGAGCCTGTTTCCTCAGAGAGTGAAGCCACGGCTCCCTCCAGGGAACTCTTATCCAGAACATCATCTGCTGTTTTAAATTGCTCATTGATCTTCTGAGCCGCATCCGTTGCGCCCTGGATGATGCTGTTCTTAAGGGAATCAAGTGCCCCCTGTTCCTTGTCTGTGATCGTAGTGCCACCATCAGAACCATCCTTCATGGCATCAGCCCACATATTGTACCACTTCTGCAGTTGATCTTTATACTGGGCTTTATACATCTGCTTGATCAAAGATTTGCGCATCATATCAGAGAAATTATTAGATAGGTTCTGTAGCATGGTCTTTGCATCTGAATCCATATCCGTAAGCATATCCAGGAAATCATCGCCAACAGAATCAAAGTCCACACCAGTAATGCCTTCATTCAGAGTTTTAAGAAGCTCATCCTGGGCATCCTTAACACCTACAAGATCATTCAAGTAGTCTTGTGTGTCCGAATCCAGTTTAGCGAAGAAAAGAGGTGCTTGCTCCTTCAAAGTCATTATCTGTTCGATAGTGAGATCAAACAAGCCAGTCATACGACCACTTTTAATGCTGTTCAAGATCTGCTGTGTGATGTTGTTCTCCTTAGCCCATTCATCCAGCTGTCCCCAGGCTTCTGAACTCATATTCTCTCGCTGCTTAACACCATGAGAGGCTTTTGATCCAATACCCAGGAATCCTTTGCTGGCTCCAGAGTTAAGGTAGTCCTTACCCATCTGTCTTGCAGCATCGGCTTGCTTGTCATACAGGCTCTTTGCATACTCGTATGAGTTCTGTGCGTTCTTGACATCCAGAGTGGAAACAAGTTCCTTTTGCTTGTCGATCACATCATTCAGAACCTGGATATAGCTCTTATACATTTCCTTTGCCTTCTGATAAGCCGCTTCACCATCATCATCTGAGAAGATGGAAATGATCTTGCTGGCTATCTGGTAAGCTGACGAAATAATAGTAAGGATCACGGATGCTTTCTCCAGAGTACTGATCGCCTTGGATGAAGCGTTTGCCGCTGTCTCGAAGCCCTGGATGGAAGCCATCGTTACAGATCCGATCTGACCGATCAGAGAAACAACCTCACCAACTGTGCCACCGATCGTAGAACCAACTTGATCCAGGTTGTCACACAGCTCCTTGATGGAACCAGTAACGCTTTTCTCAGCTGCCTGGTACTGTCTGTTCTTCTTGATCTGCTTATCCTTTGCCTGTCTGAGGTTTTCAAGTGCAGCCTTTTCCTCTTTGGATCCCTTACCGAATTTAGTCTGTTCCTGTGTAACTCGCAGCTCTGCCTGTCTCAGTTCCTCATCGGCTGTTTTAAGATCCTCCTTAGCCTTCTTAAGGGCAGAGAAAGGGTTTCTGTTGTTGATCTCATCAGTAAGTTCCTGGATGGTGCTTGTGTACTCCCTCAGATCTTCTGGGTTCAAGCTCTCAGCCGCTGTTTGCTTGGCACTCTCAAACTCTTGCTTCAACTTCTCCAGGGTTTCTGTTGAAACATCATTCAAGTTCTCAAATGCCTTGATGTAGTCTGGATCTGCCTTAAGCTGTTCCAGATCTACAGCCATAATAGATTTTCCCTTAGCCGCTGTAGCCTGTGCTATGGCTCCAGTTAGCTTATCCACCTCATCGGTGTTGCCTGTAGCCTTTGCTTTGGTTCGCTTCTTCTCCAGGAGTGAAATATCCGCATCAAACTCCTTTTCGATAGCCAGTCGCTTCTGTGTGTAGTCCTGGTATTGCTCTACCATTTTAGCCACCTCTTGATCTGCTGCCTTCTGCTTATCCTCCAGGAACATTGCGCCCTGGAGCTTATCTTCTGGGTTCAAGCCGTAGCCTCCATTACTCAGCTTATCCTTGGCATCAGCTATAGCCTGGAGTTTTTCATCCAGGCTGGAAGCCTTGGAGATTGCAGCATCCACACTATCCTTGAAGGCATCCATAGCAGACTTAACTCCCATCAGCTCATCCCTCTGAACCATAAGGGAATTAAGATCGCTGTTTTCCTCATCCGATAAGCCACTCTTAGCCTTTGCTTCCTTAAGAGCATTGATGTGTCCGTTCACCCATGTCAGGAAGGATGTGCCAGACTTGATCAGATCAGCGAATTTCTTATCAGCTACATCCTTGCCCAGGTTCTGCTGCCACTGGTAGTATAGTTCATACTGCTTACGCTTGTAAGCCATGATCTCATCAAAGGTTTTCTTTTCGGTAGTGTTGCCACCACCGCCAGTGTGACCGCCTCCACCTCCACCAGAGCCGCCTTTGTCTCCAGTGAGTGCTGTGAGCCTTGACTGGGCTTCCTGTAGCTCCTTCTGCTTATTTGCGATATATTCTGCCAGGTTATTCTGCTTGACCTTTCCAGATCTGGCATTCTTGATTTCCTGGTTTAATCGGGCGATCTGTGATCGAACACTGGCTACTTGCTGTCCGTAAGTCTGGATCTTCTTAGTACCATTATCTGTAGCAACAGTAGTGGTTCTGATCTCAGTCTTTAGTTCTTCGATCGTAGCGTTTGTTTCTGCCAGATCCTTTTTTGTCTGGTTCAATTTGCTATGTGCATCACCAGATTCCTTGGCTCCCACGATAGGTGTAGGAATGAAAGCACCAGCGTTGTTATATAGTGTCGTTCTTGATGTATCAGCATTCTTAGCATCCTTTTCTTGCTTCTTCTGCTGCTTTTCAAGCTGTCTTTTCTTCTTGTATGCTGCCTCCAGATCCTCTTGTGCCGCCTTAAGTTTGATCTGCTTTTCAAGCTGTGTAAGATAGGCTGTGATAGCTGCCGTATTCTCATTGATGATCTTACCTTCCTTGGATAGCTCAGCGTTATATCCAGGGATGATCGCTTTCAGCTGTCCGATCAGTTCTATCTTCTTGGAGTTAGATAGGTTCTCATCGTGGATCTGTGCTTCCAGGGCATCAATCTTTGCAACCTGGGCATTGAACTCATCAGATGCTTTTCTGGTGTGCTCAGTGAGCTGCTGGGTTATAGTGTCCGTTTCTTCCTCAGATCCTTTGAGCATTTCAAAAGCTGAATAAGCGATACCAGCCAGAGTGATGATCCATCCCAGAGGATTCGCCCTAAATGCCTTCCAGAGGTTCTTCACAGCGAGAGTGAAGGTATTTGTAGCCGCTGTAGCTGTACCAGTGACCACCACCTGGGCTTCCTTAGCCGCATTGTCTGCCGCTGTTGCCGCTGTAGATGCTTTGCTGGCTGTTGTCTCCAGGTTCTTCTTCTCTGTATAGAACTGGGTCTGTGCTGCCAGAGCTGCCTTTCTGCTGGCTGCTGCCTGGTCTTGCGCTGTAGCCAGACGTTTCTGTGCGGTCTCGATCTTGGTAGCATCCCCACTTTTCTCAGCCCAGTAAACTTCGTACTTAGCCGCCTCCACACTCTGAGCGGATGCTATAGCCGCATTCTTGGCTGCTTCCAGCTTGGCATAGGATGCTTTTACTTCGGCTCTCTGCTGTTCCAGCGTTGCCTCCGTTGCCTTGCGCTTAGCCAGTACCTCTTTCTCCAGAGCCGCACGATATATGGAACTCTTGGCATTCAGCTCTGTTTTCTGGAGCGACATCTTCTGTTCTACAGAGAGCACTCCCATAGCTGCTGCCTCATACCTCTGGCTGGATGTAGTGAGGTTCAAGTTAGATAAGTATTGCTTCTGTTCTGTAGTAAGGAGAGCCGTAATAGCCTGGATCCTCAGAGTTTTCTTAAGGTTCGCCTGTTCCTCAGCCGTAAGCTCTGCCTGGAGAGAAGCCACGTGTGCCTTCTCTGCCGCTGTCATTGCCGCTGTCTGTGCTGCCACCTCACCTGTTAGTGTAGCTCTGACCTTAAGAAGGGCGATCTTGCTCTGTTCTACAGTATTGTTGATGAGTGCAACACCAGTGAAGCCCTTTGTGGCGATAGTATTCAAGACGAGTGCAGCCCTGTACGATCCATAGGCGATCGCTACAGCCTTCACCATCTTCAATATATCTTCCAGGTGCTCCAGGAAGTATCCAGCCGCATTGATGGCTCCAGCAAAAAGATCCTGGTTCTGTTCTCCCAGGTGATCCTGTACTTGATCCCAGGTATCTCCCAGGTTTGAGATCATACCAGTAAGGGATTTCGATTGCTTCTCCATCAGATTATAGAACTGACCTCCCTCATCCGTGAGTTTGTTAAGAACCTTCTGAACGTCTGGGAAGCCGATCTTACCAGCAGATACCATATTGTTGATCTCATCCGCTGTAACACCATACATCTTTGCCAGCTCCTTCACAAGCGGAATGCCTCGACCAGTGAACTGCCTTACATCCGCAGCATACAAGCGACCTTGAACCATCGTAGTACCATACAGGTACACAATATCATTAAGAGGCAAAGACAAACCAGAGGCTATGTTACCCAGTCTCACCAGGGTATCATTTACCTTATCAGCACTCTCACCGTATGCCAGGAGCTGTTTAGCACCGTTAGCAACACCATCCAGATCAAACGGTGTCTTAGCGGCTGTTTCCTCCATCTGTTGCATCAGTTCATGTGCCTTGCTCTTGGAACCCAGCATAGTTTCAAAAGCGATCTCCAGCTGTTGGAACTGACCTCTTACCTGTACGATAGACGTAAGCAAGTTCGTCATGCCTTGACCTACCAGGTAAGAAGTAATATAGGCAGCACCATTCTTAGCAAAGGTTAAGAGTGACTGATCCATTTCAGCCGCCTTAGCCGCTGTAGTATCAGAGAGCTGCTTAACCCTTGCATTCATTGCATCAGCCGACACATTGAAGTCCTTTATATCAAGCGTTGCCGCAAACGCTAAACCACCGTTAATATTATCCATAACTTATAACTTACATGAAGTTTTTAATGAAATTCTTAATATCATCCTTGGATTTCAGCTCGTTAGTGGTAACATTCTGTTCTTTCACCTCATCCTCATCCAGACACCTTGGTGCATCTGACAGGATCATCTGAACGTTCACCCAGGATATTTGCCATTGCAGATAGTCTAAAGTCCAGCCATAGTTCTTACAGATTTCACCTCTGTTTCCCCAGGCAGAATTTAAACCGATTACTCTACTCGATTTTGCTTTGGCTTTGTTGGTTGTGGAAGTTCCACGATTGATCGAATAGAGTTCGTAAAACCCACGGTGTTCATCATCTGGGAAATGATAGAAACAAGTCGTGATAGGGTGTTTACTGTAAGGTGCTCGATAAAGAATGCCTGGAGTTCCTTCACATCCTCATTCTCTGGATCCGTCACCCTCTTGTCGTTGATCACAGCCATTGCAGCGATCTTAGCCATTGTCGGGATATACTTAAACAGCTTCTTACTCTCAGCTCCTGGAGCGACCTGGATCTTTTCCTCATCAAACTCTATGTTAAGATATTCGGCTCTGATCCTGTCGATCGTGCCCAGATAGAGAGGCTTAACATAGAACCTTCTGAGGTACACCGTTTGCATATTCTGGCGATCGGCTTCTGGAATATCCTCTATACTCACATCCCAGTCTTTCGGGAAACGATCATCATGCCAGATAATTTGATGGTTAGGGAAGTGGCGATTCCACCAGCTGATCCTCTTTGGCTGTGTCTTGATCTCCATCTTCAAAGGAACACTGAACTTAACACCCATATCAAGGAGTGCCTGGATCGCCTTTTCCTCGATCGCTAGCTTTTGCTCCCTGGTAAGCTCTTTCTTCTTGTTTTCTTCACTCATAGCTTTTTGTGTTTATATGTGCTAAAACAGAAACGTATTCTGTTAAAACTGTGTTAATAAAATAGAGAAAGCCCCCCATCCTGGGGATAGGAGGCTTTACACCGTGTAGTTATGAAACATCTTTCTTACATCCCTTATGATTGACCAGGAATAGTAAGATCCTCAGAATAAACAATAGGGTAGGTAGGTGTGGCTGTCACATCTTCCAGAGAGATACCCTTAGAGGAATAAGTGGTATTCTTAAGTGCTGAAATGCTTGCACAGGAAATGTGAAGCGCATCACCAGCAGTAGGAAGGACGATCAGAGCCATTTCGATATTCTGTGCCAACTCTGGCTCAGTATATGTTTTCTTTGATTCATCATACTTACCACCCTCGAAGTCCGCACGGATCGCCTTGGATGGATCCATGATAGAGAAAACAAGCTCGTTTCCTTCCTTGGATACCTGGTTGATCTTCTTGTTAGAAGTCTCGCTCTTGTGTGTGGTTGTGGTAGGATCCTTATCCTTGAAGGAACAAGTGTCCTGGTACACATCCACTGGCTTGAAGCCTGTAGTAGGCATTTGGGTTGGGTCTGCCTTATTGATAGGCGCATAATAGAGTGCCTTAATACCCATTGTTGATAAAATCATAGTTCTATAATTTTAAATTACTTGTTATGTCTAATATAGATCTCCAGGTAAACAGGAAAGAAGTGCTCATCTTTATCTTGCTCCTTAGTGGCTGGATCCAGGTGTGAGATCACCCAGTTATATCCTTCCTCAGCATTATAGTAGCTGTTCAGAGCCTCGATCGTTGCAGTCCTTATCTCCATCAACCTGGGGAAATTAATATCATACAGGACGGATCCATCTTTCTTCTTGTGCTTGATGTCGGGAACGTGGATATTTACAACTATAGAACCGACACAAAGATCACTGGATCCCTCGCTACCTTTAGAAAGGATGATCACATCCTCTTTTGTGAAGTCGTGCCTGGTGTAGCCCACCGAGCCTGTTAGCTTCACGGCTTTCAGTTTCTCTTTGAGTAACTGGTAAACCTTGATCTGAATATCTTCAACTGTAATCATAAAGAAATTCCAAATTGTTCCTTTGCCTTCATAGATGCCTCCAGCTTGATCCTCTGGATAACGGCTGGCATCTCTGCCTTTGCCTTCAATTCCGCTGGCATAATGACGTTATAGCCTTTCGCCTCCACATAGGAAGCGTATTCCATACCAGCGATAATGATCAGAGCAAACTGGTGGTTTATCCGATCCATCATTTCCTGGAGCACCTGGAGTGAGGCAGCTTTTGCCTCGCTGGATCCCATCATGCCGCCTGTGTTGATGATCTTACCACCCTTAACAACCGCATACCCTATGGAGTTTGTAAGGTTGCCAGTCCGATCAGTGTAGCTGTGCATTTCCTTAGCGTACTTTGCAAGTTTCTCTCCCATGTAGGAGAAATAGTACACTGTAGCGTTTTCAACACGCTCCTGGAACTCTCTTACAGCTTCTGGTATTAGATTGTAGCCAGAAACGTATTTTATCCCCATATCTCCAGATATTTTCTGTTAGCATTATCTATGCCTTGTACGGTAAAAGATTCGGTGCTTCCATCCTCAAACGTTACCTCTACCTCAGAGCCTATCGTAATGTTTCCATCGAAGCTCTTATCTATGAATACATCATAGGTGTAGAAGAAGGCTTGACCATCAGCCGATCTGTAGCTGGATGCTGGAATAGACTTGTCTATCTGGCATTCCATACCTTCCTCCCAGATAGGTTCTGAGCCAGTAATGAAGCCAGTATCCTCATCCTTCTCACCACCAGCCAGGGCTGTGTATCTGAATGTTCCGTTACACCTCATAATTTACCAAAGGTTTGATCCATCCTCAACTGTGGGCACATCCAGGTACTCATCAGCATCCAGATCATTCTCAGAGCATAGCCCTTTGATACGATCCTCCAGCTTATCCACTGAATAGCCCTGGGATGATTTGCCCAAACTGTCGCTGGTTAGCACGATCAGCTTCTTCAATACATAGATTGCAGCTATTGCGATCTTGCTCTTATCCTCTGGTTTGTAGTCACCATCTACATCCTCTGAGGAAAAACCAGCATCCAGTAGGGCTTTTATCATCGTGGGCTGTGAAACAGAATAAGGCTCCAGTTCACCAGAGAGAGCCTGTTTGTTTGTTAATGCGCCCATGAGAGATTACTTATTAAGTTCTGCTTCCAGAGCCTCGATCTGATCAGAAGCGAGAGAAGCGACCTTGTTATTTACACCGTTGAAACCAGCGTTAGCATTTACAGCGGCTCCAATAACAGAAAGGGCTTCCTTGACCTTATTCAGATCATACTCTGTACCATTTACACACACAGTAGTAGGGTTGCCTCCCATGTTTTTGTCGGATTCTGTCTCAACAGAAACAAGCTCTACAGCACCCTTACTGATACACAAATTCAACCTGGCAGTATCATTCTCAATAATGAGAGTATCACCAGGATTGAGAAGGTTCCCAGTGATCTTGTCACGGAAAACCTTCTTTACCTTAGTTACGAATTTAATCTTTCCCATATATGAATATGTTAGAGAGTTTCGATAGTACCATACTCAGATCGTGTGACAAACGATTTAGTATCAATGTTTGCGCCCTCTACCGTCTGTTCCTTGAAGCCACGAACCTGTACGCAAGCGATCTCGCCAATACGTGTGATCAGAGGAAGCAAACGACCAGATCCCTGGGTGTACTCAGCGGCTTGCTGTCCTGTAGATTCACCTGTGCGCCACTTAGCGATACGGATACCATTACCAGCGTTGATGTAGTCCACATCCTTTTCCTCCATCAGCTGGTTATCCTCGATCGCTGGCTGGATCTCAGCCACCTTGCCCTCTGGCTTGATACAGATGAAGTTATGATCCCAAGGATCAAGTGTCTTGCGCTTACCATCCTTATCAATGCCCATTCTGCGCTTAACAACAGTAATGTTAGGGATCTCGTTCTCAGCCAGCTCAGTTTCAAACTCAGACTTTGTAACAGTCTGATCCTTCTTGTCTGAGCCGTGAACAAGCAAGCGTGTTGCTGGGTTCATGCGCAACCAGTAATAAAGATCCTGGCTCATCAAGATCTCGCCTGGCTCGATACCACGATTTCGGAGACTTGAACAAATTGCAGCGAGTGTGAGGATAGGCGATACCTTGCCAGCCTTAACATTCTCATCAGTCCAATTATAGACTGAAATAAGTTTGTTTTCCTCATCCATGCAATAGTCGATCTCAAACTTACGACCGCCTGGGTTGTTTACCTCTGGCTCAAACTGAGCCACACCATCGTTACTGAATGCCTGGAGTAAGATGAAGTCCATAACATCCTTAACACCCAGATAAGCATCCTCCATAGATGCGTGAAGTGTCTTTTCGATAGCCTTAACCTTAGCCGTATCAGAGATATGAGGATTCTCATATACCTCCATCATCTTACGATACTCCTTAGCAGTCATAGGGAACTTGTGTCCCACACGTGGGATCTCCTTAGTCCATGTGTCGAAGCCATCGGCACGTCTGAGAGGTGTAGGAGATTCATCACCAAGCAGTGTAGCCATGAAACGGATGTGGTACTTACCGATCACACCCTCGGCTGTGAGTGACAGCTGAGGTGTGTTCCATTCGCACCATGTGTCACAGTACATCTTCTGGAAGATTGTTTTCTCATTCTGGCTAGCCTTATCGAAGGTTTTCCTCCAGGTAGCCAGGAGATCCAGAGGCTTACCGTCTTTCACAAGATCCGTAAAATCATTAAATATTGATCTCATAAGTTGTACTTAAATTTAAATGTTAATAACTCTGTGTGAGAAGAACGTTGGCATTACCCTTCAATGCCCTACCATCAGCAGACTTCTGAGAAGCTGGGATAGGTGGCACACGTCTCTCAAACATTCTGTAATTAAGTGTATGATCACATACATCTACCTGTGATTCATCCTGGCGAACATCTGTGTCAGTGATAAGGACAGCGTTAGCTGTGCCGATTTCAGCGGCATTTTCACCAGACTTAACAACCTCCTGGATGATGTTATCAGCAGCCAAACCACTGATAGCAGCAGAAAGAGTGATCTCACATGAGTTTGGAGTTTTCACTACCTTAGTGATTGTAACCGCACTCGCCCAGGTTCCAGAGATAGCTCCAGCCTTAGCAACACGATCGCCTTCACAGAAGATAGGCTCATAGAACTCATCAACATACAGGGTAACGGTTGTACCCTTGACAGACAAAACCTTTGCAGTCTTTACTACCTTAACTGTGCGCTTCTGCTCATCATAGATAGCCAGTGTTCCAGCTGGGATCACGTCACCAACACGGAAATTCTGGCTTGTCTTATCCAGATTGAAGCCACCAGGCACGATAGTAGGAGAGCCTGTAAAAATCGGTCTTGAACCTACGAAAGATGCTTTTGTTCCTTTCATAATAACCTTTTTTTATTCAACAGTGATACTTTTGAGCAAGGCATCAGCAGCTTCATCTACTTGCTGTTCCGTTGCTGTCTTGTTTTTCTGTTCTCCCTCAGAAGTAAGTCCCTCAGTAATGAAATCCTGTTTGAAAGCCTTGACGGTCTCCTCAATATCCTCATCATCCCCGATAGACTTTGCAAGTCGATCACGGAACTTAGCTGGGATCTTGTGGTTCTCCATCGCTTCCTTGATAAGTTTCTGGCGATCCTTGGTCTTGCCATCGACCTCGAATTGATCCATACGCTTTTCAAGTTTCTTAAGAAGCTCCAAAACCTGGTTATCGGTATTTTGTTGTGGATCTTGGTCACCGTCTGGATCATCATCATCACCTTCACCATCCTTTTTGGCTGGCTTCTGCTTCTTCTGATCCTTTTTGTTCTTTGGATCCTTCTTGTTGTTCGCCCACCTTGCAGCCTCAGACTGAGTACTAACAGCCACTTGCTTAATCTGGTTTGCTACTTTGCCGATCGCCTCCTCATCAGTCGAATCATCTTCAATACTTCCACCGATAGCTTCGGTTAAAGCCTTAAGACACTCCTCTGACAAGCCAGTGTCTTTGCACTGATCTTTAACTTTTGAAAAGAGTAACTTGTTCATATTGATACTTAAATTTGTTTAAACACCGCAAAGATAGGAAAATTTTCTAATATGCGTATAACGTACGCATAATATTTTTATTTTTATAACATTAAGATATTCAGCGTTTTATGCACACTTGATAGAAAATAGATCAAAAATAAATAGAAAATAGATCTAAAAATGTTTGGTGTATTCAATAAAAAACACTATCTTTGCACCTGTGTTTCAGATACACACATCAAATGCAAGTTTAATTTTTAAATTATTACATCATGTTAAGATCAGAATTTGAACAAAGAGTTAATTACAAGGTGACAGAAGAAGAATTTAAGTCCGTCAATGAAATGTATATGGATACAGATCTTGATAAGGATGATTTCTGTTTGCTCTATAATGCCTCACAATTCATCACCCAGAAGGTGGCAGACGTTGCACGTGATAGAAAACAGCTCAGAGAGGAAAAGATCCAGTTAGGCTACTGGATGGCAGATCAGTTCCAGAAGCAAGGTGTTATGGATCTCCGTAATAAGGCTGTGGAACTTCTGGGAGCACGCAATTATCTTCTTTATGTACTAGAGAAGAAATATGCTATTACAGATGAGGATCGTGATCTAATAACAAGTTTAATCTAGTTAGTTATGGGAGATCTTAAGAACGAATTACAGAAGATGCTGGAAGAACTGGAGCTTCGCAAGAAGAAGCTCAGTTCTCTTGATTTCAAGCAAAATCAGTATGTGGTACTATTCAAGCCAGTTAAGGGTGAAGGCGATCTGTACGGTGTGACAAAGAAGCCTCTTAACAAGATCAGTTCAGACATCCAGGATGTTCTTCCTGTTCCTGGTCTGGAGATCATCAAGGTTATGGGCTATACAGAGGCTCTGCTGCAAGCAAGCAAGTATAGCACCATCCAGGTAGGAGATACCACATACAAGTCGTTTGTTATGGCTCTGTGGGGATATGTTCCAGAGCTTGCTGGGAAACTGGAAGCTACCATATACCACATCAAGGAACTACAGAAACAGTTATCCTATGAGGTTTGCTCTGAGAAATAAAGACAAGCTGGTGAATGCTTTTGGCATAGAAGCGCACCAGCTTCTTTTAGATAGCTTGAAAGACTATGCCAGGAACCATGAGGATGTTTCTGTGTCTGGTTCCTTACCAGGTGAACGATCTTACCAGGTTTTTCTTGTGCCCAGCTTGAAAGGCACAGGAGATCGTTTCAAGTTTGCCATCATCAAGAAGGTGTATGACGTGTACCACGTTGCTTTTGTGGAACACATGAAGAACTAAAAAGCTACAGCCATGTTTATAATTACAGATAGAGCTGTGTTCGCTCCAGATGAGGATCACAGCAACGAGTTTAGGAATGAGTACTATACTGAGGTGGATCTTACCACTCTGGTGATCTCTGAGGATCTTACCATGCGCCCTGCTTACTACCAGGTATTCAGAGAGTATAAGGAGAATAAGAGGATCCTTCGTGAATGGCTGTATGCCAGCTCTGAGTTAAGCAAGATAAAATCATTCATTAATAAATATTTGAGCCATGCCAAAAATTAGGTATATCAAAAATGAGTTTCGCTTTGGGATCACAGAGTATAAAACACCGTGTCCCTTTGGTATGCGTGATCGCTATGCACTCCAGGTGTATGAGGTTGCCAGCCGTATGTGTAAGGATTGCCCTCACTTCGTGAAGGATGATCAGTTTAATTCAGTCTTGACCTGTAACTACCAGGAGAAGGAGCACCAGGAGAAAAACGTTTTCGATGCTGCCGATCTCAGAAAGTCTGTGAAGGAGCTACAGGAGTATGGTGTGAAAGCCGAATCCATCCTTAAGAAATCGGCACGATCAGCCGCCAGAAAGAAGAAGGCTGCAAAGCCTGGAGGCAGAAAGAAGAAAGGAGGTGCTGGATGATCAGAGGAAGATGGAGCCTACCAGGTAAGGCTTTCCAGCTATCCACCATGATAGCGATCATAGCCTGTTTTAACAAGTCGTTTCGTGCTGGGATTCTGTGTGTGTTCCTGGTGTTAGTATTAATATCCATATACAACAAAGAAAATGAAAAAGAAGAAGATCAGAAATAGAAAGGGTTCTTTTATGGTTGAGCCTAAAGACTACAGATGTAGCTTAAGCAAGTTAGCCCTGGATAGAAAGAACGATTATCTGGTGGCTGTTACCATGCGTGATAAGGATGCCAGAGAGATCAAGAGTGCTATGTTTTATCCAGATGCTTCCTGTGTCCTGTTGGTGATCGGTAACTACAAGAAGGCTCCTTATACATACAAGTTCCAGGAGATCAGAGATCGCAAAGTTACCAGAGTGAAGAATATGTCTCTGGTAAAGTTCAAGTATCTCCTGGATCTCTTTGGTGGAACACCCTATATCACCTTCAAGAAGTAATGTGTAACTTAATTCATAGATAAAATGATGGATAGACAACAAGCAATGACAGAGGCAGAAGGTTATATCGAAAGAATGAACCTCAAAGCCCTTAGCGAGAAGGATAATGATCAGCTCGGCACTATCGTTAAAGAAGCCTATATGTCTGGAATGAATACCAGCCAGAGAGCTATCTTTGATCATGTGGATGCCACACTCTCCATGATAACAAAGATCGCAAGATGCCTGGGAGTTTCCACCAGAAAGATATTTGATCTCTATCTGGAAGTTGGAAAGAAAGGCTTTCTTTCCAAGAAGGTTGCAAGACAGTTTGCAAGTTTAGGTTTTCCTGTTTTCAGCGAGATCTCTCTGAATACGGATGTTTCTGTAAAGGAAGTGAATCAAGCGATCATAGATGAGAAGATCAACGTTTCCCAGGTGGAGAAAGCCTTAGCCTCTTTCTTAGAGAAGGGTGCTGGACGAAAATCACCATGCGACAACTGCCGTGACTTTTACGATAACGAATATGGCAGCTGTGCCTTTGGCTGTTCCAAGTTACGAGAGTTTGAAGGTCGTGAACCAGACTACGATCTTTTGGGATGATCCAGAATTAATGTAATAGAATTAAATAAATAGAGTTATGCAAGACAATAATCACGGCTACATGATGCCAAACCTGGTAAACAAGAAGCTCCAGAAGGAGGTTTTACCAGCCAGAGAGTTCACACTGAGTGAAATGCTCAGTAAGTTCACACCAGAGGAAGCTCTGAAAATCGCATACCTTCCAATAGTACTGACACAGGCTGCATTCCGTTTCGCCACAGCTGTAGCAAATGAATGTGCCCAGAGACAGCTTGACTATAAGAAGCCTGTGAGAGAGATCAGAGCACACACTAAGGAATACATCCGTAACATCATATGTGGCGATAAGGCAGATCTTATCAACAGCCTGGAAAGCCAGGTGTGCGCCTTTCTGGGTAAGGCTGGCAATGATGTTCAAACGCTGTACTTCTGCATCAATACTGAGCTGAAAAAGGAGTATCCATACTTGAAAGAATATAACTTGCTCACGAACATCTATATCTGCCAGGCTCTGTATACCTATGTGAGAGAAAAGGAAATGCACTATGATCAGCTTATCAGAATGCGTTTGTCCGCTCCTTACCACAGCACCGTCAATAAGGATGCCCTGGCTGTATGCAAGGCACTCCAGGAGATCGCTGGTAACTATAAGATCTCCATCCACACAAGGATCATCAACACAGCTGTTAAGGTGATCGGTATCAAGATCGACAATATGAATTTTAATTGTGATTAAATATGGCAAAGGAAAGAAGCATCATCCACGTTCACCTGGATAAGCCATACCTGGGTGAAACTGACTGGTATTTCGGATCGGTATCAGCGATCTACGACACGATCCCTACAGAGGTGATCGGAGTGAAGGCAAAGAGCACCTGGGGAAGGTTCAAAGGCAATACCTACAGATCCAGGTTCGCCACGATCAAGCGTGGAACCTTGCACACTAAGAAATCTAAGAGAGGAAGGTTTTAGCCATCCTCTGAGCTACATAAATGATAAAAGGGATCCCAGAAATGAGATCCCTTTCTCTGTTTCCATGTTTCACAACAGAGCAACAAAATAACGTTTAACTAAATTTTATGTACGAAAAAACTAAGAAGCCTTTTTGAAATATCGCTCATTATCCTTGATCAAGTATGGTAGCGTTCCCTTCTTCTTTGAAGCCTGGTAGCGTTCCCAGTTCTGATCAAGCCAGGTAGTGAAGCACTGAGGCATTTTCTTGATCTCGTTGTCGGAATCGACCAGCTTACTACTCTTGTTTTCCATGAGCTTACCGATCATATCCTGGATCTCATATTCAGCCGCCAGTACTGGAACCGTGTAACACCTACAGTTAGGATGCCATCCAGTCCACTTGAAATCTTTGGGATAGAAGCCAGCGAGATCATCACATATATCTGGGTATGGATGGTTATTGCTCACCTTGATCTCACAGCCCACAACAAAATCAAACGTCTGCCATCGGTTGTAATCAGCCGTTCTGTAGGCGATATTCGTTTCTGTTCTGGCTAGTCTCTGGGCATTCCTGGCAGATGATCTGTACACACCCATACCAGGATGGTACTTCCTGGGATCCTCATTCACCCACTGATACAAGCCAGTCTTGCGGTCATAGATGCGCCTTTTCCAGATCCTTCCATAGATCGGGTTTCCGTTCTCATCCTCACCAGTCTTAGCTCGGAATCTCCTGTAGAACCGATCTGGCTCATTCAGAAGATGCTTGATCCTGGCTGCAAGACTGTTGGCTGATGTTCCTTCTCCCAGAGCCAGGTCTATAGTGTCCTGGAGTTCCTGTTTGAATAAGCCCACATACATCCACACTCGCTGTGACAGGTTCATTCCGTTATTCTTCCTGGTGAAGAAGGCATCCAGAGCTTCCATGTTTCGGTTGAAGAACTTAGCGTAATGGTTATCCTCTATAGATCTGGCTCCAAAGATCGCCTTAACCAGGTTGTCATTATCCTTATTCGCCTTATTAAA